>Ga0172380_10006785_pt1 | contig 13136 bp, 10 predicted proteins | sample Leawe162metaG_FD_119747 | JGI IMG/M metagenome (GOLD analysis project Ga0172380, IMG submission 119747) | Leachate microbial communities from a municipal landfill in Southern Ontario, Canada - Leachate well 162 metaG | ecosystem: Engineered > Solid waste > Landfill > Unclassified | place... | reverse complement strand
AAGATGAACGTCTATCACGGTCTGAGCGATTACCCCAAATTACAGCCGGTCGCGCTGACCATCGGCTCTTTTGATGGCGTACATCATGGGCACCAGGAAATTATTCATCAACTCAAAGAAGACGCGAAACGTTTGGGCTGTTTGTCGGCCATTATGACGTTTACACCCCATCCCCGCATTGTTTTAAATAGGGACAAGGAAGGATTACGTTTATTGACCACCGATGCTGAAAAACAGGAGCTATTTGCGCAATTCGGGATAGATTTGCTGTTTTTTATGCCTTTTAACCAGGCTTTTTTAAGTCAGTCGGCCGAAACTTTTCTGCATGAAATGTTGCTCAAACAGCTGAACACGAAACATATCGTATTGGGCTACGATCACCGTTTTGGCAATAATAGAGAAGGCGATGTGCATTTTTTACAGGCACGTTCCGCTGATTTGGGGTATAGCGTCGATGAGATTTCAGGACAAAAGGTGGATGATATCGCCGTGAGTTCGACCAAAATCCGGCAGGCTATAGAAAGTGGCGCTATTGAAATGGCCAATAAAATGCTCGGTTATGCCTATGGCCTGAGTGGCCGGGTCGTCAAAGGCGATCAAATTGGCCGTACTTTGGGCTATCCAACCGCCAACCTACAGGCAGTAGACAGCTACAAACAGCTACCGGCTTATGGAGTATATGCCTGTGAGGCCTGGGTGAATGAGCACTGGCTACCGGCCATGTGTTATATTGGAAACCGGCCAACCATCAGTGGAGAAAAGACGAATATTGAAGTGAACATACTCGACTGGGAAGGTGATTTGTATAATAGCGAACTGCGCATCCGATTTGTACAGCAGGTGAGGGGCGACATCAAATTTGCCAATCTCCCCGCTTTAAAAATACAAATAGAGGCAGACGAAAGGGAGATTAGAAAGTTGTTTAAATGAGCTAGGATACCAGCTTATAAATCAATTCTTTAAGTAATTCGCCATCTTCCGTTTCATTGCTTCCTAAACCTTTGGCTTTCAGGTCATATTCGAGTAAAGTAGCAATACTCCTTTTTACTTTAGGCATTGAATAATTGCGGGCAAAACCCATATAATCTTTCACGAAATAAGCATTACTCAGGCCCATCAGCCGCTGTAACGATTCCGGTGCGCTGCCTGGATTGTGGTGGACTATATAAAGTCGGTTGAACAGCTGGTACAGATTACCGATACACATCGGCATAGAAAAGTTACTCGCTTTTGGGCTTTCGGCGAAATAATTGGCAATTTGATAGGCTTTAAAGATGTCTTTCCGTCCTATAGCATTCTGTAGCTCAAAAATGTTGTATTCCCGGCTGATACCGATGTATTTTTCAATCAATTCTTTGGTAATAGTAGCGCCTGCGGGTATGTTAATGGCCAATTTGCTGATTTCATTGGCGATTTTCTCGAGATTATTGCCCAGGTATTCGGCCATCATCATAGCCGTTGGTGGCGCAATTGTAAAACCCTGTTCGGCTACATAACTTGAAATCCATTTGTCGAGTTGGTAATCCTTTTCTTTTTGGCTGTTAAAGATGACAGCTTTATCAACTTTCACCTGTTCTTCAAGGGCTTTATAGACTTTTTTGCGCTTGTCGAGACTTTTTCCCTTGTAACAAAACACCAGTATGGTGCTACTGAGGGGTTTATTGAAGTAAGGAAGCAGGTTCTCTAACTCCTTTTCGGTGATATTTTGTGCTTCTTTGATCAATACCAACTGGTGACTGTGCATCATCGGGAAGCGGCGGGAAGCATTGATGATGATACCTGCATTCACATCTCTACCGTATAAAACCGATTGATTAAAACCTTGCTGTTCTTCCGGTAGCGCGTGTTTTTCGAGCCAATTCGTCAGATTATCCAGATAAAAAGGTTCATCTCCTTGTAAAAAGAGAATAGGTGGGTATTTACCGGCTTTTAAGGCCTTAAACAGTTGGTCGTAACTGACTTCTTCTTTGCCTTTTGCCATCAGAAACGCAGGTGTTTTACAGTTAAACCATTATTGATAAGTTGCTTTAACGAGCCTATACCTACTTTCAGGTGGTTATCGACGAAGTTGGCAGTGACCTTTAAATCACTTTCAGCCGTCTTAACGCCTTCGGGTATCATGGGTTGATCACTCACCAGCAATAAAGCGCCGGTGGGTATACCATTGTGAAAACCAACGCTGAAAATGGTGGCGGTTTCCATATCAATCGCCATGGTACGGGTTTCGCGCAGGTAGTTTTTGAATTTTTTATCATGCTCCCAAACCCTACGGTTGGTCGTATAAACCGTCCCTGTCCAATAATCCAGGCCCATATCACGTACAGTCGTCGAAATGGCCTTCTGAAGGGCAAAGGAAGGCAGTGCAGGCACTTCAGCAGGGAAGTAGTCCATAGAGGTTCCTTCGCCCCGGATGGCTGCTATAGGGAGTATGAGGTCTCCTATCTGATTTTTACGTTTTAAACCGCCACATTTTCCTAAAAAGAGGACGGCTTTGGGTTTTATGGCCGTTAGCAAATCCATCATCGTGGCTGCCATTGGACTGCCCATACCAAAATTAATGATGGTAATACCTTCAGCTACACAGCTTTGCATGGGTTTGTCCTTGCCAACAATTGGTGCGTTGTGCATGGCCGAAAAGACATCCAGGTAGTGACTGAAATTGGTGAGTAGTATATATTGGGTGAAATCTTCCAGCGGCCGACCGGTATAACGGGGGAGCCAGTTGTTGACAATGTCTTCTTTGGTTTTCATAGCTTTGACTTCACGCTAAATTAAGCTAAACATTTAGCTCTGTATTCCCGATTTTATGCACATGCCCGCCTTAAATCTGCCGCGATTTGAAGCCCGACTCCGGGAAAAGGATGGCAGTACTGAAATTTTTGACGAATTCCGCAAAAAACAATTGCGATTAACTCCTGAAGAGTGGGTCAGGCAACATTTACTTCATTATCTGACCAAACAACTGTCCTATCCGAAATCCCGATTGGCTGTTGAAAAAAGCATTAGCCTGAACGGCATGACCCGGCGTTATGATGCTGTTTTTTTTGATCAAAGTGGACAACAGCCCCTTTTGCTCATTGAATGTAAAGCCCCTGAAATTGCCATTAACCAAGAGGTGTTTGACCAGGCAGCGCGTTATAATCAGGTATTGGAAGTTGGCTATTTCCTGCTTTCGAATGGCATCAGTCACCATTTTGCATTTATCGACAAAACAGCAGGCCGATACAGGCATTTTGAAGTTATACCCGATTGGCCAGCCTTTACAAAGCTTTTGACAGCTGTTTGATTTCGTCGCTGAGGAAAATTTCAATGCCCTCATCGGTCTTAATAGAATTCAGCAGCATAGCCCTGGCAACGGTATTGGTAGATATACTCCGATAGTTTTTCCAACTGCCTATCAACAGCCATTCTACCAGTGGAAATATCAGCTGCGCTATTTTTTCGCCTAATCTGAATTCCTTACGCGGACCGGTAAGCAGGGAAGGGCGGTAGATGGAAAGTCGGTTGAAGCCCATTTGCTGCAGGGCTTTTTCACATTCGCCTTTTACTTTATTGTAAAATACCCCCGATTTTTCATCTGCGCCCATGGCCGAAACCACACTGAAATGGCCCACACCGGCTTGTTTCGCTATTAAAGCGGCATCAACCACCATATTATAATCCACTTTTCGGAAAGCCTGTTGACTACCGGCTTGTTTGATGGTTGTCCCCAAACAACAGTACACCCGGCTAATTCCGGCAAAGGCGTCCAAACTTTCGGTTAACCGTTCCATATCTGCTGCTACATACACCAGTTTGTGGTGGTCTATGGCCGGTTGTTTTCTTCCGAGGCATACAATGCGGTTTACTTTATCACTTTTGATCAGTTCATGCAGCAGTTCTGTGCCAATAGCGCCCGTATAACCAAGCAATAAACAATCAAAATAAGGCATATGGTAGGTATCAGCCATGGTGGTAGGGTTCGTTACGCAAGATGGTGAAGCCCCGGTACAATTGCTCCAGAAATATCAGGCGGATGAGTTGGTGAGAAAAGGTCATTTCACTCAGCGAAAGTTGGGCTTCGGCACGTTGATAAACGGCTTCTGAGAAGCCAAAAGCCCCGCCAATGACAAAATCCAGCTGCGAACGACCGGCCAACGCCCAGGCATCGAGCTGTTTGGCAAATTGAATACTGTCGTATTTTTTGCCTCTTTCATCCAACAGACAAACCAGACTTTTAGGGTCAAAGGTGCGCAACAGCAATTCACCTTCCTGTTTTTTGATCTCTTCGTGGCTCAGCTTACTGACTTGTTTGAGTGTTGGAATCACCACAATTTCGAAGGTGCAATAATGTTTCAGCTTCTTTTGAAAAAAGGCGATACCCTCTTCAATGAAAATATCCTGGTTTTTGCCCAGCTGAATAAGTCGGATACGCATGTGTCAAAAGTAGTATGGAAAAAAGTAAGCAGGCAAAAAAAAAGCCCCCTGCAGCGCAGAGGGCTTAAGAATAAGTGCTTTAGAGACCAAAACCATAATAGGCTTTGGCACCCGATGGATAGTACCCTTCTAAAAGTACACCACCTTTTTTGTCTTCCAGAATTTTATAGAGGTCTTTGGTCGATAAAACCGGACTGCGGTCGATTTTGGTAATGATAAACCCTTCGCGTATTCCTGTATCACGTAGTTTTCCAGCAGTAAGTTTTTTCACTTTTACACCACCTTCAATTTTTAAGGCTTCCAGTTCTTTCACCGTAGCCGTTTCTAATTCACCACCTAAAAGCGAAGCGAAATCGGGTTTGGCCTTTTTAACGATGCTGGTATTTCCTTCTGCACTACGCAGGGTTACAGTTAGTAATTCCTGTTTGCCTTTGCGATTCACCATCACTTCAACCTTATCACCCGGGCGTTTGCGGCCGATGATTTCCATCAGTTCCGGTGTAGATTTTACGCGATTATTATCGATTTGAATGATTACATCTCCTTTTTTAATGCCGGCAGCAGCGCCTGCACTGTTTTCAAGGAAATCGGCCACATATACACCATCGTTAACTTTAAGCTCTTCTTTCGAAACCAGCTCCGCATTTACTTCCATGATTTGTACACCCAGGAAGGCACGTTGCACGGTACCATAACTTTTAATATCGTCTACCACCTTGCGGGCGATATTTACGGGTACTGCAAAGGAATAACCTTGGTAACTGCCATTATTAGAGGCAATGGCAGTATTAATTCCGATTAATTCGCCCTGAACGTTCACCAGCGCACCACCGGAATTGCCGGGGTTTACAGCTGCATCGGTCTGAATGAAGGCTTCCATACTTGATCCACCACCTAAAATACCTACACTTCTGGCTTTGGCCGATACAATACCTGCAGTCACCGTTGAGGTAAGGTTAAATGGATTACCAACAGCCAATACCCATTCACCTACCTGGACATTGTCGCTGTTTCCGAATTGGAGCACAGGCAAGTCCTGGGCCGTGATTTTAACCAGGGCAATATCTGTGGATGGGTCGGTACCTACGACTGTGCCGCTGAAACTGCGTTTATCGTTGAGTATAACCTCAATTTCATCCGCACCGTTAATGACATGGTTGTTGGTGATGATATAACCATCATTGGTGATGATAACTCCTGAACCGGAGCCGGTTTGGGGACCTTGCGGACCAAAAAACAAATCCGGCCTGCCGAAAAAGGAGCGGATATCATCTTCCTCGGTATTCCCCTGGGTGTTTTTGGGGTTTACTTTGGTTTTTATATGCACCACAGCCGGCGTGGCCAGGGCCGATGCCGTGACAAAATTTGGATTTTGAATAATATGATCTGGAAAATTCGCGAACTGAACAGGTTGTGAACTGCTAATCGTGGTCGTGGCCGGTTTAGCGTCAAATAATTTGATGAGCCCGGCGCCACTGACGGCACCCAAAAGGGCAATGACAAAAATTCCGATTGTTCTTTTCATAGTAAGGGTGATTTTATCCATTTAAATTTGTTCAACTTTTATGCCTTTACCAAACGCTGGCGAAGTACAAGCATAAAACGTGACAGCTTGTCATAACGCTGTTAAGAAAAGGTTAAAGTCAGATAAAAAGAACAGATGTCCATGTCAGAAGTTTCATTTTACAAATATCAGGGTGCCGGCAACGATTTTATCATGATAGATAACCGGCAAATGTTGCTGCCACGCCATGCTCCGAAGCGTTATCGGCAATGGTGCGACCGTAAATTTGGCATAGGTGCAGATGGTATTATTTTTATTCAGCAGGCAGCAGGCTATGACTTTGAGATGGTGTATTATAATGCCGACGGCAGCGAAGGCAGTATGTGCGGCAATGGCGGGCGATGTGCAGTGCGTTTTGCAGTGCAACTCGGCTTAATTGCCGATAAAGCCCATTTTTTGGCCGTTGACGGTCCCCACGAAGCCAGTTTATTGCCCAATAATTGGGTTTCACTGGGAATGATTGATGTAGACGACATTCAAACACAGCCTGATGGCTATTTTGTAAATACAGGCTCACCCCATCATGTGGGGTTGGTAGCTGATTTGGACAACTATGAGGTCGAAGTTATAGGAAAGGATATTCGCTGGCAGGAACGTTACCAACCCGGCGGTACCAATGTCAATTTTATGCAGCTTGAATCAGCGGATTCCTTGAGTGTAAGGACTTTCGAAAGGGGTGTAGAAGCCGAAACCCTGGCTTGCGGAACCGGCGTTACTGCATGCGCCCTGGTTTGGGCCCGGGAACATGGAAAAACTGGCAAGCAACAAATTAAAGTTGCAACACTAGGTGGAATGTTAGCCGTAAAATTCGAAGTCACACCGCTGGGCTTCAGGCACATTTTTTTAGAAGGACCTGCAGAAATGGTCTTTTCGGGCCAAATTAAAGATAATTTTTAAACTGATTAATGCGGTTTTAATTGTTAAATAGTTTAAGTTTGGAAGTTCGGGAGCTTTCATGTCGACCAGAAATCAGCTGTAAGCCCTGAATTGAAGCGTGCAAATAGATCAGGCCATATCCCATAAAATGGTGTATTCGTTATACAATCACGAATACCTGGGTTTGTTGTTGGCTCCTTACATCGTTCAGCTCAATGCACATGGCGATTTTACCTATACCCACAAAAAGTTGAATGGTATTACTGCCAAGGAGTTTGATTACCTCATGGACGATGATGACCGCCAGGTGGTTCAATGGCTGGACGAATGTGATCAGCACTACATAATCAAAAAACACAGCCCCAAAAAAGCCCTGCGTCCGATTGAGTTTTTCCAGAAACATTATAACGAACAGCTGCATGAGGTAATTCGGCCGTTGACCGAACAACGTTTAGCAAAAGCACTTTATTTGCTCCGCAACAAGCCTGTTTTTATAATGGGAGATGATGATGACCCTACCTGGAAAAAGGTGCATTATAATGAGGGAAAAGTATCTGTTTTGTTTCATTTTAAAAGAAATGAAGACGGTATCCGCTATTATCCGACGCTCATCTATGGGGGGAAGCTGCTCAAATTTCAGTACCAGCAAAGTGTACTTATTTCCAACCAACCTGTTTGGTTGTTGATCAACGACCAGCTTTTTGAATTTGATCCTGAAATGGAAGGGGTGAAACTCCAGCCGTTTTTTAATAAATACTACATACAAGTCCCTAAAAGCTCCGAAGAGACCTATATGCGCAAGTTTGCGCTGCATTTGATAGAGCGATATCAGGTAAAAGCTGAAGGATTTGAGATTGTAAGTAATAAAACCGAAGCCCACCCTGTATTGCGGCTAACGCAGTTGATGGGCGGCAAACTTTCGTTGATTCTGTTGTTTCGTTACGATGACCAGGAAATTCTGGCCAATAACAACAACCGTGTTCTGGTACGTCTCGAAAAAAGGGGGGATAATTATAAATTCATTCGTACCGTTCGTTCCCATGTTTGGGAGCTGAATCAGCATGATAAACTCAATCGATTTGGTCTGCATAATTATTCAGGTGCTGTTTTTAGCCTGAATGAAGCCGAAAGCAACGATCATATGTTGCTGGAATGGCTGGCCAACAACCGGGATCAACTCGAAGAGGCAGGATTTATAATCGAACAGGATGAAATAGCTGCACATTATTACATCATGGGCAGTCGGCTTGATATGGAAATCAGCGAAACCGGCGATTGGTTTGATATACAAGCCAGAATTCGTTTTGGTGAGTTTGAAGTGCCTTTTATCCGGCTTCGGAACCATATTATTGCCGGCATCAGGGAGTACCAGCTACCGAATGGTAAAACTGCCATTATACCAGATGCCTGGTTCAGTAAACTGTTGGCTATTTTCCGGCATGTCGAAAAAACCGACGGGGATGAATTGCGGATGCACCGCCACCATTACCAGGCGTTAACCGAATTGCAGGAAACACTTCTTACGCGTCAGGAAGAAAATATAAAACTGAAAATCAGTAAATTAACTGATTTTAGCGAAATAAAGGTTGAAACAATTCCAGCAGACTTTAAAGCGAGTTTACGCAACTACCAACATGCTGGATTAAACTGGTTGTGGTTTTTGCGAAGTCATGGTTTTGGGGGTATCCTGGCCGACGATATGGGGCTGGGCAAAACCATACAGACCTTGTGTTTATTGCTAAAAGATAAAATCGCCAATCAGCACGAGGGTGTAAAACCAGGGCCATCTTTGCTCATCGTACCTACTTCCATATTGCATAATTGGCTGAGCGAAGCTAAAAAGTTTGCCTCCGATTTATCGGTAATGATACATGCCGGCACCCAACGCGACAGAACCGAACAATGGTTTATGGTGCACGATTTGGTGGTGACTTCCTATGGCACTGCCCGGGTCGACATGGAAATGCTGAAAAGGGTGAGGTTCAACTACATCATACTCGATGAAGGCCAGAATATCAAAAATCCCGGTTCACAGATTTCCCGTGCTGTTCGGCTATTAAATGGCCGCCACCGCCTGGTACTCAGTGGTACACCGGTCGAAAACTCAGTGATTGACCTGTGGTCGATCATGGCTTTCGCCAATCCCGGCTTATTGGGGAGCCTGAAGTTTTTCCGCCAGCAATATGCCAATCCGATTGAAAAGGAGAAGGATGAAGTGACAGCCGATAAATTGCGGACTTTAATTCATCCGTTTGTGCTCAGACGCACCAAAAAGCAGGTGGCCAAAGATTTACCCGATCGTATAGAGCAGATTCATTACTGCGACATGACCGATCAACAGGAGGAAGTCTATGAAAAGCTGAAATCCGGTTTTCGCAACGAAATACTCGAAGCTATCGAAAAACAGGGCTTGGTACGTTCCCAGATGTTGCTCTTACGAGGTTTAACTGTTTTAAGACAGGTAGCCAATCATCCGGCTATGGTCGATGAAACTTACCACGACAGCTCCGGCAAGTTTGAAGAAGCCATGCGGATGCTTAAAAATGCGCTGCATGAAGGTCATAAAATCCTGGTGTTTTCCCAGTTTGTTAAACACCTGCGACTGGTCAAAAAACGTCTGGAGAAAGAGGGGATTGAGCATTTGTATCTCGACGGTCAAACCCCACGCGACAACCGAAGGGATTTGGTGAAAACATTTAATTCCCGACAGGATTTGAAGGTTTTCCTGATTTCATTAAAAGCGGGTGGACTTGGCTTAAACCTCACTTCGGCCGATTATGTGGTGTTGTTGGATCCGTGGTGGAATCCGGCTGTAGAACAACAGGCCATCGACCGTTCACACCGCATCGGTCAAACGCGAAAGGTTATTTCTTACCGCTTTATTACAAAAAATTCGGTCGAAGAAAAGATACTCGCGCTGCAGGAACGCAAACGAACCATCAGCGATAGTCTGGTATCAGCCGAGCAGTCGTTTGTCAAATCTTTGAATGTCGAAGACATTCAGGCCATGCTAAGTTAACAGCCGTTAATAGTTTCGACTTGGCTATTGCAAAAGTGCTGTTAAATTTGGTTAAGCACAGCAGTTGGTCACCATCACTGAGCTAATTCCTGCTTTTTTTGAGCCACAGAACCTGAACCTTGTTAAACATTTCCTTTTTGCGCGTATTGGTAGTAGTGATTGGCTTTTCGCTTTTCACTCTCCTGGCAGTGCAGTTTTATTGGCTGAATAACGCCATTCGACTCGAGCAACTCAATTTCGTGAGTCTGGCCAACAACGCCATCAACGACATCGCCAAAAGGATGGAGGGCCAGGAAGCCCTAGACGCCCTGTACCGGGCAGCACAACGGACCGAACAGCACAATGCGCAACGAATACGCGATAGGGTGATTGCACCCGGTATGCCGGCAGGTAGTATGTCAAACGACCAATTTGGTGCCTTACGTGAACCGGGCAACAATTCCAACCGCCTCAATCAGCTGAATTTATCGGTAATGTCGCAAGCCGGCGGGCCTATTGATACTACAACTGCTTTTTTGGAGCAATTGCTGGGCGATAAAGACCTGGCCTCGAACCGCAATCTGATGGTGGAGTTCGTTAAAGAAATTCAGCTCAGTCGACAGCGTGCCCTGGGCGATCGTGTAGATAGAAAAGTGCTCGATTCTCTCATTCAGCAGGTGCTCGAAACCTATGGCATCAATACCGAATATATTTATGAGTTGGTGAAGGCCGACAATGCCTTTTTCAAACGAATTGCCGCCGAAAACAGAGAAGAAGGGGCGCAGCGTGTATTTTTTGGGAAGATGTTTCCGAGCGATCTGGTACCCACCCATACTTATCTGGTCATACGTTTCGTAAATCAGCAACCTTATTTTTTCAGAAACATCGCCAAACAGCTCGCCTTATCATTGGTGGCACTGGTGCTGCTAGGGTTCTCATTTTATATGTTGGTTACCTTACTGTTCAGGCAAAAACGTTTGTCGGAGCTCAAAACCGACTTCATCAACAATATGACCCATGAGCTCAAAACGCCTATTGCCACCATTACCCTGGCCAGCGAAGCGTTATTTGATGCACGCATATCTACCGAACCGGCGACTTTAATGCGTTACAACCGCATCATTTATGATGAAAATCAACGATTGAAAAATCATGTCGAGCGTATTTTGAACATCGCATTATTGGAAAAATCGGGCTTCTCGCTTCATTATAATACCATCGATGTACATGCCTTACTCGAAAAAGTGATGGAGCAGAGTGAATTGCGTATTCGTCAAAGTGATGCTAAGCTCAGTCTCATAAAAGAAGCGACCCAAAGTAGAATACCAGCCGATGAGATGCACTTGATCAATGTTTTCACCAATCTCATCGACAATGCCCTCAAATACACCCGACAACATCCGGATATTGTGATTAAAACTACCAATACGCGTATTGGACTCACCATAGAGGTAAGCGACAACGGCATCGGCATGACGGCCAGTCAGCAAAAGAAAATTTTTGACAAATTCTACCGTGTACCCACTGGGGATGTGCACGATGTCAAAGGTTTTGGACTTGGTCTGGCTTATGTCAAAACTATCATTGAGCTTCACGGTGGAAGCATACAAGTCAACAGCGAATCAGGGAAAGGGAGTACATTTATAGTGTATTTGCCTTTCGAACAACATAAACTCAACTAGCGATGGAAACGAACGATCAAATTAAAGTACTCCTGGCGGAGGACGACATCAACCTGGGTACCATACTTTCGGAACGTTTGAAGATGAAGGGATTTGAAGTCGATCTCGCACCCGATGGCGAAAAGGCCTATACGCTTTACGGTCAGAAGCCCTACGACTTACTCATACTGGACATTATGATGCCCTTGAAAGATGGTTTTACACTGGCCAAAGAGGTACGTAAACAGGATGAAGAAACGCCCATCATATTCGTTACAGCTCGTTCGATGAAGGAAGATGTATTGAAAGGATTTGATTTAGGTGCAGATGATTATCTCACCAAACCTTTCAGTATGGAAGAGTTGATGATGCGCATACATGCTGTACTCAAACGGACCCGAAAAAAGGCGAGTTCACCCATTTCTGAGCCGGATACCTTTACTTTTAGCAAAATTGACTTCAATTATATCACCCAACATTTACGGGTTGATGGGGTGGATTTTGACCTGACCAGTAAGGAAGCTGATTTGTTAAAATTGCTTTGTCACAACCGCAACGATGTTGTTGCCCGGGAAGAGGCGCTGAAACGTATTTGGGGCAGCGATACCTATTTTAACGGTCGTAGTATGGATGTTTTTATCTCCAAATTGCGCAAAATGCTTTCCGGCGACGGAAATCTGGAGATCATGAATGTACATGGCAAAGGATTTAAGTTGGTGGTGAAAGAAACCGAAGGCTAGGAGCTCCAAACAAGAGGGTTATATTTGCGTCACAAAATCCGAACTGTGACCTTAATAAAATCTATTTCAGGCATACGGGGCACCATAGGTGGTGCACCTGGCGATGCCCTTACGCCGCTTGATGTGGTTAAATTTTCGGCTGCTTTTGGCAGTTGGGTGATCGAAACTACCGGAATAAAAACCATGGTTATTGGTCGTGATGCCCGTTTATCGGGTGATATGGTCAATAAATTGGTAGTGGCCACCTTACAAGGACTCGGCATTAAAGTCATCGACGCCGGTTTATCAACTACCCCAACAGTAGAAATGCTCGTTCCTGCCGAAAATGCAGGCGGAGGCATCATTCTTACTGCGTCACACAATCCCAAGCAGTGGAATGCCCTTAAATTATTGAACGCCAAAGGTGAATTTATCAATGGAGACGAAGGCGCAGAGATATTAAGAAGAGCTGAAGCCGAAAGTTTCGTTTTTGCAGAAGTAGATGATTTGGGCGGCTATGAAACCCGGCCAAATGCCATACAGGACCATATCAAAGTTATTCTGGACCTACCGCTGGTAGATGTAGCTGCTATTCGCAGCAGGGGCTTTAAAATCGCTGTAGATGCCGTTAATTCAACGGGTGGCATTGCCATACCAATGTTATTGGAGGCTTTAGGCGTAAAAACCGTTTATCCTTTATACTGTGACCCAACCGGTCATTTTCCGCACAATCCCGAGCCTTTGCCCGAACACCTGGTCGATATCGCTGCTTTGGTGAAAGAAAAAGGGGCTGACCTGGGCATAGTCGTAGATCCGGATGTAGATCGCCTCGCAATCGTGAATGAAGATGGAAGTATGTTCGGCGAAGAGTATACTTTGGTAGCTGTAGCTGATTATGTTTT
>Ga0172380_10006784_pt1 | contig 13136 bp, 12 predicted proteins | sample Leawe162metaG_FD_119747 | JGI IMG/M metagenome (GOLD analysis project Ga0172380, IMG submission 119747) | Leachate microbial communities from a municipal landfill in Southern Ontario, Canada - Leachate well 162 metaG | ecosystem: Engineered > Solid waste > Landfill > Unclassified | place... | reverse complement strand
TCGACCCGCGGCACAGATATGGGTCTGCGGGTAGTGCCGACGCGGGGCATTTGCCGGTGTTTTGTGCCAAAATCCGGCACGGTAATGAGTTTATCGGCCGGCACGGAAATGCCTCTGGCGACATTCCGGTGTACCCGGAGCCATAACCGCGCCGTCCGGCGCGCTTATGGCTCCAAATTGTAACGGCACCGATATGGCTCCACTCGAGCAGAAAAGAAGTCAAGTGTTCAGGTAGGTAGTGGATTTCTCAGCGGTCGTCAATGGCTGAAGCATGCTGAATGGCAGTTTTGATGATTGCCTTGCAGCAGAACACGACCCAACGTGGCCGTAAGACGGCATTAGGCAGTCGCTTCCAATGCGGATATTCGACGTTTGACATGGGCAACGTTTGAAATACAGCGATATCAGCTGGATTGCGGCATGGCTAGTCAATCATCTCGACCTCATCGGCTCGGAACCATCCTCGCCCAATGACAGACTTTGCCAGAGCCTCTCGCTGATCGGTATATACCACTACAGCCAGACTTTTTCGGGCTCGGGTGCAGGTTACATAGAGGAGTCGTCGGGTGCGGTCATTGGCGGTATCCTCACCTTCTGCTGCCCTTTGACGATCGTTATCCGTCAGTGGCTGGGTACCGAATAGCTTGCTGTAGGAGAAGAGAAACCCTTTGGCTTCACTGTCGTCGATGATCACCAGCACCCGGTCGAACTGAAGACCTTTTACGCCTTGATGCGTGCCATAGGGACCTTGGTCAGCTACATATTCTGCATATGGAACGATTTGGCTGTAGGACGTTTCCAAAAAGGCTCGCCAGGCCTCCAGGCTGGACGGCGAGGTATCTTCCTCGTTCGTTTCTTCTTCTGTTTGAGTGTCCTTCGGGTCGGCTTCAGGAAGAGTATCTCTAGCGATGAAGGGGCGAAGGCTCGTGGGGATGTCAAACAAGCCATGGTCAGAGATGCACTGAAGTACCTCCAGGAAAGAGGCGGCCGGATTGCTCTCCAGAAGATTCATAAGCGCGTCTACCGCGTCTCGTGCGGTTACGAGAGGATCGTCGGGATTCTTCGCCTGGGCAAGCGATGAAACGCTAAGCAATGGTGACTCTGCTGTCCTCAGAAGGTTTAGTGCGGCGAATTTATTGCCTACCGTGCAGGCGTCGACAAGTGGCATGATGCATTGCGTGAACAGTCGCAAGCCAGCCAGTTCTCCTGAGCGTAGCCCGGTTGATAGTCCTGTACTTTTGTCCAGCGCCTTGAACATCGGGAGGAAGCCACGTCGGGAAGCAGCCATATGGTGCTCCAGGGTCAGGGTTTTGACCTGCGTCACGTGTACCCAGTCGGCATCTTCACATTGTTCAGCCATACGGCGACGGGCGCGGACTTCGAGGGCTGGCTTGTCGGGTGCAGTGTCAGCGCCGATAAAGAGGCGGACCACACCAATTTCGCTGTCTTCCCGTGCGAGTTGTTCCCGCCCATCGGCATCCGCCCGCAATGCGTTGGCGAGTTCTACCACCCGCTGCACGGATCGATGGTTCATCTGTTTGCTCGGCTGCACCCAGTCCGGCGAAATGTCTTCACCTAAACGGGCTTTCCCATCTGTGTAGATGCGTTGCATGGTGTCACCAAACAATCCAAGCCCAAAACGACCGGCATGCTTCCTGGCCAGTTCGAAGAAGGCGTCCAGCAGATGCTTGTTGGTGTCCTGGCTTTCGTCGACCAGTAGAAAGGGAAATTGGTCGATCAGTGCCGCCTGCATGGCCGGTTTGTCATTGATGAAGGTTACCGTGATTTTGATGACTTCGGCATGCGACAGCGAGTCGGCCCCGAAATTATTGCCATTGGGGTTATAGACAAAACGACGCGGCGTGCGCAACCACTCGAGGCGTTGCTCGATCGCAGCCATGGCCCGTTCCCGATCGATGGCCGCTTGGCCTGGGCGCCCCTTGGCATGTTTGGTACGGATGCCTTCCAACTCGACGGGCAGTTGGGCTAAGAGCCACGCCTGTATGTCGGCATGAAAGGTTTTGATCTGTCCCCAGCAAAAACTGTGGATAGTCGAGATCGGGAAGATCGTGTCGGCACCCACGCGTTCAGCGATTTCTTCAGCCGCTGCATTCGTGTAGGTGATCACGGCGATTCTTTTGCCGGCGCGACGAAATGCCGTCCCGTGTCGATAGCGAAATTGTTCCAGGGCGAACTTCAACGAGCGGGTCTTTCCCGAACCCGCCCCAGCGAAGAGGAAGAAACTTCGAGGGTGTGCCGGATCGAGACAGGCGCTGATGGCTTCATCGGCGGCGTGATCGGTATTGGGGCCGCCGAGTGTAATAGGAGGCGGGCTCATGCGGACGTTTCCAACGTAACGGGACCATTGGGGGCGGCGTTTAGCGCGTTCTCAAACCAGGTGAGTCCGGCCCGGATGTACGCTGGTGCCTTGAGGGCTTTGGGATCTTCCAGCATCAAACAGTCCAGCGCAAACGCAGCTTTTTCCGCATCCTTCAGAAGATCGAATAACTCGTCGGCCAAATCTTCGCCTGTCAAGGCTCCATCGACGATGGCTTTGACTTTTTTGCTGGTTGGGGAACCTTTTATACTGTGGAGATTATCGAGATTCTCCAGAATCAATGCGTCCTCGAATGTTCGTGGTATCACACTGGTGCCATCCACTTGAACAGGCTTTTGATAGGTGACGTACAACTCATAGCCGTCGCAGCACGGACAGATGTGTTCATTGTCGTTCAGTGTGGCTAGTTCATCGATGAGCTTTTTCTTCGGGTGCCATGACTTGAGCACTGAGTTAGCGGTACGTTGATTCTTTCCCAACTCAGGCCGCGTCGATTTCAGTACAGTCTTTTGCTTGTCGTTCTTATCCTTCGTCTTGTGCGCTCTCACTGCATCCAAATCAGCGATCACGAGAGTAGTGACGCCTAACTCATCTACGAGCGGAGCGAACTTGTGGGCATGGCTACCGCCCAGCTCAATCAGCGTAATGTATCGACGCGAGAGTGAGACGAACTGGTGCCGAATGAAGTGCGGAACGAGAATCCGTTCAGCCTGGCCTTCGACGAAAATGATGCCGTCGGCAAAGAACAAGTCGCAATGTGTCGCCTTGAGGTAACGCTTAACAAAGCGCTTGGTGTCATCTTCGTCTCCGAAGATCTGCGAAAGACTGGCCACGGTCGTGGTCGCAGTCTCCTGGGGCGTCGCTGCTGCGCGCCTGCGGAAGTAGCGCAGATTCGCAAAGTCCGCCTCATGCGCGACATGACTTGAATGGGTGCTGACGACCAACTGGGTATGAAAGGTCTCGCTGTTGCCTAGATCGTCATGATTGCGCAAAAGCGTATAGGCGTTGTTGATGAAGACCTGCTGAACCTGTGCATGCAAGTGCGCCTCGGGCTCTTCCACGAGTACCAAGTGCAGTGGAGGAATCCGCTCTTTTTCGCGTTCGGCGCCAGAGGTGGCCTTGCCCACGCGCATCCAGTCATCGCGATACGCCATCAGCATGAACACCATCGCAATGAGGTTCTGATAGCCGAGCCCGGCATAGTCCTCGGGGAGCTTGAGCGCCGGGGCACCGTTTTCGCCTGGATGGGTCACTTCATACTGAAGGGCGGAGCCATGCCGCAGGCCATCAATGGCACGCAGCTGGGTGGCGATTTTTAGCCTTGGGTTCGTGAGGCCTGGATAACCGATTCCCTCAAGCTCCTTCAGTGCTGGCTCAAAGCCTTCCTCGAGCCGGGCGTCGAAGCTGCGCTCGGCTGTTTGCATGGCACAAAGTGCTTCGTAATCCTTGGCGGACGGTGTCTTGGTCGGGTCGAGGTGTCGGTCGTAGTAGGTGCGGAGCTGCTCCGACAGGCGTCGTTTGTAGCGGTGCGATGGCGCATCGCCGCCATCGTCACTATGTCCTTTGGTGCCCGCGTCCGCAAAGTCTCGTTGCGCAGCTATTTCGTCGATTTGGATCAGGCCCTCGAATGGATCTTTATTCAGCGGCAGAGCCTCCGTAGGTAAATACTGTGGCCTTGCCACACCTTTCACGGGACTTTGTTTTGCCGCCGGATCGAGTGCGAACGCATGAAGCCCAATATGTCGGGGCAGTTCACGCCCCAGATAGTCGGTGAGCGACAAGGGCCACATTTCCAACGGCTTGCCATCGGCGCGAGGAGCTTGTTGCGATGCGGTAATGGCCGCCGTACGTTGCAGCAAATAGTCACTTCTTAGGTAATCGATGTCGGTTACGCGGTATTGCAGTCGAACACCAAGATCACCACCCCGCCAATCCAGTGTGGGCAGAAGATGCACCACATGTCGAATCTTGGCCAGAGGTACATACAGCCAGACATCTAGGCTGGGCAGCAAGTCATCCAGTACATGCGCAGGCGTCTGCTGGGTTTCCCAAGTCTGGCCAATGGCATCAAGCAGCGTCCAGTTCGCTATCGTGATATCGCGCAGCGCTAGCTTCTTGGGAGCAACGAGGAAATAGCGAAGCGCGGTCATGGCGGATGTTTTTCCGCTATTGTTTGCGCCCACGAAGAGAGTGGTTTTCCGATCAAAATCGACGTGAGTTGATTTAAGCCTCCGAAAATTGATGATTTCCACGCATTGGATGCGCATGTACGTTTCTCCCCCTTGACTTTCTGATTGATCTAATCCGCTCCAGCCTTGTACAAATGCCCAATGCCGCTGGTGCGTTGGCTCCAGTCTAGTGTGGTGTCAGGTCTCAACTACCGCGCAATTATCAAAGCAGCATTCGGCACGAGTCTTTAGTGTCTTTAGTTTCCCGCGTCGATTGGAGCCGCCAAAGGGAACAGATCATTTCCGCTAGAGTCAGAAGAAGCCCGGAACGGGGTTTGGGTTCTAGGCTAGGGACTACATGCGATACATTGGAGACGAAGAAACGGTCGCCTTCGAGCATTGTACCTTTCACCAAGAGCTTATTGTCGACGTCTGTGAATGGTTATTGCTGTCCATTGTCGCAAAAACAGCAATTGCTGCTTCTACGACAATGAGCGACATCGCTCTCCAGTACCCTAGCCAGGTGATAAACCAGCAGACTCTATCAGCCGCCGCCGTTTCCGCGAGCTAAGTTTCCCCCACTCAAGGATCAGCGCAGCCAAGTTTTCATCCTCGCAGTAGAGATAAGCAGTCGGTATGTTCAACACAGCAGCCAGCTTCTGGGCAAGGGCATACGGTGGTTGATGAATCCCAGTCTCGTACCTGCTTATTCGTGCGCTGGCACAGCCCTCATCAATACCGATCATGACGCCGAGACGGTCCTGCGGCAAATCGGCGCACTCTCTCGCCGTGCGCAAACGAAACCCGAACAAGGAAGCAGGAGGACTTTTTCGTGCCATCCTGCGATATTCGTAGTTTGTGATTGCCAAGTCTCTACGATATTCGTAGAATCTGCGGCAGCCCGATCAGAGAGATAGAGAGATCGGGGCGAAGCTCCCAGGTGAATGGGCATCGATAACCCAATAGGGAGGCCATTTACTGCGTGTTCCCATGCCAAGAAACGGATTCGCCGAAGACATGGATGGATTCTTCTGGATGACCGGCGCGATAGTCGCTGTAGGGCTAACCGTCCTATTGCCTTCCCTGATAAGAAAACACAGGGAATGGCTCAAGCTGCCGACTCTTGATGAGTATTGGGCCGCTCACCCGAACTGCAAGACGGACAACGGGACCAAATGCTATGTGTGCGGATCCCGCAACTTCAGAAACTGGGGTGCGACATCAGCTCGCGACGATGCTCGTACCGTGTCATGTCGGCAGTGCGCTACCACGCTGTATCGCATCATCAACCCGGAACTTCAGCGTCTTCTCACGAAGCACGCCGAGCCAAAATGACGTCGCTGTCGACATCCACTTATTGGATAGTTTCCGCTATCGCCGTCGGTCTCGGAGTACTTTGGCTATTTGGCAAGATAGTTGAGCGGCGCGAACGCAAAGAGGCATCCCAGACAGCCTGGAAATACTTGACCCATCCCCCTACGGTTACCACTCTCCACAAACGTCGCGACCAAATACCGGAAGTACCAACAACCACTCGGCAAGAGCGGCTGTGACGCGCGATTTCGACGATCGATACTATCTGAGACATCAGTGAAAACAATCCATCTATTTATTCTTGCCGGCCTATTGCTGTTGAGCGGTCAAGCATTCGCCTGGGGTGTCGGCGCGCGTTTAAAACTACCCAGGAGTGCGCGTTGAATTTTACCCAGGGACTTTAGGCGCCTGTCATAGCGCGACCTGTGGATAAGTGTAGCGTATTTTCTTTTCTTGCTCCTCTTTCTTGACTGTTCTGTTGTTACTCAGCCGGAGTGATTGAAGTGCGAGGGAGAAGCCGCGCAGGGCGTAGCCCGAAGCGGATTTTCCCTCGCGGCGAACGATCAGAATGGCTCATCCTTTCCCGACGACTTGCCTCGCTTGCTCTGTTCCCGGGCCTTGATTCTCGATTTGGCCGTGGCACTGCTGTGACGAAACCGGTAGGACTCGTTGCCCGTTTCCACGATGTGACAGTGATGGGTCAAGCGGTCGAGCAACGCCGTCGTCATCTTGGCATCGCCAAACACACTGGCCCATTCGCTGAACGTCAGGTTGGTCGTGATCATCACACTGGTGTGCTCGTAGAGTTTTGACAGCAAGTGGAACAGCAACGCTCCGCCGGCCTGGCTGAACGGCAGATAGCCGAGTTCATCGAGAATCACCAGATCCATCCGCATCAACGCAAACGCCAGCTTCCCGGCCTTACCGGCCGCCTTCTCCTGCTCCAGGAGATTCACCAGATCGACCGTTGAGTAGAAGCGTACCCGTTTGCTGTGCTGGGTAATCCCGGAGACGCCCAGCGCCGTGGCCAGATGGGTCTTGCCAGTGCCGGTGCCGCCGATGAACACCACGTTGTGTGCCGCCTCGGTGAAGGACAGGTCGGACAGTTCGAGGATCAGGCCCTTATCGACTTTCGAATGCTCGAATTCAAATCCGGCAAGGTCACGATGCACCGGGAACTTGGCAGAATGCAGCTGGTAACTGATCGAGCGCATTGCCCGGTCGGTATGCTCAGTATCGAGCAGATGCTCGATCAGCCAATGTGACGATTGAAAGGCTGCCGTGTTGCCCTGCGCAACGATCTCTTCCCAGGCACCGACCATTCCATACAGACGCAGGCTCTTGAGTTCCGCAGCGACATCACGCATGGCTCACCTCCTCGCGCAGGCGGTCATAGCGTCCGGTATCGGCTACGGGGGCTTCCACAAGTTCCAAGCGAGTCTCAGCCGATTCGGCTGGTGGTGTCGCCTTGAGCCGGTTGAGTACATTCTCGATGTGCTCGGCGCTGGGATTGCCAGATTCCAGAACCAGTTCTACCGCGACCAGCACCGTCTCCAGACCTGACTTGGGAACGGCGGCCAGGACTTTGGCCATGATCCGATCCCCACCGTCGCGCTTGAGTAGCAGGCGACGTAGCTGTTGTAACGGTTCCGGCATGTCGGCGAACGGCGCTCCGTTGCGCAGTGCGCCGGGTTTCCTTTCGATCAATGGAATGTAGTGTTGCCAGTCGTAGTGAACTTGGTTGCGCTCGAAACTACGTGAATGGCTGGCTACCACAGCATCGTGAGCCACGAAGTCGAGGCGCTCTGGGTAGATCCGGATGCTGACCATCTGTCCCACCAGTTCGCATGGCACCGAGTAACGGTTGCGATCCTCGATGACCAGGCAAGTGCTGTACACCTTGCCCAGTGTCTCGACGTAGCCGTCGAAGGGCGTGACCATGGGCATCAGGCTGGGTTGTTCGTGTTCGAGCATTTCGGCAATGGTGAGATCGCCGTATTCGGTATGGTGCAGTTCCTGCCATAGGGTGCGACACCGGGCCAGCAGCCAGAGGTTGAGTTCGGTGAAGGAGCCGAACCGTTCATTGGCTGCCTCCTGCCAGATACGTCGGCGGCTGTCCTGCACATTCTTCTCGACGACGCCTTTCTCCCAGCCACTGGCGACGTTGCAGAAGTCCGGATCGAACAGGTAGTGCGAAGCCATGGCGGCAAAGCGGGTGTTGACGATTCTTGCCTTGCCCTTCTTGACCTTGTCGACGGCGGTCTTCATGTTGTCGTAGATGCCACGACGAGGAATACCGCCCAGTGCGGCAAATGACCGCGTATGGGCATCGAACAACATTTCGTGACTCTGGGTCGGATAGGCCTGCACAACGAACGCCCGACTGGCACACAGCTTGAGGTGGGCTGCCAGGACCTTGCGCCACACACCGCCGATGACCAGGCGTTCTTCGCTCCAGTCGAACTGGAAGGCCTCACCCAGTTCAAACTTCAGCGGAACATAGGCTCTGACCAGTGCTTGTCCGCCATTCTCGCGCCAGCGCCGAACAAACTCGGTCACCCGGCTGTAGTCACCTTCAAAGCCGGCGGTCTGTATTTCGCGAAACAGTTTGAGTGCGGTGCGCCGGTCACGCTTGGGGCGGCGGGCGTCAGTTTCCAATGCCTTGGTCAGTTGCGCCGCGAATGGGGCTATCTTGGTGTCTTCCGCCGGGCGGCGTTGATACTTCGGCTCCGTACCTTCCGCCGCCTTCAGCCATGTCCTCACGGTCTTGCGCGTCAAGCCTGTGCGTCTCTCAATCTCCGATAACGACAGGCCATCTCGGTAATACAAACGTCGAACTCTTCCCAGTTGGTTCATGGTGATCATCTCCTTTTGTCCTGCTCAAAAAATGAGCAGGTAGGTTAATCACCCTGGGTAATTTTGAACGCGCACTACCTCATAAAACTGGGTACTTTTCAGCGCGCGTCAACATGCATGATTCCCCCTTTGGACTGCCGCAATATGGAAGTCGAACGTGCCATCAGCTTTTACGACCGGTCGGTCAGGCTAATGGCGGAATGCCATATTGTGACTTAAACGCGGCTGACTTAAAAGCATAGAACTTTCACTATCGTGGCCATGGTCACGATCAAAAATGCCCCTCGAGTCGATGCGCGCGCTGTCCTCGCGACAAACATGAAGATGCTCCGGGCCGAGCAGGAACTATCGCAAGAGGATCTAGCACTGGAGTGCGATCTTCATCGCACTTTCATTGCCCATGTGGAGCGAGGGGCGCGCAATATCTCGCTCGACAATATCGAGAAGATCGCTGATGCGCTGCATGTCCCGGTCTATCGGTTGCTCACACCTACGAAATTTATTTCCAAGAGCGAATAACGAAGATCTGCTTCAGAAGGTCACTTTCAGCGGGCTATGCGATCTGGAAGCTGTCTTATCTTTGACAAAAATCGCCGCTTTTGCGCTAGTCCCACCTGGAAAATAATGCTTGCTACCCAGTCCTTAACGATCACTTACAGACATGGCAGAGCCAACTATATTCTTTAGCCATTCATCGGACGACCAGCAACGAGCTATTAGAACTGGGCGTTCCTGCTTAGGGTTGTATGGTGCTCGCCCGCAAGCATGGTCCATCAGGACACGAGAGCACTTACCGGATAACAGTCGCACAATCCTTAACAAAATCTGCCTGGCAAGAATTTTCTCTAAAGCGAACCGTCGCGACGATACTCTAAGGCAACCCAACGTCATCTGTCCGTACTATCATCACATTTGTGAACAGACACCCATATCTCACGCTCAACGAATCACGCGGCTAGTGGGAACCAGCGTATTTTGCCAATATCACTAGTGTGAGCCGATCAGTCCATTGAATAACTGTTAGAACTTTGACATGACAACTGACGATCTAGGTGACTGGCGAATTGAAGCAGTGACGAGGCTCGCGCAAGACGTGCCCCCAGCATTTCCTGGCGGCCCGTCTTTCAAGACCGGCGACCGCCTTTACCTGACGACGCTTACCCGCACATCGAAGAACGAGTTGATTGGTTTCACGACTCCCAATGCTTCGGCGTTGGCATTAAATGTGGCGTCTTCTGCGGCAAGGCGGGCTGTTGAACTCAAGGCACAGTTCTCATTCAAGTCTGGCCCTAGTCCATTCGGAACATCGAATTACATTCCATCGGATCAGAACGATCTACTTTTTTCGTTCTTTGAAAGCAGCTTGGTGTGCGTCACGTTCAGCTTTCAGGCGCTCGAGGCCTTCTGCAACTATTCCATTAGTCGCATGTGGCGAAAGCCCGTAGAATTCAAAAAGAGGAAGAAGAAAGAAACGTTGGATCACGAAACCGCGGAACGTGAAATATCTACAGAAGATAAGTTGAAGTCCGTTCTCCCGACAATCTATGACGTTCCCACTCCGTCAGGAAAAGCACTTTGGGAGCGGTTTATCAAACTCAAGCGAGCACGTGATGCGTGTGTTCACATCAAGTACCAAGATCAATATCCGCTAAGGAGCCAAATTGACCAGGAGAGCTTGTTCTTTCAGTTCTTAGATAATGATTCCGCGTCGTTTCCAGAGGTAGCAGCAGAAATGATCGCCTACTTTTACACGAAACAGGAACAGCCCCGCTGGTTACAGCAGTCGCCACCGCTGAGGTCTACCAATGTCGAGGGAACGCTACGCGATTAAGCCGAGCAGCGCGCCTACCTTGAACATTGGGCGCCTTAAACCTAGCGCTCTTGCCACCAAATGGAGGAATAAATCGTGTCGGATCGCGCTAAGCCACTTGGCATTACCCTAATTGCGCTCTACTCTGCGCTTGGTGCATTAATGCTCGTTCCTATTGGTTGCACCGCGTCCCTTATGGGGCAAACGCCAGGTGTCAGTGGCTTCGTCGGAATATTGGGTTACCTATTTACGTTGGTCGGACTTCTTTCCTGTGCAGCTGTCTATGGGCTATGGACCCTGCAAGAATGGGGGCGCTCTTTGGCATATTGGCTGTATCTCGCATCTATCCCACTTGGACTTATCGCAATCTTCCCGCCGCTAGCTGGTCCAAAGGCTACTGTCGGAAATACGGTGTACCAACTTGTCACCATAGCCATTGATCTACTCATTCTCGTTTATCTCAGCAAACACGAAGTAATTGAACTTTTCTCTCAGTCGACGTCCCCGAAGGCCGAAGTTTTCTCCGACCGGAAGGAGCCGTACTAAGTGTTACAAGGATATCAAGCGGTACCCAACTTTGCGCTCAAACGGAACGGCGCAAGAGCGCGCCGTCCCATAGCACCACGTACTGTTTCGCCGTGAATCTCAGTGCATTTGAGGAAAAAGTTGTCGAACACATTCTCAAGTCCTCGACACCGGGGAAGCATGCCGCACGCTCTGCGCTTCGTCACCTTGAACGGGCGTGGAAACTTGTCGATAAGATGCCGGAGCTTGCGATGTTCTCAGCGATTACCGCTGAGGAAGAATCTGCGACTGCACTCTTTCACGTGTTGAAACGACGCCGTTACAAAGGTGCCCGAACGCTGAATGCTCGCAGTCACTTGCACAAGACTGCCCTTCACCCGTTCCTACTTGCTGTTGGAAAGCTATTCGCCGAAGTCAAGAACTACTATTCGCCTTTGCTTGAATTCCATTCTGATATGTCTCACAACGGCGCCGAACTCCTTCGCCTCAGGCTTACTATCCTTGATGGAGCAGGCAAAATCTGGTGGGCATACACAGAGCCTCCTCTTGAGTTCAACGTCTCTGTGAATGACGTAGTTCACCAATTTGAACCAGAGTTGGCACAATTAGCAACAGAGAAGAACGCCACCTCCGCTTTTGCTTATGTTCAAAAGCTATCAAATCGTCGCAACCTGGCGATCTATGCGGCACCAAATGGGATTCCTCACGTAAATGGAAGTGCAGAGCCATTTCTCATTTACAGAAAATCGGTAGTGTTTAGCCACTTACTAGCTGTTCTTCTTATTGATCCACACCCGCAACGGCAAGCGTTTGTTCAACAATCGCTCACTGCTTTTTTGAGTATGCTTAAGGCAATGCCCGATGGGTGCCATGAACTATAACCCCTCGAATAATCGCTGGGCCTCATGAAACTCCCAGCCTATGCTCTCCTCCAGTTGGCCGACCGCGAGCGCGCCCCAATTGAACCCCAATATGGAGGCGCTGCGCGTTGGACTATGGTTGCGGCAGGAGACGGCTCTACCGATCAAGCCAAGCTCATTAGAAACACGCTCTCAACAGTCCTATATCGGGGACAGAACCAACATTTTGATCCATGTTGGCCATCAATCTGCCGTGGCTTTCAGCGGAACACTCATCGAGTAGTGGATCTTGACCCAATTGACCGCGCTCGACTGCTTAGAGGACTTGCGCTCAACCGGTGGTTCGCTAACGAGCTGGCCAAGCACCCCATGATGAGGTGGGCAAAGTCGGAAGGTATCCTTGTTGATGCCATTGCCTTAGCGCAACATTACGGAATTCCAACAGCGTATATTGATGTATCGGAGTCCTTCGAAATAGCTGCCTTCTTCGCAACTTGTCGTTTTGTGCAAGCGACTGCGTCTTGGGAGCCCATGACTAAGGGTGAGGGCGCCATGTATTGCCTTCACTTCAACGCCATCGACGAAAGAATCTCTCCAATCTGCTACCAACCGTTTCCGAGACCATTACAGCAATGGGCATGGACAATCGAACTTCGTTTGGGTGAAAGTTTTCTACAGGCACCCACGCTTCAGGAATTTCGTTTCGACCATGACGCAAGAGTGGGCGAAGAGATGCTGAGACGCTTCGACGGCGGCTCGAAGTTATTGCCCCACGATCCGACTGCACGCCTTGCGTCGGCGATTTGTGCCGCTTCAGAAATTCCATCAATCTATGTTGAGGAAGTTGAGTCGTGGCTTGCGGGAGACCCAAATGGTCTTCCTGCACAGGATGCAAAAGATCTTCGCGCAACGCTACAAGATGAACTGAAGGTCAGTTTATCGAATACCTCTGCCATCAGCTACACACAAGATGAACTGAACATTGCCGAACGTGATTGGCTCAAATCCAGCCGGGAGCTTTATATTGATGTTAATTTCCGCGCAGTTCGTCCGCTCCCAAAAGGTAATAGTGAGAACTAACCCCTTCGTCGAGAAGACTATCAACGAGTTGTGCATGTTGGTTTGCTTCGATCCGGTGGTATCTCGCATCAAACACTTCTCCTGATACGCAAATGCAGAACACAGTCTTTCTCGTAAACGACGAACCCTTCTGCCTATGGGGCTTCGATCTCAAACAAAGGAACGATGAGTTCTTACGTGGGTTG
>Ga0172380_10006783_pt1 | contig 13137 bp, 12 predicted proteins | sample Leawe162metaG_FD_119747 | JGI IMG/M metagenome (GOLD analysis project Ga0172380, IMG submission 119747) | Leachate microbial communities from a municipal landfill in Southern Ontario, Canada - Leachate well 162 metaG | ecosystem: Engineered > Solid waste > Landfill > Unclassified | place... | reverse complement strand
TCCGCCTGGCGGTTCACCTTGTCTTCCAGTTTGATCATGGAAGTCAGTGCGCCCCAGACCTTGTCCGTGACGCTCATGCTGCCTCCGCTGGGCCGCGCCCTGAGGGGCTGGCGAAGCTGCCCCGAAGAAGTACTCCTGGGGTGCCCCGAGGGGGCAGCAGGTCAATAAGCGGAAGCCGCGCAGTGCGCGGCTGAACTTCCGTCACCCCTTTCCTCGGGAAAGGGGTTGGGGGAAAGGTCGTCATTTGGCGGCTTTCCGCGCGGGGGTTCGGGCGGCCTTGGCTTCCAGGGCGGCGATGCGCTTGTTGCTCGCGGCGATGAAGTCCAGGGCGTCGTCGATGGCCGTGCCGGCCCGGTCGGCCGCGTGCTTTGCGGCGTCGGCCAGCGAGGCCAGTTCCTTGTCAGTTTCGTTGGAGCGGTAGGCGAAGGCGCCGCGCCGCATCAACTCGGAGATGGGGAGATCGAGTTTTTTCGCTTTCGCGGCGATGGCTTTCTTGTCCTGGGACGTGGCCTGCACCACGATGCGTTCGACTGCTGCTGCCATGGATGCTCCATAACGGTAACGATGGACATGGACAGTATATGTACATAGGCCAGGGTGTCAAGCCCGGCCGGATCGGTGCGGTGTCAGTCGCAACTGGCCCTGCAGGCGGCCGGGTCGGCGGCGCAGTTGCCGTCGCCCTGCACCTTGCATTGCGCCTTGGTGCGGTAGGTGAAGGTGACGCCTTCGGGGTAGCTGCAGGCGAGGCGCGTCAGCTTGCCCTGCCTGGTGACGGCGATGGATGCGGGCTTGAGGTTCTTCAGCGCGCCCGCCGGCAGGTCGCAGGAGACGTAGGCCTGGAAGGCGCCGTCCTTCGACTCCCACAGCGCGACGTTCTTCAGGCGACGGTAGCTCTGGTAGTCGGCGCAGTTCTCATCCTTGGCGTACATGCGGGCATCGTTGCCGCAATAGCCGGTGTAGGTGTATTTCAACTCTTCTTCCGAGGGACAGGTGGCGACCTGCACGGCGGCGGCGGGATCGGGGCAGGCGAGGGTGTCGGCGAGGGCGGGCGCCGTCGCGCCGAGTGCGAGGGTCAGTGCAATCAGGTGATGTTTCATCGGGGTTCCTTTCTGCTGCAATTCTACCCGCGAAAAAAAGCCACCCCGCGGGATGGCTTTTTTCCTGAAGCTAAAGATGCTCAGTGGCTGGCGGTCTTCTTGTCGAAGAACTGCTCGTCTTCCGTCGAGCCCTTGAGGGCGGCGGTGGAGGCGTCGCGCTCGATCGTCGTGGTGACGGCGTCGAAGTAGCCGGTGCCGACTTCGCGCTGGTGCTTGACGGCGGTGAAGCCTTTCTCGGCGGCGGCGAACTCGGCCTCCTGCAGCTCGACGAAGGCGCTCATCTGGTTGCGGGCGTAGCCGTGGGCCAGGTTGAACATCGAGTAGTTGAGGCTGTGGAAGCCGGCCAGGGTGATGAACTGGAACTTGTAGCCCATGGCGCCGAGTTCCTTCTGGAACTTGGCGATGGTGGCGTCGTCGAGGTTCTTCTTCCAGTTGAAGGAGGGCGAGCAGTTGTAGGCGAGCAGCTTGCCGGGGAACTGCTTGTGGATCGCTTCGGCGAATTTCTTGGCGAAGACGAGGTCCGGCTTGCCGGTCTCGCACCACACCAGGTCGGCCCAGGGGGCGTAGGCGAGGCCGCGCGAGATGGCCTGGTCGAGTCCCGGCCTGGTCTTGTAGAAGCCCTCGACGGTGCGCTCGCCGGTGCAGAACGGCTTGTCGTTGTCGTCCACGTCGCTGGTGATCAGGTCGGCGGCTTCCGCGTCGGTGCGGGCGACGACCAGGGTCGGCACGCCCATCACGTCGGCGGCGAGGCGCGCGGCGACCAGCTTGGCGACGGCTTCGCGCGAAGGCACGAGTACCTTGCCGCCCATGTGGCCGCACTTCTTGACGGAGGCGAGCTGGTCTTCCCAGTGCACGCCGGCGGCGCCTGCTTCGATCATGGCCTTCATCAGTTCGAAGGCGTTGAGCACGCCGCCGAAGCCGGCTTCGGCGTCGGCGACGATCGGGGCGTAGTAGTCGAGGTAGCCTTCGTCGCCGGGGCGCTTGCCCTCGGACCACTGGATCTGGTCGCAGCGCTGGAAGGTGTTGTTGATGCGCTTGACCACCAGCGGCACGGAATTGGCGGGGTAGAGCGACTGGTCGGGGTACATCTCGCCGGCGATGTTGGCATCGCCCGCGACCTGCCAGCCGGAGAGGTAGATGGCCTTGAGGCCGGCCTTGACCTGCTGCATGGCCTGGTTGCCGGTGAGGGCGCCCAGGGCGTTGACGAAGGGCTCGTTGTTGACCAGGTTCCACAGCTTCTCGGCGCCGCGGCGGGCCAGGGTGTGCTCGATGGCGAGCGAGCCGCGCAGGCGGACGACGTCCTCGGCCGTGTAGCCGCGCTTGATGTTCTTCCAGCGGGGGTTCTCGGCCCAGTCCTTTTTGAGCTTGGCAACTTCGAGTTCGTTGTTCATCGCAATCCTCTTCGTCTGTGCTTGGGGTTGATAAAGGCCGTCCGGTCTTTGCCGGACAGCGGGGTCACAGGGCGGAAGTATAGAAGGGTTTTTGCGAAGCAGCAGCGAAAAATGAAGTCTTATATATAATTAATAATACTTTTAAATACATAGTATTACAAGAAATTTGCCGCATTATAAAATGCAGTTCATTTCGTGAAATGAAAAGCATGCTGCTATGCAACAGAAGTCAGTCTCCGTGAGACGGCGGTCTCAGGCCAGCAGCGCCGTGGGCGAAACCAGCACGCCGTCCTCGTCGGCGTACAGGTAATGGCCGGGAAAGAAGGTGACGCCGCCGAAGCTGACAGCGACTTCTGCCTCGCCGACGTTCTTCTTGATGCTTTTCAGCGGGTGGGTGTCGAGCGCCAGCACGCCGATGTCCATTTCGCCGATGGCGCGCGAATCGCGGATGCAGCCATACACGACGATGCCGGCCCAGTTGTTCTTGACGCCGAGCGCCGCCAACTGGTCGCCGACCAGGGCGCAGCGCAGGCTGCCGCCGCCGTCGATGACCAGCACGCGGCCGCGGCCGTCGGACTCCAGCGCCTTGCGCACCAGCGAGTTGTCCTCGAACAGCTTGAGCGTGGCGACGCGGCCATGGAAGGCGTCGCGTCCGCCGTAGGAATTCAGCATCGGATCGAGCACGCGCAGCTGGCCGGCGCGCAGCTGGTCTTCGTATTTGTCGCAGAGATCGGCGGTCTGGTAATCCATTGCAGGCTCCGGAAAGGAAACGGCGGCATTGTAGCCGCCGTTCGCTTTGGTGCGTGAGGCGAATCAGGTGACCGGTTCGGCCACCTCGTCGTAGAGCAGCTTCACTTTCTGCTCGCCGTCCAGGTCGATGGTGACGCGGCCGCCATTGGACAGGCGGCCGAACAGTAGTTCGTCGGCCAGCGCGGAGCGGATGGTGTCCTGGATCAGGCGCGCCATCGGGCGGGCGCCCATGAGCGGATCGAAACCCCTTTCGGCCAGCCAGTCCTTCAGCTTGTCGGTGAACACGGCCTCGACCTTCTTCTCGTGCAGCTGGGCTTCCAGTTGCATGAGGAATTTATCCACCACGCGGAGGATGACCTCGTGGTCGAGCGCGGCGAAGGAGATGGTGGCGTCGAGCCGGTTGCGGAACTCCGGCGAGAACATGCGCTTGATCTCCGCCATCTCGTCGCCGGCCTCGCGCGAGGACGAGAAGCCGATGTTGCCTTTCTGCAGCATCTCGGCGCCGGCATTGGTGGTCATGACGATGACGACGTTGCGGAAGTCCGTCTTGCGGCCGTTGTTGTCGGTCAGCGTGCCGTGGTCCATCACCTGCAGCAGGATGTTGTAGATGTCCGGGTGCGCCTTCTCGATCTCGTCGAGCAGCAGCACGGCATGCGGCTTCTTGGTGATGGCCTCGGTGAGCTGGCCGCCCTGGTCGAAGCCGACGTAGCCGGGCGGGGCGCCGATCAGGCGCGAGACGGCATGCCGCTCCATGTATTCGGACATGTCGAAGCGCACCAGCTCGATGCCCATGCAGTAGGCAAGCTGGCGGGCGACTTCTGTCTTGCCGACGCCGGTCGGGCCGGAAAAGAGGAAGCTGCCGATCGGCCGCGAAGGGTTGCCGAGGCCGGAGCGCGACATCTTGATCGCCTTGGTCAGCGCCTCGATGGCCTTGTCCTGGCCGAACACCACCGTCTTCAGGTCGCGGTCGAGGTTTTTCAGGGCGGCGCGGTCGTCGGTCGACACGTGTTGCGAGGGTACGCGGGCGATCTTGGCGACGATCTCCTCGATCTCCATCTTGCCGATGACTTTCTTCTGCTTCGACTTGGGCAGGATGCGCTGCGCCGCGCCGGCCTCGTCGATGACGTCGATGGCTTTGTCCGGCAGGTGGCGGTCGCTGATGTAGCGGGCGGAGAGCTCGGCGGCGCTGGAGATGGCCTGCGCCGAGTACTTCACCCCGTGGTGCTGCTCGAAGCGCGTCTTCAGGCCCTTGAGGATCGATACGGTTTCCTCGACGGAGGGTTCATTGACGTCGATCTTCTGGAAGCGCCGCGACAGGGCGTGGTCCTTCTCGAAGACGCCGCGGTACTCGGTGTAGGTCGTCGCGCCGATGCATTTCATCTGGCCGGAAGCGAGGGCGGGCTTGAGCAGATTGGAGGCGTCCAGCGTACCGCCCGAGGCGGCGCCGGCGCCGATCAGCGTGTGGATTTCGTCGATGAAGAGGATGGCGTTGAGGTTGTCCACCAATTGCTTCAGCACCGCCTTCAGGCGCTGCTCGAAGTCGCCGCGGTACTTGGTGCCGGCCAGCAGCGCGCCCATGTCGAGGGCGTAGATCTGGGCGTGCGCCAGGATTTCCGGCACGCGGCCCTCGACGATGCGCCTCGCCAGGCCCTCGGCGATGGCTGTCTTGCCGACGCCCGCTTCGCCGACCAGCAGCGGGTTGTTCTTGCGCCGGCGGCAGAGGGTCTGGATGACGCGCTCGAGTTCCCGGTCGCGGCCGATGAGTGGGTCGATCTTGCCCATCAGGGCCTGGGCGTTGAGGTTCTGCGTGTAGTTCTCAAGGGCGCCGCCGGCCTGCTGGCCTTCCTGTTCCGGCTCCGGCTGTTCGCCTTCGCCGCGGGGGCTGCCTTGCGCCGCCGCCTTGGTGATGCCGTGCGAGATGAAATTGACCACGTCGAGGCGGGTGATGCCCTGGCGCTGCAGGAAATAGACGGCGTGGGAGTCCTTCTCGCCGAAGATGGCGACCAGCACGTTGGCGCCGGTGACTTCCTTCTTGCCGGAGGACTGCACATGCAGGATGGCGCGCTGGATGACCCTTTGGAAGCCGAGCGTCGGCTGGGTGTCGATCTCGTCGGTGCCGGTGACCGTCGGCGTATGTTCGGCGATGAAGGCGATGAGTTCCTTGCGCAGCTCCTCGACGTTGGCGGCACAGGCGCGCAAGACCTCGGCAGCCGAGGGGTTGTCGAGCAGGGCCAGCAGCAAGTGCTCCACGGTGATGAACTCGTGGCGCTTTTGCCTGGCTTCGACAAAGGCCATGTGCAGACTGACTTCCAATTCCTGCGCAATCATTTCAGATTTCCTCCATCACGCACGCCAGCGGATGCTGGTGCTCCCGGGCGTAGCCGATCACCAGTTCAACCTTGGTGGCGGCCACATCCCGCGGAAAGACGCCGCAGACGCCGGCACCTTCCTTGTGCACTTTGAGCATGATTCGCGTTGCTTGTTCGCGACTCATGCCGAAAAATTTTTGCAGCACGACGATCACGAAGTCCATGGGCGTGTAATCGTCATTTAACAGCAAAACCTTGAACAGCGGTGGCGGCTTGGTTTTGGTCCGCTCCGCTTCGAGCACCGATTCGCTCTGCTTGCGCGTAGCCATAGTTCAATTCTAATCAGAAAAAGCGAATCTGCAACACAACGCGAGGAAAGGTGCCGGGCATCGGACGCAAGGCGGTGCGCCGCTGCATTAAATCGTCGTTGTGATGAAAGGGTGTCAAAAAAGCCACAAATTGCTGTCATGCAGCATGAAAAAACCCGATAAAGCTCTTGACGCGTTGTATTTGATTGGCGTAAAAACCATGCGTGTTTGTCACAAAGTCTATGCAATACCGCCGGTTGGACGCTGCGTTTCTTTCTGAATTCCGCTTCGCTCCCTGGTTGTCGCGTGCTTTCTAAACAAACATCCGGGCTCACGCCCGGCCAAGACGTTCAACACAAGGAAATGGAATATGGCAACTGGTACAGTAAAGTGGTTCAACGACGCCAAGGGTTTCGGATTCATCACGCCGGATGACGGCAGCGAGGATCTGTTCGCTCATTTTTCGGCGATCCAGATGGGCGGCTTCAAGACGCTCAAGGAGGGGCAGAAAGTCTCCTTCGAGGTGACGCAGGGCCCGAAAGGCAAGCAGGCCTCGAACATTCAGGCGGCCTGACGCCTGGCCCGGTTGCGGGCGAAACCCGAGGCCGGTTGCGCAAATTGCGGAAGCCCGCCCCTTCACGGGGTGCGGGCTTTTTCTTTTTGGTTCACGGAAGGAAAAAGACCGGCATGCGCCGGTCTTTTCGATGTGCCGAACCCGTGTCAGACGGCCTCGGACCCCCAGCCGGCCTGCTCGACGAGGCGGAACAGGTCCGCCTCGGTGACGATGCCGAGCGGCTGGCCGTTTTCCATGACCACGATGCGGCGGATGCCGTTGTTCATCATCTGCCGCGCGACATGCAGCAGGGGCGTGTCGCGCGTGCAGGTGATGAGGTAGCGGTTGGCGATCTCATCCACCGTCATGCCGCCCGGCCGGCGGTTGGGCACGATGATCTTTCGCAGCACGTCGCGCTTGGTCATGATGCCCCACTCGCCTTCGGCATTCGGCTCGACCAGGATGGCGTTGAGGCCATGCTCGCGCATGACGTGCATGGCCGAATCCACGGTTTCAGCGCCGCCCACCATCTGGAAGGGCGACATGATGCCGCCGACGCTGCAGTCGTTCTTCATCGCCGGCCTTACATCCTGTCGATCATCGCCTGGCCGAAGGCCGAACACTTGACCTCGGTGGCGCCTTCCATCAGTCGCGCGAAGTCATAGGTGACGATCTTGTCGGCGATGGCGGCTTCCATCGAGCGGATAATCAGGTCGGCGGCCTCCTTCCAGCCCAGGTGACGCAGCATCATTTCCGCGGAGAGGATCAGCGAACCGGGGTTCACGTAGTCCTTGCCGGCATACTTCGGCGCGGTGCCGTGGGTGGCCTCGAAACAGGCGTACTGGTCGGAAATGTTGGCACCGGGGGCGATACCGATGCCGCCGACCTGGGCTGCCAGGGCGTCGGAGATGTAATCGCCGTTGAGGTTCAGCGTGGCGATCACGTCGTACTCGGCCGGGCGCAGCAGGATCTGCTGCAGGAAGGCGTCGGCGATCATGTCCTTGATCACCATGTCGCGACCCGTCTTCGGATTCTTCAGGGTGCACCACGGGCCGCCGTCGAGCAGCTTGGCGCCGAACTCCTTCTGCGCCACTTCGTAGCTCCAGTCGCGGAAGGCGCCCTCGGTGTACTTCTGGATGTTGCCCTTGTGCACGATGGTCACCGACTTGCGGTCATTATCGATGGCGTACTTGATCGCGGCGCGCATCAGGCGAGAGGTACCCTCGCGCGAAACCGGCTTGATGCCGATGCCGGAGGTGCTCGGGAAACGGATCTTCTTGACCCCCATTTCGTCCTGCAGGAACTTGATGAGCTTCTTGCAGGGCTCGGTTTCGGCAGCCCACTCGATGCCGGCATAGATGTCTTCCGTGTTCTCGCGGTAGATCACCATATCGACCTTGCTCGGGTCCTTGAGCGGGCTGGGCACGCCCTTGAAGTAGCGCACCGGGCGCACGCACTGGTAGAGGTCGAGTTCCTGGCGCAGGGCGACGTTGAGGGAACGGATGCCGCCGCCAACGGGGGTGGTCATCGGGCCCTTGATGGAAACCGAGTATTCCTTGAGCAAGCTCAGCGTCTCCTCGGACAGCCAGACGTCGCCGCCGTATTTCCGTGTCGACTTCTCGCCGGCATACACTTCCATCCAGTGGATCTTCTTCTTGCCGCCGTAGGCCTTGGCCACCGCGGCGTCGACGACCTTGAGCATCACCGGTGTGATGTCCACGCCGATGCCGTCGCCTTCGATGTAGGGGATGATCGGATTGTCCGGCACCGGCTGGCCGGGGATGATTTTCTTGCCGTCCTGGGGAATCTTGATCAGAGAACTCGCGCCCATTGCAACTCCATCAGTAGTGGTGAGACGAAAAACAGCCCATAAAATATAATTATCCGCCTTTCCGAATCTTTGTGCTAGTTGGAGCCTTCGTTGCTCCCGGCCCGGCTTTCCCGCTATTCTCCGCAGTGCAGCATGATTGATTTACAGGGACTCAATAATGGACATTCCATCCGGCGAGAACCCGGTTGCCCAGGCGATCGCCCAGACCCTGGTCGACGGTTTCAACAAGCACTACCGGCTGTTCCGCGAAAGCAGCGCCCAGGCCAAGGCGCGCTTCGAGGCCGGCGATTGGCGTGGCGTGCAGGTCGCGGTGCGCGAGCGCATCGCCTTCTACGACAACCGCGTCAACGAAACCGTGACTTTCCTGCGTGAAACCTTTCATGCGAACACGATCGACGACATCACCTGGCAGCGGGCCAAGCTGTTCTACATCGGTCTGCTGACCAACCACAAGCAGCCGGAGCTGGCGGAAACCTTCTTCAATTCGGTTTTCTGCAAGATCATGCATCGAACGTATTTTCACAACGACTTCATTTTCGTGCGGCCGGCCATCTCCACGGATTTCATCGAATCGGATCCGCCGGCCTATCGCAGCTACTATCCGAACCGGGCGGGTTTGCGGCAGACGATCCGCGACATTTGCCTCGATTTCGACTGGCAATGTCCCTTCGCCAACCTCGAGCGCGACATCGAAAACGTGATCTCCGCCGTGATCCTCCAGATGGGCGGCCGGCTGCCCGCCGCGGAGGCCAATTTCCAGTTGCAGGTGCTGCACTCGGCCTTCTACCGCAACAAGGGCGCCTACATCGTCGGCAAGGCCATCAACGGGGATTACGAGTACCCCTTCGTCGTGCCGGTCTTGCACGATGCGAACAGCCGCTTGTTCCTCGATGCGATCCTGCTCGATGCGGCGCAGATCCGCACCCTGTTCAGCCTCAGCCGCGCCTATTTCATGACGGATATGGAAGTGCCGTCGGCCTACGTCAAGTTCCTCTCCGGCCTGATGCCGCACAAGCCGGCGGCGGAGCTGTACACCATGCTCGGCCTGGCCAAGCAGGGCAAGACCATGTTCTTTCGCGATCTCATCCACCATCTGCGGCATTCGCAGGACGAGTTCATCGTCGCCCCCGGCATTCGCGGCATGGTGATGGCGGTGTTCACCCTGCCTTCGTTTCCCTATGTCTTCAAGGTCATCAAGGATGTCTTCGCGCCGCCGAAGGAGGTCGACCACGCCACGGTCAAGGCCAAGTACGTTCTGGTCAAGCAGCACGACCGCGTCGGCCGCATGGCAGACACGCTGGAGTTTTCCGACGTGGCTTTGCCGAAAGCGCGCTTCAGCCTGGAACTTATCGAGGAACTGCGGCGGGAATGCCCTTCACTGCTGGAGGAGAGCGAAAGCGAGATCGTCATCAGGCATGTGTACATCGAGCGGCGCATGAAGCCGCTCAATCTCTACCTCGACAGCGCCGACGAGGAAAAGCGGGAGGACGCCGTGATCGAATACGGCAACGCCATCAAGGAACTTGCCTATGCCAATATTTTTCCCGGCGACATGCTTTTCAAGAACTTCGGCGTGACGCGCTTCGGCCGCGTGGTGTTCTACGATTACGACGAGATCGAGTACATGACCGACTGCAACTTCCGCCGCATTCCGGAAGCGCCCAACCCGGAAGCGGAGATGTCCGGCGAGCCCTGGTATTCGGTGGCGCGGAACGATATTTTCCCGGAGGAGTTCGGCGCTTTCCTGCTCGGCAACCCGGAGACGAAGCGGGTGTTCATGAAGCACCACGCCGTCTTGATCGAGCCGGAATTCTGGCAGAAAACGAAACAGATGATCCTCGACGGCTACGTGCCGGACTTCTTTCCCTATCCCGAGGCAATGCGCTTCCACAATCTGTTCGGCGAGGCAGCCCGGCAGGCGCCGCAAGCGCATGCGGCCGAAGCGGCTTGAGTTTACTTGTCCTCTTCAACAAGCCCTACGGCGTGCTCAGCCAGTTCACGCCCGAGGCGGGCCACCGCAGCCTGGCGGAGTTCATCACCGTCCAGGGCATCTATGCGGCCGGCCGGCTCGATACCGACAGCGAAGGTCTGCTGGTGCTGACCGACGATGGTCGTCTGCAGCAGCGCATCGCCGATCCGCTGCACAAGTTGCCGAAGACCTACTGGGCGCAAGTCGAAGGCGAGCCGACCGACGAGGCTCTGCAGCAGCTCAGGCAGGGTGGTTTGGACCTCGGCGATTTCGTCACGCGGCCCTGCGAGGCGGCGCGCATCGATGAACCTGCAGGCCTGTGGCCGCGCGATCCGCCGATCCGCCAACGCAAGCACATCCCGACCATGTGGCTGGAGATCGTCCTGCGTGAAGGCAAGAACCGCCAGGTCAGGCGCATGACGGCGAAGGTGGGCTATCCGACCCTGCGTCTGGTGCGCGCCGCGGTCGGCCCGTATTCCCTCGCCGGGCTGCAGCCGGGCGAGTGGCGGGAGACGGAACCGGCTTGACATGCGTCAACGTCCCGAACGCCCCGGCACTCAGAATCCCAGCATATGAAACAAGCAATACCAGCCGCCGCTCTGGTTGTCGCCGTGTCGGCCGGATTCGTGCTGTGGATCGCGAACGACATGGCGCCGCGGGCGGCATTCGTTCCCCATGTCGAGCCGCCGGAAGTCGCCGAATCCGACTACCTGCGTGCCGTCTACAGCCCGCTGCATTTCCGGCCGGCGATCGAGACGGCGACCGATGCGCAGTGCCTGGCCTGCCACCGAGAAGTACTGGAGGATAAGGTGCGCGCCGCCTCGCCCTCCGGCCTGAAGAGTCAGACCCTGCGCGCCGGGTACCAGAAGACCTCCACCTATGCCGGCGAACAGGACACCTTCCACCGGCGCCATCTCGTCACGCCACTGGCGAAGCGGTTGATGAGCCTGCAATGCAACACCTGCCATCTGGGCCACGATCCGCGCGAGGAAGCGCTGGGCGCCTCCGCCACCTCGACACAGCAATACGACTTGGCCTTCACCCTGAGAAAGCAGATGAATCCGGAAATCACTTGCCTGAAGTGCCACGGCCAGTTCCCCTGGCAACTGATGGGCCTGCCCGGCCCGTGGGAAGAGCACAAGACCGCCTTCGGCAACAACTGCCTGACCTGCCATGCTGCCATCCGCAGCAAGCGGCACGAGGTCTCATACCTGAACGCCGCGGCGATCGAGCAGGCCGGCAAGGACAATGGCGATGCCTGTCACGGCTGCCACGGCGGGCTTAGCTGGTACCTCATTGCTTATCCCTATCCGCGTACCCCCTGGCCGGAGATGCCGGCCGAGGTGCCGGAGTGGGCGAAGCAGCGGCCGACGCAATCCGAGGCGCGCTTCCTCAAGACCGCTGCGCAAGGAATCCGCCCATGAACGAGCCGGGAAAAATCCGCAGCGATGTCCTGCTGAATCCGAATCGGCGCAGCTTCCTCAAGACGGCCGCGGCCGGGGGCGCCGTCGCCGCGGCCGGCGGTCTGACGGAACTGACTTTCGGCGGCAAGGACGCGCAAGCCCACGCCTACGCGCCTTATCCGACCGACGACCAGCTCACCACCGTGGTGACCAGCTGCGACCACAACTGCGGTTCGCGTCACATGCTGGTCGCGCACAAGAAGGACGACGTCATCGTGCGCCTGTCTACCGACAACGGCGCCTACCAGGAAGGCGGCGCCTTCGGTTTCGAGTCCGAGCAGGTGCCGCAGTTGCGCGCCTGCCTGCGCGGACGCTCCTACCGTGCCCGCATCTACTCGCCCGAGCGTCTGCTCCATCCGATGCTGCGCGTGGGCGAACGCGGCGAGGGCAAGTTCAAGCGTGTGTCGTGGGACGAGGCGCTCGACTTCATCGCCAGGAAGATGGTGGAGCTGAAAGCGAAGTACGGATCGACGGCGATCCTCGACCAGGCCTATGCCGGCACCTCCTACTGCGTGCTGCACAAGTCGGACCAGATCGAGGGCCTGCTGGCGCGCTTCCTCGGCATGTTCGGCTGCCGCAGCAACTCATGGTCGGTGCCCTCCTACCAGGGCACGACCTTCTCCAGCCGCATGACCTTCGGCACCATCGACGACGGCAACGAGGACGACGCCTTCGCCCACTCGACGCTGATCATCATGTGGGGCTGGAATCCGGCCTACACTTTCCACGGCGGCAACACCTTCTACTACATGCGGCTGGCCAAGCAGCGCGGCTGCAAGTTTGTCCTGGTCGATCCGCAATACACCGATTCGGCCGCCAGCTACGACGCATGGTGGATTCCCATCAGGCCGAACACCGACGCGGCGATGCTGGCCGGCATGGCGCACCACATCTTCACGAATAACTTGCAGGATCAGAAATTCATCGACAGGTTCGTGCAGGGCATGGACGCCGGCACCATGCCCGACTGGGCCAAGAGCCAGGAGAGCTTCAAGGACTACATCTTCGGCAAGTCGGACGGGACGCCGAAGACGCCGGAGTGGGCCGAGCATATCTGCGGGGTGAAGGCCGCGGACATCCGCAAGCTCGCACAGATGTACGCGACGACGAAGCCGGCGGCGCTGAAGGCGTCCTGGGCGCCCGGCCGCGCCGCCTACGGCGAGCAGTACAACCGCATGGCCGCCGCGTTGCAGGCGATGACCGGCAACATCGGCATCCTCGGCGGCAGCGCCGAGGGCGTCGGCAAGGGCTGGCACGCCGAGAGCGTCGCCTACCCCTACGACGAGAACGCCAACATCTGGTACGCCTCGATCAAGTCCGATCGCTGGGCGCATTGCGTGCTGAACTATCCGAACGTGAAGCGCGAAGAAGTCGGCCTGTGGCCGCGCACGGACAAGCTCGACGGCGTCATCCCCAACATCAAGGCGATCTGGTGGCACGGCTCCGACTGGTTCAACCAGCTCACC
>Ga0172380_10006782_pt1 | contig 13137 bp, 12 predicted proteins | sample Leawe162metaG_FD_119747 | JGI IMG/M metagenome (GOLD analysis project Ga0172380, IMG submission 119747) | Leachate microbial communities from a municipal landfill in Southern Ontario, Canada - Leachate well 162 metaG | ecosystem: Engineered > Solid waste > Landfill > Unclassified | place... | reverse complement strand
GCTCCTCATCTTCGCCGACAAGATGTCGAAATCCGAAGCGGAGATCACGATCAATAAGAATCGGCAGATTATCAAGCGGGTGAATGCGGCGAGGCTGCTCAAGATCAAGGATCATGGCGATGTTCTGGTATATCGCTTCGCCGGTCAGCTGACATATGTCAATTCGCAGTCGCATATGAATACCATCATCGCGATGAACGGGGGTGCCAAGTTCATCGTTCTGAGCCTGCGGAATCTTTTTTTCATCGATATGGACGGATCGGATGCCTTGGGCGAGATGATCGATATTCTCGAGGCGAAGGGAAAGAAAACCTTCATCGCCGGAGTGAACGGGCTGGTGAGCGATTCATTGAGAAAGGTGAGGTGGTTTTCCGATATGCATGATAAGGATCGGGTTTTCGAGAGTACTCAGGATGCGCTCCGAACGATCGATACATTGATGCCTTGAATATGAAATCAGAAAGCAATTTCGAATTGAAAGTGAAGAAAGCGCGGGCGGGGCTCGGACTCTTCGCTATGGAGGCGATTCCGAAAGGGTCGACCATCATCGAATACATCGGGAAGAAGGTTTCCGCCACATTGGATTCTAACGGGAGGTATATCTTCAATGTGAACAAGAAATGGGATATCGACGGGAGTCCGAGGTGGAATACCGCAAGGTACGTGAATCATTCTTGTCGGCCGAATTGTGAGGCGATCAATCGACAGGGTCGGATTTTCATCGTCGCCAAGCGGAATATCAAGCCGGGAGAGGAGCTCTACTATCACTATGGCAAGGACTATTTCGATGGGATCATCGTGAAAAACGGCTGTTTGTGCGAGAAATGCGAGAACAAATAGCAAATAACAGTTAACAGCTAACAGTAGACAACAAACAGTTAGCAGATAACAAAAAACAGGTCGAATAAGTCTTTTTTGTAGTTTTTCTTTCGTTAACTGTTATTAGTTGCTCCTTCTTACTTGTTGACTGTTGATTGTTATCTGTTTATTTTGGCCTATTGACCCCGTTAGATAATGAATAATATCTCGTTATTTCAAAGGTGAAAATGTATGTTTTTTTGTTTCCTAATCATGCGTAATCGATGGTTGATCTAACGGGGTTGACACCATTCCAGTTTTGGCTTAAAATGGTTTCTACAAGCTTATTTGGCTTATTTTTTGTTTATACCTATGTTAAAGATTCGTTTCAACCGTACCGGAAAGCGCAATCAAGCGAGCTATCGCTTGGTGCTTCAGGAACACACTGTGGCTCCGGGAGGCCGCCACATCGAAGTGATGGGCAGTCATAATCCTCATACCAAGCAGACGGTGCTTCGTACCGAGCGCATCCAATACTGGATGGGCCAGGGCGCGCAGCTCTCTCCGACGGTTCACAATCTCCTCGTGAAGGAAGGCGTGATCGAAGGGAAGAAGATTGTCGTGAAGATGGATCGTCCTGTCGTAGAGGAGCCAGTCGTGGAAGAGGCGAAGGCTGAAGAAGCCGTGGCTGAAGCAGTCGCGGAAGTGACTGAAACTCCGGTTGAAGAGACTCCGGTTGTTGAAGAAAAAACAGAAGAAGCGAAGTAATATTGATTTTCAGAAGTGGAAAAATTGAAGTGGTTCCGTAGAAATGAGGCAGATATCGAAAGGTATCGGAAGCCCTCACGAGGAAAGAATTTTTCACCAGAGGTCTTCGGACTTCGAAGTGATGGTCGGATTTCTTTACTCTGCGGACCCTGACGGTTCGCAGTTTTGTTTTTAAGAAGAAGATTCTATTGAAATCTCATGTCGAATTGAAATTCTAGAATTTCGAGCGAAAATTCTGAGAAAGTGAGGAGGGCTATCATGATAACCCGACGAGCTTTTCAGAAATTTGCAGCCGAAATTATGGAGTTTCAGTCGATAAGCAAGTCATATATTTTATATATCCTTGCGTTGAGATTTTAAATAGAATCGTAAAGGGTATGATGCGAAAAAATGAGAAGCAAGTATTGAAGGATGCGGTTGTCGCACAGATCAAGGATTCGAAGGCGCTCGTCTTCGCTGACTACAAGGGTGTGACGATGAAGGACTTCGATAAGATGCGAAAGGCGCTCCGTGAAAGCGGTTCCAAGTGGCAGGTATTGAAGAAGACGATTCTCGGTATCGCTCTCAAGGATGCCGGTATCGACGCTGATATCGCCAAGCTCGAAGGCCAGGTGGGTGTCGCTTTCTCGACTGATGAGGTGTCGGCAGCCAAGGCGCTCGCGACTTTCATTAAGGAGAATAAGGAGACGAAGCTCGCGATTCTCGGCGGTTCGCTCGAATCGAAGATGCTCTCGGCAGAAGAGGTGAAGGCGCTCGCCAAGCTTCCGAGCCAAGGTGAGATGCGTGCTAAGCTGGTGGGCACTCTCCAAGCTCCGATCAGCGGATTCGTCCGGACGTTGTCGGCCAATCTCTCTGGTCTGGTGCGGGTGCTCGATGCGGTAGCGGAAAGTAAGAAGTAGGTATGAGAGTTTAGAGAATAGAGTTGAGGAAATAGTTAAGTAATTTATTGAGAAAATCATATGACCGAAGAAAAGAAGGAAGTCGTCGTGCCGGAGAAGTTCGAGAAGCTCGTCGCTGAAATCGAGAAGATGAGCGTGCTTGATCTCTCGGAACTCGTGAAGGTGCTTGAGGAGAAGTTCGGCGTTTCTGCCGCCGCTCCGATGATGATGGGTGGCGCCGCTCCTGCCGCTGCCGCCGAAGCAGTCGAGGAGAAGAGCGAATTCGATGTCGAGCTGACCGCTGTCGGCGCTCAGAAGATCAATGTGATCAAGGCTGTCCGTGAAATCACGGGCCTCGGACTCAAGGAGGCGAAGGACATCGTCGATGCCGCTCCGAAGGCCGTGAAGGAAAAGGTTTCCAAGGCTGATGCCGAAACCATCAAGAAGAAGCTCGAGGAAGCCGGTGCTACCGTAACCTTGAAGTAATCGACGCGTTAGCGCTTCGATCATGAAACACTCCCCGACGTAACATCGGGGAGTGTTTTTGTGTTGACGATTCTTTTCGAAAGGAGTATAAATGGAGAGTTGTAATTTTTCTTCTGGCCGAAGATTCGGTCTCTTTTTTTTGCAAAATACTATGTCTCTCGAATATACGCTGTCGATGTTCACTCTGCTTCTGGCTTCGGTCGCGACGTATTATGTGGCGCGAAAGATAAAAGTCCCGTATACCGTTCTCCTGATGCTGGTCGGCTCCCTTCTCGTTCCGCTCTCATACGTCGGCCCATTCTCCTTTCTGCGGGAATTCACGCTGACTCCCGAGCTTCTGTTCTATATCTTCCTCCCGATTCTCATCTTCGAATCCGCCTACAACATGCGTATCCGGGAGCTGCAGCACAATATCCGCGCAGTCTCCATGTTCGCCGTCGTCAGTCTTCTCATATCGGCGGGATTCGTCGGATTCGTACTGTGGTATCTGCTCGCCTGGTTCGGTTTCGAAGTCCCGATGGTGGTCATTTTCCTGTTCGGCGCGCTTATCTCATCGACTGATCCGGTAGCTGTTCTCGCTCTGTTCAAAGAATACGGCGTTCCTCGGCGACTCTCGTTTCTCTTCGAGGGAGAAAGCCTGTTCAATGACGGAACTTCGCTCGCGCTGTTTCTCGTAGTGCTCGGGGTGGCGACCACGGGATTTCATGGCGCGGCGACCGTGCTCGAGGGAATGCTCTCGTTTTCGGTCATGGTTGTCGGCGGGATAGCATTCGGTATCTTCATGGGATTCCTTTTCGCGAAGATTCTCGAGAAGGTGGAGGAAGACGAGCATGCCGAAGTGACGATCACGATGCTTGTCGCGCACCTCACATTCATCCTGTCCGAGGCGATCGCGCATGCGCTGTCATTCAACGGGCATGCGGTGCATCTCTCCTCGATCATCGCGACTGTCATGGCGTCGATGGTCATCGGAAATTACGGTCGTTCCAAGATTTCTCCCCGCGTAGAGTCATTTCTCGAGCGGTACTGGGGATACTTCGCCTTCCTTGCGAATTCGCTGGTGTTCATTTCGATGGGGCTTCTTTTCGCGAATCTTCCTATCGATTTCCGGATGTTCGCGGTGCCGATTTTCTTCGCGGTGCTCGTCGTCATGATCGGGCGGGCGCTTTCGATTTATCCGGTCGCATGGATTCTCAATAGGCGGAAGAAAGAGGAACCGATACCGATGGCGTGGCAGCATCTGCTGTCCTGGGGGAGCCTGCGCGGGGCGCTGGCAGTCACGATGGTGCTCCTCATCCCGGAAAATCTGGTCGTTCCCGGGTGGTCATACGACTTCTCCGTGAAAGAATTTCTCATGGCGCTGACTATCGGTTGCGTGTACTTCACGCTCTTCGTCAAAGCGACGACTATCGGAAAGATGATTCATGCGTTCGGTCTCGACGCTCTCTCGTCTATTGAGAATGCCGAGTATCGGCAGAGCCGGGCATATGCCTTTTCGCATGCGCTGGGGAAACTGGATGGATTTTTTGAAAAGGGGTATCTCCGGGATACCGTCCATGAAACGCTGAAAAAGAAATACCTCTCGGGCCTGAACAAGGAGTGTCGGGAATGCGATACGGTATTTCTCGATGATCCGATGGCATTCGAGCGGGCGATACGCCTGTACGCGATCGGAACCGAGGAGTATGTCCTGAAGCTTCTGTTCATGTACCGGGAGATTCCTGATCGGGTATTCCGATTGCTCGAGTCGAAGCTCGAGATCCAGCAGGAGCGCATAGAGGAGGGAGCGCTCCAGGTTCCCGTAGGGAAAGATACCTATGATCCGGACTGGTTCGAGTCGATCGCCCGCTTCGGAAGCGCGGTACTCGGGATAAAGAAGGGGAGTCGAGATAGGATTATCGAGCGATATGCCTACTATCGCGCGCAGCAGGTGATGGCACAGAAAGCCATGAAGGAGCTCGAGCGCTTGAAGAAGCGGTCTCTCCTGGAATCCGAATCGTACCTGAAATCGATCGATGGCGTCATTTGGGCGTATGCGGAATTTTTTGAAAACTCGAAGCGCACTGCCGAGCGGGTTTTTCAGGAGAACAGGGAAATGCTCGAGGAAGTCGATGCGTCTTTCGGAGAGCGGAGCATGGAAAAGGCTTTCGAGGACGGCGTGGCGGAGCTTCTTCGCAAGGGGATGATACCGCAGAAGATAGCGACCATGTTGTACAATGAAACGCGATCTTAATAGGGTGGATATCCGAGGGGTTTCGGGGGTTTCGGTTTTTCTGATAGAATGAGTTGACATTTTTAACGGGATATACCCTATGGAATTTTTTGGGATCAGCTTGCCGGAGCTTATCACGGTGATCGGACTGGCAGGCGTATGTTTCATCGTATTCGCGGAGACGGGTCTTTTCCTGGGTTTTTTCCTGCCGGGAGACTCGCTTCTTTTCGTCGCGGGAGTGCTCGCTTCGCAGGATATTTTTTCGCTGCCGCTTCTCCTGATATCCGTTCTGATCTCGGCCCTCCTCGGGAATTTCGTCGGATATGAATTCGGCTTCCGAGTCGGAGAAAAACTTTTCTCCCGCGATGATTCGCTATTCTTCAAAAAGAGGCATGCGGAAAGCGCCCGGGCCTTCTATAATGAAAACGGAGGAAAGACGATCTTCCTCGCAAGGTTCATGCCGATCGTCCGTACGTTCGCTCCGATCGTAGCCGGAGTGGCGAAGATGAATCGCAAGAGCTTTTTCCTGTTCAATGTCTTCGGCGGCTTTGTGTGGGTTTTCGGGCTGATTCTCGCCGGGTATTTTCTCGGGAATGCGATCGATGTGGACAAATATCTCTTGCCGATCATTCTCGCTATTGTCGTCGCCTCTTTCCTCCCAGTAGCCCATAAATACTGGGCGGATAGGAAAAGAAAGCCGGTAGAGGCTGAAAATTGACAAAGACACTAAAAAGAGTAGGATAAGGGCGTATTGAGCTGAAAAACAGCCGATTCGCAAACATACAAAAAGGAGAAACACCTTTTTTTGTTTGCGGAAAATCGATATTCATAGGCCGGATAATATGTACGGAATTCTGCAGAAAATCGCCACGACGCCGAAAACGGTCATTCCGCTCGCGGATCTGATCGAAGGCGACGTGGAAGTGACCGGGAAAAAGCTCCGAGAAAAGATAGCTCGGCTGTTCGAAGGATCGCTCGCTATCCGCGAGGTGGCGGCCGGATCATCGAACGCCGAGGAGCAGGAGCTGGTCGCGCTGTCGAATTGCTACTATGATATCGAGCGTTTCGGAATCAAGTTCACCCCGACGCCCCGTCACGCGGATATGCTCATGGTGACCGGTCCCGTGTCTCGCAATATGGCCGAGGCCGTGCGCCGGACATTCGAGGCTATGCCGACGCCGAAGATAGTCGTCGCGGTCGGCGATGGGGCTATCAATGGCGGCGTGTTTCGCGACTCATACGCGATTCATAATTCTCTTTCCGAAGTGATCCCGGTCGATTTCGAGATTCCCGGAGATCCTCCGTCGCCCAAGCAGATAATCGCGGCGCTGTTCCATATCTTGGAAGACGTTGAAGAGGAAAAGTCTGTCTGAAATTTTATCGTCGTACTATAAAAAAAGAAAACGACTTATCTCATAAAATATCCAGATTCCGGCTGCAAATCCTGAAAAGCTCGTCACTGTCGCTCGCGAGCGACGTGGCTCGTCGGGTTATCCAGATAGCCCTGCCTACCGGCAGGCAGGCCTCCTCACTTTCTCAGAATTATCCCTGCCCGCCTTGGGAGGGGCACGGAATCTGAACATTTTCTCAAGGCATAAAATTTAGCCGGACTTTTCTAACACTATGATAGAATCATTCGCCACGATCGATACTTTTTTCTTCGCTTTCGGAGTCCTCCTCCTGGGCGGTTTTTCCGGTTTTCTCGTCTCTCGGATAGCGAATCAGAAAATAACCGATATGGCGACGCAGGGGAGCGCATTCATCGCATCCCTTCTCGTGATGCTTTTTTCCGGAAGTATCCTCTATCAGGGGACCGGGGTGGCGCAGTCGTTCGAAAGCGCTTTCCCGATGCTCTCGTTCTCTTTCCGTATCGATGGGTTGTCCGCTTTTTTCCTCCTGATCATTTCCGCGGTGGGAGCGATGGCATCGCTTTACGGCATCGGCTATCGCAAGCAGTCGGGCGGACACTATCGATCCGAATCATTCGGGTTTTTCTTTGCGATTTTCCTTGCGGGACTTTTCCTCGTTCCGGCAGCGAACAATGCGCTCTTTTTTCTCGTCGTTTGGGAGATTATGTCGCTCGCCTCATATTTTCTCGTGGTGTCCGAATATCACGAAGCGAAGAATGTCCGCGCGGGATTCCTGTATCTTCTCATGACTCATTTCGGGACGGTATTGATCGCATTGTCATTCCTTCTGGCGCAGAGAGCGACCGGATCGTTCGACTTCGACATGTGGCGCGCTTCGCTCGGATCGATCGACGCCGCGACGCTCCGATGGATCTATGGTCTGGCGATTTTCGGTTTCGGCACCAAGGCCGGAATCATCCCGCTCCATATCTGGCTTCCAGAGGCTCATCCGGCGGCGCCGTCGCATGTTTCGGCGCTCATGTCCGGCGTGATGCTGAAGACGGCCGTGTTCATGATCATCCGGTTTTTCTTCGATTTTTTCCCCGGAGCTCCTATGGAATGGGGGTTGGTGCTGCTCGTCCTCGGATCGATCTCAGCGGTGCTTGGCGTGCTGTACGCCCTCTCTGAGTCCGATGTGAAGCGGATGCTCGCCTATTCGAGCATCGAGAATATCGGCATCATCTTTCTCGGGATCGGAAGCGCGGTCGTGGCTCTCGGGTACGGCATGGAGAAATTCGCCTTCTTCGGTCTCGCGGCAGCGCTCTATCATACGATGAATCATGCGATGTTCAAGTCGCTGCTCTTTCTCGGGGCCGGTTCTGTCGCGTCGGCGACGGGGACTCGGGATATCGAGCGTTATGGCGGCCTCATCCGCGTGATGCCGTATACGGCTGTCTTCTTTCTTCTCGGATCCATGGCAATTTCCGCCTTGCCGCCGCTCAATGGTTTTGCGAGCGAATGGCTCACCTTTCAATCGCTTTTTATCGGCGCTTCATCCCCGAGCATCCTCGTGAAGAGCGTATTCATCGGTTCGATCGCGGCGCTCGCTCTGACCGGCGGGTTGGTCGCCGCCTGCTTCGTCAAGGCTTTCGGCATCACGTTTCTCGCGAGGCCGAGAAGCGATGCTTCGAGAGATGCGAAGGAAGTTTCTTTCTTCATGCTTGTCCCGATGGGAATTCTCGCCTTTTCGCTCATTCTTTTCGGCGTTTTTTCTACGACGGTCATCGCCGCCCTGGTCGGAGTGGTGGGGAGCATCGCTCCGGCGACAGGGGAGCCGCTCCGCTTCATCTTTTGGGAGTTCATAGAGAAGCGGGCGATATTCTCGACCGTGCTTCCGCTCGAATGGGTGGCTATCGGATTCGCCGCGGTTCTCGCATCGGTCGTCGCAATCGCGCAGTGGTTCGCGCGCAAGCGTTCGATCGCGATTGTCCGCACATGGGACTGCGGAGAGAATTTGACTTCTCGGACAGAGATCACCGGCGCGAGTTTCTCTCGGGCGCTCATGACCATCTTTCAGGGGGTGCTCCGGCCGACGAAGCAGACCGATGTCGAGTATCATGACGAGGCTTTGCGGTATTTCATCAAGTCACGGACCGTCACGACGGATCGGGTGGATGTCTATCAGGATTATCTCTATCGGCCCGCGCAAAGCGTATTGAGATGGTTCGGCGACAAGGCAAAGCTGGTGCAGACGGGCAATATCAATACCTATCTTCTGTATATTTTCATGACACTGATCGCTCTCCTGATCGTCGCTACCAAATAATCGGGTACGGAACAAATCATTATGACCACTCTCCAGATCATCGCTACTCTCCTCCAGGTACTTTTCGTGCCGATGGCTTCTCCTCTGATCATCGGTATCATCCGAAAGGTCAAGGCGCGCATGCAGAATCGCGATGGCGCGAGCGTGCTTCAGCCGTACTTCGATCTTCTGAAGCTGTTCCGCAAGGATGAAGTCATCTCGGAAGATACCTCATTCATTTTCCGCATCGCTCCATTTATCGTATTCTGCGTGACGATATTCATCGGCGCGAGCATCCCGATATTCTCCCTGGTGACGACATACCTCCCGTCAGGCGATTTCCTGGTGATCATGTACTTCTTCGTTTTCGGAACCTTTTTCCTGGCGCTCGCGGGCATGGACGCGGGGAGCGGGTTCGGAGGATTCGGATCGAGCCGGGAGATGATGGTGTCAGCGCTCGCGGAAGGAGGCCTTCTCTTTTCTCTGCTGATTCCGTCCGTTGCGGCCGAGACGACCAATGTGGTCGGCATGGTAGCGGTACTGCAGGAATTCTCCCTAATTCAGCTCCTGCCGATCTTCATCGCTTTCCTCGCTTTTTTCATCGCGCTTCTGGCGGAGAACTCGCGATTCCCGGTGGATAATCCGGCGACGCATCTCGAGCTTACGATGATTCATGAGGCGATGATCCTCGAATATTCCGGCAAGCGTCTGGCGCTTCTGGAGTGGGCTTCGGCGAACAAGCTCCTCATCTTCATCGCGCTCGGAGGGAATCTCTTTTTCCCGTGGGGAATCGGAAGCGAGTTCGAATTCCTTGCCATCATTTTTTCTCTGGGAGTCTTCGCTCTGAAAACGGCGGGATTCGTATTGGCGATCGCCGTCCTGGAGTCGATCATCGCGAAATTCCGTATTTTCCGCGTCCCTGATCTTCTTTTCACTTCGCTCGTGCTGGGCATGATCGCTCTCGGTATCATTATTACGATTTAATTCTATGGAAACCACATTTCCGAGTATCGTACTCCTTCTTGACGGATTTTCCTTTCTCTTGGCGATCCTTATGCATCTGACGCGTCGCAACGCGAATCTGGTGCGCCTGTATCTGATACAGTCGCTGTTTCTCGCGGCGCTGCTCATCGTGCTCGGATTTTCTCTCGGCGAGAAGTCTCTCTTATGGATGGCGCTTCTGACTTTTTTCGTGAAAGCCGTCATCGCCCCGGTTTTTTTCTTCCGAGTGCTCCGGAAGATTCCCGGCGCTGAAATTTCCGCGACGAATTATCTGAGCACTCCGCTCACCCTGATCGTCATCATGGCGCTCGTGGTTCTTTCCTATTCGAAGATCATCATCCCGCTCGGAGTCCTTTCGCCGGAGATGCTGGGACTTTTCTCGCTCAATCTTTCCATGGTGCTCACTTCTATCTTTCTGCTCATCAATCGGCGAGGTATCTTCACGCAGATCGTCGGCATTCTCTGTCTGGAAAACAGCATCGTCTTCCTTTCGACTATCATCGGAGTCAAGCAGCCGGTCGGACTCGAGATCGGCATGCTGTTCGATATCGCACTCTGGATAGTGGTGGCCATCGTCTTCATCTCCATGATCCATACCCAGTTCGGAACGCTCTCGACGGCGCCACTGAAGAAATTAACTGAAGAATAAAGATATGATACTCGCATTTCTCATCATTGCTCCGCTCCTTGCCGCGATTATCGCGCTGGTTCTTCGTCCGAGACAGCGGACTATCATCGAGGGCAGCGCTTTCGCCGCGCAGCTGATCTCATTTCTCGGCGCGGTGAATATTCTTTTCGCGGTGGCGGCGGGCGAGACAGCCGTATTCGGATCGTGGCTTCGCGTGGATGCGCTCGGCGCCTGGTTTCTTCTTATTGTGTCTTTCATCGGCCTCATGTCCGTGATCCACTCGATCGGATACCTGCGCGAGGAGGTCCGGAAGGGGATCATCGGTTTCAAGCGGGTACGGCAGTACTATATCCTGTTCAGCATATTCCTGTTCGCCATGCTTCTCGCGGTTTCGGCCGATTACCCGATTCTCATGTGGATCGCGATCGAGGCGACGACTCTCTCGACGGTTTTTCTCATCAGTTTTTATAACAAGCCGTCAGCGACCGAAGCGGCGTGGAAATACCTCATGCTGAATTCTCTAGGACTCCTTTTGGGACTCCTCGGCGTGATGCTTTTCTTCTCTCTTTCCGAGGGGGGCGTCAGCGGCTTCGATTGGGAGAGTCTGCGTCTCGCCGCGGGCGCGACGCTCTCTCCGGTCGCCGCGAAGATCGCTTTCGCGTGCATTCTCGTCGGATACGGGACCAAGGTCGGGTTCGCGCCGATGCATACCTGGCTTCCTGACGGGCATAGCAAGGCGCCGTCGCCGATCTCCGCTCTGATGTCGGGCGTGCTCTTGAATGTCGCATTCCTCGCGATTCTCCGGTTTTCAGGCATCGTGAAGGCCGCCGGCGCGGGAGATTTCGTCATCCAAGCATTCCTTTTTTTCGGAGTTTTCTCGGTCGCTCTCTCGGCATTCATCATGTTCGTCCAGAAGAATTACAAGCGGCTGCTCGCGTACTCGAGTATCGATAATATGGGCATCCTCGCGCTGGGATTCGCTTTCGGCGGAATCGGGACGTTCGCGGCGCTTCTTCATACGCTCTATCATTCTCTCCTCAAGTCGCTCCTGTTCTTGTCGGCGGGGAATATTTTCATGAAATACGAATCGACGAAGATAGCGAAAGTCCGCGGCCTTTTCCGGGCGCTTCCCGCGACGAGTATCATTTTCTTCGGGGGATTCATCGCTCTCTCGGGACTTCCGCCGTTCGGCGTTTTCATGAGCAAGATGCTCATCCTCACGGCTGGATTTCAGAGTCATCCGATCATCGTTTCATCGGTATTGATACTGCTTGCCGTGGTATTTTTCGGATTCTTCCGGCATGTATCGGAGATGTTCTTCGGCAAGGTCCCGGAGGGGGTTGTCCCCGGCGAGTCCAACGCCCTCACGGTTGTTCCGATAGTGATACTCGCGATAGTGTTCATCGCGCTGTCCATCTCTTTTCCGGCTCCGCTTCGCATGGTGTTGGATCAGGCGACAGTATTGATTAATAAATAGGCGGCAGCAGACGACATAATGAAATCCATATGGCTACAACACAAGAAATCATGATGCGTTTCGGTCTCGACCGATATGTTCCCGAAGAAAATGGGAATGTGATCGCTTTTCGTGTCCGCATGGACGAATGGGAGGCGGTATGTCAGAATCTTTTTTCCGCCAAAGGACTCACTCTTTCGACTATGACCGCGACCGATGATCGGCAGGCGTCAGGCATATTCTGCGTGTATGCCGTTTTCGGCGTACCGAAGGAGAATATTTTCCTCGCGCCGTATATCACGATCGATCCGGCGGTGCCGAAATTCCCATCCCTGGTATCGATGATCCATCAGGCATCGGGGTATGAGCGGGAGATCCATACTTTCTTCGGATTGACACCGGATGGACATCCTGATCTTCGGCGGCTCAATCTCCATGACGATTTTCCGGATAACGTCTTCCCGCTTCGGAAGGATTTCGATGGCACGAGTCATCCTGTCGGAAAAACCGCGACGCCGTACGCGTTCCATACCGTCGAGGGCGAGGGGATCTATGAGATTCCCGTCGGACCGGTGCATGCGGGCATCATCGAGCCGGGACATTTCCGTTTCAGCGTTCTCGGCGAGGAGATCCTCGCTTTCGAAGCCAAGTTCGGGTATGTCCATAAGGGTGTGGAGAAACTCTTCGAATCAAAGCATATCGATGAGCAGATCCGGCTCGCCGAGCGGGTATCGGGGGATAGCTCGGTCGCGCACGCGCTTTCCTTCGCGCAGGGGGCGGAGTCGCTTTCGGGAATGACGGCATCTCCGCGGGCGCAGTATATCCGCATGGTATGCGCCGAGCTCGAACGGATCGCCAATCATATGAATGATATGGCTTTCATCATGCTCGACGCCGGATTTTCTTTCGGCGGGAGCCACGGGAGCCGTCTTCGCGAGCGCATCATGCAGTGGCAGGAGAAAATTTCCGGCAACCGGTATTCCCGGGGGATGGTCGTGTTCGGAGGCGTCGGGAAAGACCTATCGACGGAAACAGCGGATGCCCTGGCGGATGACTTGGAATTGATCGAAAAAGACTTCGAAGAAATAGTGTCGGCTTCCATGGAAAGCGATTCGCTCCTCAATCGATTGAAGCGCACGGGGACGCTCGACAAGGAGATCGCTCTCGATCATGGTGTCACGGGCGTACCGATCCGCGCCCTGGGTATCGAATCCGATGCGCGCGCGGATTTCCCGTATGCCGGCTATGAGAACGT
>Ga0172380_10006781_pt1 | contig 13138 bp, 9 predicted proteins | sample Leawe162metaG_FD_119747 | JGI IMG/M metagenome (GOLD analysis project Ga0172380, IMG submission 119747) | Leachate microbial communities from a municipal landfill in Southern Ontario, Canada - Leachate well 162 metaG | ecosystem: Engineered > Solid waste > Landfill > Unclassified | place... | reverse complement strand
CAGACCAATGCTGGAGCATGAAAAAACTAAAAACAAAAAAACCTCTAAGAAGTAAATTGCACAGTAAGATTTTCCATGACGCAACGCTTGATCTAAAGTCAGCTTTTTAATTGACGCAATACGCCGCGTTAGAATTTCAATCCAAAAATCTAACAACAGACCCGCGTTAGAATTTCAATCCAAAAATCTAACCTCATTCAATTGAACCTTTTGCCTTGTCACAGCGTTATTAAGAATACACGCTGCTTATGAGGTGCAATCATGACCTGTCATGGCGAAATTCTAAACTTTATCTCCGCCCTACCTACTGGTGCATGGTTTGCCACTCAACAACTGCTTAATCTTGGCACGAGAGAGGCTATAGACCAGTGCCTATATAGATTGGTCAAATGTGGTTATCTCACGCGCATTGCTTGGGGGCTTTTCACACTGCGAACAAACGAGCAAAACTTTGAACCACTGGCGGTGGCAAGATTCAAAGCAGAAATCTTCAAAAAGAAGCTTGCTATTCACGGGCTCAATATAGCAAAGCGACTTGGCTTAGTTGCTCGCGCTCCAGACCAACAGCTCTACAGCGTACACGGTGTCAGCAGCTCCTTCCAATCGATGAAGCGAGAAATCAGACTAAAAAGCTACTCCCCACGAAAAATAGCCCTTGAAGATTCACCGATAGGCGAAGTCATAAGCGCACTCTGGTTTCTCGGTGAGAAAAACTGTGATAACTCAGCCGTGGCCAGAGCCTTGAGCACTCTCAAGCACGAAGGAGTCCGAGAACTTGTACAATCAGCCCATCGCATGCCAGGCTGGCTGACAAAGAAACTTCGCTTTAATATCGGCTATCAGCCGGGGTAAATTGTACAATTGCCTTAACTTACTTCTGTGCACCATAACGCAGCAAAGCAAAATCACCTTCGCTGTCAACAGTTTTGATACCGGCCATGTCTTTGAAAAGTGGCATGTTCTTCACTTTCACTAAAATATATGCTTGAGGCACTTGCTTAAGCCTGATAGTAAGCAAGTCAAAATTGGTGATGTTTTCCACTTGCTTGCGTGCGTAAAAGGGCACACCGGGCTTGCGCATATCAAAGACAATAAGTGGGTCAGATGATTGACCTGCAAAATGAGCGAATTTAGGCAGTGGCCCTTCCCATTTATTTGAGAGCACAGGCAAAATGTGACCACTATGTACAACCAATAGAAATGCCGTTCCCACTGTCATTATCGTCAAGCCTGCAATCTTCCTACCCAGCTTGAATGTCAACATGCTGAGCAAGACAACCACAGCCTGGGCTGAGCCGTAAGCAGAAATCAAAGCAATCAAACCTTCTGGTGCATCACGCAGACGCGCCGCCACTATTGGTGCAACCAAACTCGCAGCAGCATATACCAGCATCACGACAAGCAGAGGCAAGCCAAGCCTTTTGAAAGCCGATTGGCGACTCAAACAACGCTCAAATTCGCAGCCAACAAGAATTGCCAAAGCGGGGAAGGCTGGCAAAGTATAGGGAAGTAACTTCGAAACAGAAGCACTAAAGAATACAAGTGTAATGGTCGCCCACAAAATACTATAAAGAGCCAAGCGACCGCCAACATCGAGAGCTTCTATATAGTTGCGCGAACGAGTAAGAAGGACGCGCAGTGAAGGAGGCAGCAATGCCATTCCCGGCCCCGATATATCAGATGAAGCAGCGGCCAAAGCGTTGGAAGGTACACTGGAAGAATCGCTGGAAGAAGCGTTGGAAGAAGCGTTGGAAGAAGCGTTGGAAGAAGCGTTGGAAGAAGCGTTGGAAGAAGCGTTGGAAGAATCGGCTCCAGCATTGCTATTTTTCGCCCCTCTCAACGCACTAAAATAACCAGCCAACGCGGCCACCATTGCTTGAGGCAAATAGACAGTCCAGGGGAAAAATCCACCAAGCATGGCGAGCAGATGATAGTAAACCGGCTGCTTATGAGCATCGACAACGGCAGTGAAGCGTTGAAAGTTTTCTCTGATAATAAATTCCTGAAAATAAGCGCCCTTGGTAATGTAGATTTCAGTAACAAACCAGGGCAGGGCAATGACCGCAACTATCAAAGCACCAATCAGGGGCTGATAAGACTTGAATGCAGACCAAAGGTCGCCTTTTACTGTATGCCAAGCCAGCAAGATTGCCACTGGTAAAACCAGGCCAACAGGGCCTTTGGTCATTACGGCTAGGCCAATCAAGACATAGCCAAGATAAAGGGCGCCCCGACTTTTGAATTTTGACTGGCTCGCATGAAAGAAAGCCAATTGGGTGCCGGCGCCAAAGAGCGAAAGCGGCATATCGGTAATCGCTTCGCGGGCAGTAAAAACAAATAAAGGCGCACTCGCTAAAGTCAGTGAGCCAAATATGGCAGCCCGCAAAGATATATAGCGCGCCATAGTTAGATACGTCACCGCTACCAGCACAACAGCACAGGCCGCTCCAAAGAAGCGGGCAGCAAATTCGTTAACACCAAAAACTTGATAACAGCCAGCCATGGCCCATATGCACAGGGGTGGTTTAGTAAAACGCACGACATAGTTGAGTAAAGTGGTGATGTACTCGCCTGTGACAATCATTTCGCGTGCTGGCTCGGCGTATAGTGCTTCATCCGGGTTAAAGAGAGGCAGATTACCCAAACCATTGAAAAAGACGAAGGCTGAAATTGCTGTCACAGCAAGGAGACCCAGCAATACGCCAGGGCCGAGAGCCAGCAGGGCTTGGTGCTGCTCATTTGATTTTTCTATTTGAATATCAGATGCCATATATCTCTTCGGTTCAACTAGCAGCATTATAGTTACAGCTTGCGCTTGACAATTCAAAGCGTAAAGAGGTAACTCCCCGGAAAGCCGCTAGGACAAGCTCATATTAAGAAGAACGTTAACTATGCTTACTAATCAAACAGCAGCCCCAAGAATATGTGAAGCTATGGTAATGTCAGATGCTTATTTCCTTACGGGCTCTAGCATTCATATCGAAAATCATCCGAACTAACGCTAACTAACGTTTAGAAAAAAAGATTACAAAGAAGGTCAAATCAATGGAAGTTTCTCACCGGCTCAAATCTATTCCTCCCTATGTCTTTGCCGAAATGGACAAGAAGCGCCTTGCCGCAATTGCATCGGGAGTCGACGTAATCAATTTGGGTATTGGTGATCCTGACCAACCAACACCACGACACATTGTCGATGCTATGCACGAAGCGCTAGAGAAGCCGATTAACCATCACTATCCACCCTTCGGCGGCACCAAAGAATATAAAACTGCGGCCTGCGCCTGGATGAAAAAACGCTTTGGCGTTGATATTGATCCAGCTACCGAAATCACTTCTATGATCGGCACAAAAGAAGGTTTGCATAACACCATTATGGCCTTCGTCGACAAGGGCGATATCAATATTATTCCAGACCCGGCTTATCCTGTTTATCGTACATCAACTATTTTGGCTGGTGGCGAGCCATACTTCATGCCGCTTACACCAGAAAATAATTTCATTCCTGATTTAGATGCGATACCAGAAGCGGTGCTCAAAAAAGCCAAGCTTTTGATGTTCAACTATCCAAACAACCCTACAGGAGCAGTTGCCGACTTAGCCTTCTTCGAGAAAGCTGTAGCCTTCTGCAAAAAGCACAATATCTTGCTTTGTCATGACCAAGCTTATTCAGAGATGACTTACGATGGTTTCAAAGCTCCATCAATCTTGCAAGTCAAGGGCGCCAAAGATATCGCCATTGAATTGCACTCGTTGTCGAAGAGCTACAACATGACCGGCTGGAGAATTGGTTTTGCCGTGGGCAATGCTGAAGCGATTGCTGCCATTGCCAAAATCAAATCTAATATCGACACCGATATATTCAGAGCCATTCAGTTTGCAGCCATCGCTGGCTTCGAAGGCCCAACCGATCATATTCAATTCTGCAACAATCTCTATATTGAAAGACGCGATTTGGCCGTAGAACGGCTCAATCAGCTAGGTTGGAACCTCAAGCCCATCAAAGGCACCTTCTACATATGGCTGCCTACACCGGCTGGAATGTCCGCAGCTGATTTCAGTACTGTTATGCTAGAGAAAGCAGGCATAGTGGTTCCGCCTGGCACAGCTTATGGCCCGCACGGAGAAGGATTTGTGCGCATTGCACTGAGTGTAGAAAAGGCTCGCTTAGCAGAAGCTTTCGATAGAATGGCTAAGCATTCGATCACTTACGACATGGCTAAATCCACGGTTTAAACGTAGGTTCTCCCTTCCTTAATGCACAAAGAAAAGCACTACGCTGCAAAATCAATTCAAATCTTGCCTGGCAATCCAACTGCCACGGCGATTCACCAGATCCTGACTTGGGCTCTGGAGAATCTCGACAAGCAAGTTGAAGTGATTTGGCCGTCTGCTACCAAAGGGTCTGAATACAAGCTCACCGCCCATGCTGATCCCATGGGCGGTGATCCGCAATGGAAATTGATAGCTTCTAACGCTGGACAAGGCTCTCTGTTGTGGGAATTTACAAGTTGCGATTCGCTGCTTGTCTTTAACCGCATCGAAGCATCGCTCAACGATCGCGAAGGCAATCAACACTCTACGACCCAGACTGTCACCCAAGAAGAACAGGCTGAAGAGAAAGCTTTCTTCTACATTCCAGAAGCTCTAACCAAACAAAGAGCGACTATTCCAATACCACTAGTGGGCGGAGACAATTCTCTCAACCGCTCCTCTGGTACCGTTCTAAACGGTGACCTTGCCTTCGTGCAAATCGGGGCACTACTGCAGTCTATTGCTCTAGCAAAAATGACTGGCCGCTTAGAAATACAGAGTGAGCTAGGCGCTGCCGAAGTATTTTTCATTGATGGCCAGCCTATTCATGCCACTAGCCCAGCAGCGAAAGGCCCAGAGTGCATCTATGAGTTAATCACCTGGAAGGACGGCCGCTTCTTCTTCCAGCCCAAAGTAATGACCAAGCACAAGACAATTAGCGACCCTCTTGACTCGCTGATTATTCAAGGTGCTCAAATTTTTGACAAACAGAATTTTCTCAAAAATAGTGGCTTCAAAATTGATGCGGTGATGGTAAAAACCCAGCGCATTGTTGACGAAGCCGATCTGCGCAAACTACTAAAACCAGCAATACCTGTAGATTTCGTTGCCCAAAGACGTTTTTACGATGCCATTGATGATCGCTTAAGTACCGAAGAAATCGTCGCCAAACTAGGGTACGCCAGAAGCTTGTGGGTGCCGATTGTTTGCAACATGCTCAGCTGTGGTCTGGCTGCCTTCACTAAACCAGCCAAGAAAGGCAATTCTAGCCTGCCTACCCTGGAGCCCAAAACAGTTGATAGCGCCGCCATTCAATCGGTAATTATGCAACTTCGCCGGGGCGATACCGGCATGTTCAACTTCCCTGCATTTCTCTATTTCTTAGAGCAAGAATATTTCAGAGGGCACCGCTCGGGCAGCCCAATTTCGGTCATTGTTTTTGAAATGCGCGTCAAAAGTGGCCCCAATGGCTCAATTCGCGAGCCTCTACCTATCGGTGCACTGCGTGAAGCGGTGTTGCGCATCTCACAGGCGAAGCGCCACAACGACTTACTCGCTCACTATGAAGCTTTCGATTATGCTCTACTTTGCCCAGACACCAAGGGTGAAGGTGCCCGCGTATTCGCCAAACGCCTGATGGTCTCACTGATGAAGACGCCACTTTCTACAGGTGTTGACGAACGCACTCTATCGCTGTCATTTGGTGCCGCTTGCGTACCAGAAGATTTCCTTGAGCTAGGTCTTTTGCTGTCGGCAGCTGAAGCGGCCAAAGGCCATTCTCTCAGTACAGATGCACCGGTCGTGCTTTATCGCGACCTCTTACCAAAAGCCACTTAAAGTACCTCACAGTGCCGGTCTCAACCGCCTCAACGAAGCTCACTCACAAACTTGCACTAAGGCGAGCACGGGCAACTTTGGGAAAATGGCTAAAGAAGAGCACCACGGTTCGCGATGACAGGCTCTTAGCAATGCTCATGGCCACAGTAGCCAGCGAAGTGTTGGACCAACCGCACCAAAACAACAAAGACAAGGCCGATAGGTTTGCCACATATCAATTTTTACTAGACAAGCTCCATGACGATTTAGCGCAGTCAAAACCAATTTCGAAACCAATTGCAAAAATAAATTCAGACCTAAGCACAAGCACCTATACTTCTCTTTCAAAACTATTCCAAGGCCCTGAGTATCAGCTGCTATTTGGGTCGGTTCATGGCCTAAGTGACTTGTTTGAAGTCTACTGTATCAACCAACGCAAGTTGGCTACAGCCAATGTGCAACAAGCAGACAAAAACACGACGACCAGCGATCAAGCCCTCTTTTCTCAAATATATACACCACCGCAAGTGGTGCACTCTATGATTGAATGCCTGCTGGAGCCCCTACTCAAAAAGGCGACCTCACCAGACGCGATCAAAGCAATATCAGTGTTAGACCCCTGTTGTGGCACTGGAAACTTTCTCGTCGCAGCAGCAGCAGCCTTCTACCAAGCTTATGAAAAGTTCAATCTGCCAGCAGTAGAAATATGGCCATTGATAATTGAGCACAATATCGTTGGCGTAGACATTGATGCACGCGCTCTAGTTATTGCTGAGCTTGCCCTAAATGTAAAAATGATGCTGCTTAGCAGTGACAATCTAGATGGCAGCAGAAAAAGTCAAAGTCGCAAAAGCAAAAGTAGAACTATTTGCCTTCACAACGCCAGCGATGTGGCAGAAGCAGCTCTAGGCTCGCTGTCGCCGAGATGGAAAAGAACCCCTGGCCATCCACTGAACCGACAATATACAGTAGTGCTGACCAACCCACCCTATCTCGGTCGCAAACTTATAGACCGCACACTTAAACTAAAATTGAAGAAATACTACCCAGAGTGTGCCAGCGATCTCAGCCAGATTTTTCTCTGGAAAGCCTTAGATCTAGCAACAATCGGTGGCGGCATTGGTTTTTTGACCCAAAGCTCCTTTATGCACCTGCCTAGTGCTTTAGCTCTAAGAAAACGCATCCTAGAAGAAGCACAAATCAATTTAGTGATAGAACTCGGAGACGGTGTCTTTCCTCTTTTGGCAGGATCAAAGGCAGACAGTAGCATTATCATTTTAACCAAGCAAAAGACAAAGGCAGATGAGCCCGCTTATTACATAGATCTGCGCCTTTCAACTGCAAGCGAAGAGAAAGCAAAAACGAAAGAGAAAAAAGGAGGTCATCTAAATAAGCTCAACCAATTGAACCAGCTGACCAAAATCAGCAAAAGCCATGGTGAGCTTAGCAGCAGCAATGACCTCGCTTTTAATTTCAAGCGACCACACGCCCTATTTCTAGTGCAAGCAAAAGACAACCAGGCACTTTCGAGCAAAGCGGACTTCAAGCAAGGCCTAGCAACTTCGAGCAATGAAAGATTTTTGCGCTACGCCTGGGAAGTAGAAGAAGACGACAAAAACTATGTGCCCTATGCCAAGGGTGGCGGCTCAGAGCGCTGGTGGCGGACTATTTCTAGCAAAGTGCGTTGGGGTGAAAACGGAGATGAAATCAAAGCCGCCGTAGCCGAGGCCTATCCTTACTTAAAAGGTCAAGTGCACTGGGTAGTTAAGAACGAAAACTATTATTTCAAACCTGGTCTAACATTTTCTTTCGTCAACAAACATCGGCTCAGTGTGCGCCGACTGCCCCCTGGTGCAATTTTTGACGTTGGTGGCTCTGCCATATTTAGTCATGAACTCGGACAAGAAAACCTCCTTCTCGCCTATCTCAATTCTAGTTTAGTGAGCGCCCTAGCTCACGATTTAAACCCAACCATCAACTTTCAAATTGGTGATTTAAAACGGCTGCCACTCCTGCAGTTTGACAGCAGCTTAGCGCAAAAGCTGTCTGCTTTGGCAAACGCTGCCGTTGACATAAAACAAGAACTAGAACCACTGATTTCTCCACAGGCAGCACTTCTTACCTCAAGCCCAAAATCCACAAGAACGAGACTTTCTCAAATAGGCTTTGAGAGCCACTTGCGAGAAGTAGACAGCTATCAAAGTAAATTGATCGCCATCGAAGATGAAATAGACAGCCTTGTATTAGCGGCCACCAGCAGTCACTTTGCCCTCGATGCCAAAGACCAACTAGAACTTAGACTTTGGGTAGAAGAGCGAGCGAAAGCTGATACTTCAGCTGCAGCTGCAGTAAAAATCACCAGCAAAAACTTCTTTGAGAACCAGCTCGCTCAAGCTTTCGCCAGCCATCTCCGGCACTGCAAAAACTTCAGCCAACTGGCCCTTAACAAACGAATCACATTTACAGATGTCAGCCATTTCCTCAATAGAAACATAGATATAGATCCAGACTTTGGCAACCGATTCACTGATGGCGATCTCAATAGATATTTTTGCAGTCGCTTCAACCAAGTCATGCACGAACAATTCGGAGGGCAGCCACCAGTCCTAGCGATTTCTGACGCAGTGCAAGCGACATTACCACTGACAAAGGCAAGCACACGAAGAGCAGCCGACTTATATCGCTCACTTCTGGACTAAAATCACTACTCAATTAGACTCACTGCTCAAATATTTTTACTGCTGAACTGTCTCATAGTCATTCTTAGTCCAGCTGTAGCCACCTTTTACGTTGGTATCAGCGATATAGTCTGCTTCAAATGAAACCTGTGGCCTCTTTGAGCCTGCAGGAAAAGATAGACCAGGATTGTTATCAAGACTATTAACGACATCAAGCAAAGTACTATCGAAGCGACGATTGCCAGAAGGAGATGTAAGCTGAGCGATAACATGATGATCGCGAGTAACAGTGACGCGCATGGTGGCACGACCTCTTATTAAAGCCACTTCTTGCCAGCGGGCATAAATTTCAGACGAAAGCTGTTTATGCCAGGCCTCCCAGGCTAGTGTCATTTGTTTGGAGCTGCGCTCAGCACCAATGTCAAAGCGATTATTCTGCTCTTGAGCAGAAGCACTAAGTGGCCCCGCTGGCAAAGCAGCAAAGGCAGTGCGGTCAATCAAGCCACTGCCTTGGACTCCACCAGCGATTGAACTTTTGCGCGGTGGAGCAACAGGAATAGCATCAGCAGTAGAGAGCGTAGGGGCGGCATTGCCACCGGGTCTTGTCAATCGAGTGGTGCCATTTTCCAACCGCACCCCGCCCTTTAAAACCGCACCGGCGCCAGCAGCTTGAGCCTGTGAATTGAGGGAAATCATCAGAGAAAAAATTACAGCTGTGCTTACAAACTTGCTTTTCATTGCCTTATTCTCTCGTAGCTCATTACTTACCGCTTGCAAAACCAAACACTGCTCCTAGAACCGCCCCGCGCAAGGCATTACTTTTTGCACTACTCATTCGCGAACCGTTGTTGGACGAACTAAACAAAGCACCAGATAGGGCACCAGCCGCAGCACCAGCCAAACCGTAGGTAGCGGCTCTCTTCAGTCGACTGCTATTTGAGCGAGCAGTATAAGCCATACCATTTAAGCCGCCGCCAGAACTATCTAAGTTAGCTGCTTTACTGCCAGAGAAAGGAGTGATTTGACCTTCCGGTTGACTTGCTGCCTGCGAATTAGAAGACCCTTGTTGATTGGAAGAAGCAAAGCTATCAGCCGGCAGAGTGTTCTTAGATGCGATAGCCCGGTCAATATCAGCTAAGGCGCTACCAAAGCTCGTACTGGCTGGATTAAGAGATGAAGCACGAGCCATGTGACTGCGAGCATTAGAAAGATCACCTTTAGCTCTGTAGGCCTGAGCCAGAGCGAACTGCACATCGCCATCATCGGGTACTTGCGATGCCACTGAGTTTAGCTTGGTTACAGCAGAGTCATAGTTTCCAGCTTTGTAATCGTTGGAGGCAGAAGCCACAACACTCTTTAGTTGGCTCTTTCTAGCTTCATCGATAGCCTTGCTTTGAGCCGGTGCGGCTGGTTTGGGCGAGGAATTAGAGTAGGGCGAAGCTGAACCAAAGTGAGAATTGGAAAAAGCATTAGAGCTAGAGGCGACATGACTAGGGGCACTATTACTAGACTGAGCAAGCTTGTTCTGAACACTGACAACGGCACTCTGCAAATCAGTATCTTGTGGGTTCAAATTAAGAGCGCTGCGGTAATAAGAGAGAGCACCATTTAAGTCGTTTTTTCCCTCAGCAATAACTGCCAAATTGTAGTAGGCATCACCATTGCTTGGATCTTTAGCGAGGATGCCATGAAAAGCGCTCTCGGCCTGGGGCACTTTGCCATCTTGATAGAGCTGCATGGCATCGGCCAAGGCGCCAGATGAATCTACGGCATAAGGCTCATCGTTAGAGTAATCAGAACTAGAACCTGCAGAAGCAGAACTGTAGCCAGCAGGACTAGGCGCACTGGAAGAACTAGAGGAGTTAAAAGAATTAGAGGGAGTATCTAAAGTCGGAGCCAAAGGCGGCAATAGTGAGCCAGAAGTAGCGGCACCACTGCCATAAGCCAGAGTCTTCTCTATGGCAGCAAGACGCTCTGTGGTTGTACCTTTGCGCGTGATGCCAAATAACTTCAGTTCAAGATCCTTCAAACGAGTGTCAAGACTGGCGCTGGATTTGGGAACGCCATAAATGACTTCTTCAATATTATCGAGCTTGGCCACTTCAGGAGATTGCTTTGTCTTTGCAGCGACAGCCAAAGGAGCATAAGAGCTCAGCAAAACAGCCTGAATAATGGCTAACGTTTTGATTGTCTTTAACTTCATGACCGAACCTCAGCTGACCGCCTGAACCCTGAACCCTAACCGCAAGATACTATTGTAATGGAAAACCAAGAACCCTTTCACGTCAACAAGAGCGCTTTGGCAAAGCGCTTTCGGCAATTTAAAAACTTACGCCCTTGATGAAAACTTTGACGATACCCCCACCCTTCTTGTTCCCAGCTCTGCCACTACTCGCACACTCAAACAGTCAAAGACTGAAGAATTCTTGCTAGTTGGGGTCATACCGCCAAGAAGTTAGCGGGTGAAGCCGTCAACCTTTTAGCCGCTGCTAAAGAAGCGGCCAATGGCCTATGCCTAGTGAACCTGCCCCCTGAAGAGTTAGCAGGGCACGAGCATTGACCCTAGCCAAACTTGCAGCGTAAGTAGCTAAAGGAAGTGACTAGCTTCTTAAGATTTTTCGCCTAGTTTTCTTAACCTCGCCATAGGCACAAAAATGCCAATATGCAGTCATAGTTTGATAATTAGACAGAAAACTAAAGGTCTCCAATTATGGAATATGCATTCGGCCTGACATTTACAGCAGTAAGCGCTTTTGTGGCAATTTGGGTCAATGACCATTTTCACGTGGGCGGCGAACTATCTGAATAGTGTCAAAAAAAGTAAAACTCTATAGTCGCCTCTCCTTCCAATGGCTTTTCCCAAGGAACAGCGGTAAAGAGCTGGCAATAGCTGCGGTAGCGCCGCTCTATGGCACGCTTGGCCTGCTCAAGCCGACAGGCCCAAATCATCTGGAAATCTTCCGGAAACTCTATTTTGCTAGCGGCATCGCGCGCGGAGCCGGCTCTACCGCTGAGCCGAAGTCGCCACCGCGACTGCTCAATAGGCGTTAGTCGGGCCACCGAATCCGGTGCATTCGAAAGAACCGGGCACACTAATAACGTTGTGGTTAAGAAGCCAAGTTAGTACTAAAGCACTGATGAGCGCCCGGCCCAAACAAAGCGCTTCAATAAAGGTGCTGGCCTAAAGCGCTCTTGCACACGGCCTGACGAATCAGCCTTAAAGGCTGCATCAAGTAGAGCGAGACAATCTTTCAAACCAATCTCTGAAGCCAAGGTAAGTGGCCCCCTTCTCATACCAAGACCAGCCATCAAAGCGGCATCCAAGTCTTCAGGCTGACAAATGCGCTCTTGCATGGCCAAGAAAGCTTCGTTAATCATGGGCAAGAATAGAGCCTCGGCAGTAAAAGCTGCAGTAGGCGTAGGCTTCGACTTAGGCTTAGTCTTTGGCACACTTAACAGCTTGAGCAAATCGGGGTTTACGCCAGAGCGCTTTCGAGTCTCTTTGTCGTAGCTGTAAAAACCCGCCATCGTTTTTTGACCGAGCATATTGGCTTCAACCATACGACCCAGCAATGACGGCACAGCAAAGCGCTCACCGTACTCTTGATAATTAAATGTGGCAACGGCAAGACCAATGTCGGCACCGTTCATATCGCGCAGGGCAAGAGGGCCAATAGGCATAACATAATCGCAAACAGCTTTGTCGATTTCCTCCACACCAGCTACTCCACTCTCTAACGCGAAGAGCGATTCGTTCATGTAGCGACCCAGCAAGCGATTGACGAGAAAAGAGGCGCACTCTTCCACACGAATAGCCAGTTTACCCATTGATTGAGCCAGTTCAAGGGCCCGAGCCACAGTATCGTGCGAGGTCTCCAAACCAGGAATGACTTCGACCAACTTCATAATATGTGCTGGATTGAAAAAATGCAGTCCGACTACCTTGTCAGCGCGGCGGGCAAAATTAGCGATTTGAGTGATCGATAGACTTGATGTATTTGTGGCGAGAATTGCATCAACATTGCACCACTGATCAAGCTGCTCAAAGATGCTCTTCTTTATTTCAATGCTTTCAGGAGCAGCCTCTATGACAAAATCAACTTCAGCAAAGCGCTCAAAATCAAGAACACAATCGATGCGGCGGCGCTGCAACTGAGCTTCTTCAGGGGCTAAGCCTTTCTTTACACGACCACTGAGCAGCCTATCGATATTGGCCAGACCTTTATCAAGAAAGGCCTGGTCTGTCTCTTTCAGTAGAACACTATAGCCGGCGGCCAATAGTGCCACCACAATAGAAGAGCCCATGGTACCGGCTCCAACCACCGCAATCGTTGCTGACTTTGTCGTCTCTGCTAGCTCTGTCGACTGCATTGTTTCTCCACTATTTTTCTCACATTGCTACATTAGCCGCTTGGCAGGCATTGGTAGAACTGCATGATTTTGCCACCATTTTCCCGTGAAACGAGCTTGCATAAAGGCTATGCAGATTCACAATTAATCACTTGACATCACGAGAATTATTAAAAAGGTATCGCTTTTCTCCAATCTTTCGTTAGAATATTTGAACAATAAAGCTTGCTAACAAGAACTTTATTGCTCGACATATGGTGGCT
>Ga0172380_10006780_pt1 | contig 13139 bp, 11 predicted proteins | sample Leawe162metaG_FD_119747 | JGI IMG/M metagenome (GOLD analysis project Ga0172380, IMG submission 119747) | Leachate microbial communities from a municipal landfill in Southern Ontario, Canada - Leachate well 162 metaG | ecosystem: Engineered > Solid waste > Landfill > Unclassified | place... | reverse complement strand
TGCAGCGCACGAAGAGATCTCGGACCCACGCCGACTTCATCTGAACAACCGGGTCACCTGCCGAGTCAACTCTTCCTCGGAGGCCCGAGGGCGTCCATGCCTCGCGGACTCGACGCAGCACTACTTCCTTAGGGACCGTGCTTCAGCCGCGACGAACTCGGTGACATCCGGAGAAGATCGGCATGGCTCAAGGAGCGTTCGTTCGAGCCCTGTGCTGTGCGGCTCTCGGGGAGCCGCAGGTACGCGGGAGGAGGCCGACTCAGGCCAGGCATCAAGCTTCGTGCAACTCAGAGCCGGACAGATCACCACCTCGTTATAGGCAACTGCATGGCGAATGTTATGTCTTGTATAACTCGGCGACTGTAACTAGTCCTGAAATCCTAAAATATGGACCCACCACCGTGCTTCCCAAGCAAAGGGTCGCCGGTTCGAATCCGGTCTCCCGCTCCAGGCACGCATAGATAGAAGAAGCCCGCCGTGAGGCGGGCTTCTTCGTGCCCAATCGGCTGAGCACCATGCTTTCTGAGCAAAGGCTTTATCCCGTTATGGACCTGCAAACGGGAGTTCAGCAGGTCAGAAACTACTGAGGCGATTCCGAAACCGCAGTCGCTCTTCAATTTGGACAACCGGAACTCATCGGATGCGCCGGGCAACATAGGATGGTGCGCGCGCGGAGGTGTCCTGTACCGCCCCGCAAGGTCACAAGTACGCGACCGTCGGTGATCGACCCCCTATGTCCCCCTAGACCTGACGGCCTGGTGGGGGCGATGTCTCCTTGTTCGACTGATCGCGCGCGGCGCGACGTTCGTCCTGGAATGCTCCGCGGATGATCCGGTCGGAGAACGACGAGTTGATGTGGGCCGTGAACCCTTGCGCTTCCTGCATCTGGTGCACCGAGTACTTCATCAACTGCAGTTGGAACGGATCGTTCTTCGCGACGCGACGGGCGTAGGCCATCGTCTCTTCCTCGAGACGGTCACCCGGGTGGACCTCCTGCACGAAGCCGGCCGTCTTCGCCGTCTGCGCATCGAAGAAGCGGCTGTCGTACATGTAGTACTTCGCCTGTCGCGCACCGATGTCCCACGGTACGGTGAACACGGCGAGGTTCACCGCCTGGAACTGCGCATCGTCTGAGGCGAAGATCACGTCCATCGCCGCCGCCAGCATCCAGCCGGCGTACACGCAGGATCCCCGCACCATGGCAATCGTGGGCTTCGGGACATTCCGCATCCGCAGGATCGGATCGAAGTCCATCTCCCGCAGATGCGCCATGCGCTTCTCGAAAGGAGCGTCCGCCAGTTCCGCGCGTGTCGCGATGGCGTCCGGCGACCCGGTGTCGTGTCCGCTGCAGAAGCTCGGTCCGTCTCCCTGGAGGATGATCACCCGCACACGCTCGTCGTCATTCGCCTCGGTGAAGGCCGCATCCAGCGCGCGCATCATCGGGAGGCTCAGCGGGTTGCGATAGCGGGCACGATTCATCGTGACCAAGGCGATCGCACCGTCGTCGCGCGTCTCATACAGGACATGCGGATCTTCGGCAGTCATGCGACCTCACGTTCGGGCATCGAAGAGTCGGATAGGCCTGGAGCCGATGTGCCCCGGCTAAGGTGAGACGTTAGCACTGCGGCCCCCTACGCCCAGGTACCTCTGGGAGGCCGGTTGCCGTCCCCTGACTGAATCGTCCCGGTCGGTCGTACAGTGATCACATGGCTACCCCGGCGGTATCGGTACAGGTCGGAGCGCGGGAGGTACGGGTCACGAACCCGGACAAGGTCTACTTCCCCGAGGCCGGATACACGAAGCTCGACGTGCTCCATTACTTCCTCGCCGTGGGAGAAGCGGCCCTCCGGCACGTGCATCGCCGGCCGATGGTGCTAAAGCGTTATGTGGACGGTGCTGCCGCGGAGCCCTTCTTCCAGAAGCGGGCGCCTGCCCAGCGGCCAGACTGGGTGACCACCGCGAAGATCACCTACCCCAGTGGTCGCACGGCGGACATGGTCGTCGCGGACGAGCTCGCGGACATCGTGTGGATGGCCAACCTCGGATGCGTGGACCTCAACCCATGGCCCGTGCGCGCGGACGATGTCGACCACCCCGACGAGCTCCGCATCGACCTGGACCCGACGCCCGAGGCGAGCTTCGACGATGTCCGCCGCGTCGCCCTCGTCACCGGCGAGGTGCTGACCGAGCTGGGCTACCGAAGCTACCCGAAGACCTCCGGGTCACGAGGCATCCACATCAACGTCCGGATCGAGGCGCGCTGGGAGTTCGGCGACGTGCGTCGCGCCGCGCTCGCAGTTGCGAGGGAGGTTGAACGTCGCGCTCCTGAACTCGCCACCAGCGCGTGGTGGAAGGAAGAGCGACACGGCGTCTTCCTTGACTACAACCAGAACGCACGTGACCGGACGGTCGCCTCCGCCTACTCAGTGCGCGCGAAGCCCGACGCTCGCGTCTCGTGCCCCCTCGAATGGGACGAGGTCCCTGAGGTGGATCCGGCCGCCTTCACGCTTGCCACGATGCCCGCGCGCTACGAGGAGCTGGGCGATCCTGCGGCCAGCATCGATGACGTGGCGCACTCGCTGGAACCGCTACTGGACCTGGTGGCGCAGCACGAGCGCGAAGGTCTGGGCGATGCACCGTGGCCACCGCAATTCGCCAAGCAGCCGGGCGAACCGAAGCGCGTGCAGCCCAGTCGTGCGAAAGGGGTGCGCACCTCCACGAGTGCGAAGACGACGAAGGCCTCCCGGACGACAGCAAAGCCAACGAAGCGCGCTACCGAGGACTGAGCAGGTCGCGCAACTCGGCCGGGACCGCAGTTTCGAGTTGGTCGTACGTGCACTCCTCGGCAGGTTTGTCGGGGCGCCACCGCTGGAACGTTGTCCCGTGGCGAAAGCGGTCGCCCTGCAGATGGTCGAAGGCGACTTCGCAGACCAGTTCCGGCCGAAGCCTCACCCACGACACGTCCTTGCCGGATGTCCATCGGCTGGGTGTGCCCGGCGTCCGGCCACCGCCGAAGCCTGCGTCCTCGTCGTCCGTCAGGTAAGGGGCTAGGCGTTCCACGAGTGCGCGCTTCTCCGGCGCCTTGAAGCTCGAGGTATGTCCAACGTGGTGAAGGATGCCATCGGCGTCGTACAGACCCAGGAGCAACGATCCGACGGCGACGCCCACGAGATCCTTCGCCCAGCGGAACCCGGCCACTACGCAGTCGGCCGTCCGCCTGTGCTTGATCTTCACGAGGGACCTGACGCCGGGCTGGTACACCCCATCGAGGCGCTTCGCGATGAGTCCGTCGAGGCCGGCGCCCTCGAACCGTTCGAACCAATCCTGCGCGATCACCCGGTCGCGGGTCGCGGGCGTGCGATATAGCGGCGGACGGTCTACCGGGATCAATGCGCGGAGGCGCTGGTGGCGCTCCTCGAACGGACGCCCTCGGAGGTCGGTGTCGCCCTCGGCGAGCAGGTCGAAGGCGACGAACTGCGCCGGTAGCTCGACCGCGAGCTTGCGCACCCTGGACTCTGCGGGATGCAGGCGCATCTGCAGCGCCTCGAACGCGAGGCCGTGCTCCGTCATCAGCACGAGTTCCCCGTCCAGGATCACTGGCCCATGGAGCACCTCGGCCAGCCCGGCCTCGACCTCAGGAAAGTACCGACCCAGGGGACGCGAGTCGCGACTCTGGAGATAGATCCGCTCGCCGTCGAAGAACACCAGCGCGCGGAACCCATCCCACTTCGGCTCATACAGCCAGCCGTCACCGCCAGGGATGGAGTCCTGCGCCGCGGACAGCATCGGTTGGAGCGGGGGCTGGAAGGGCAGGTTGAGGGCGGGGTACTCCCCGGTCATGTGGCACTGCTCCCGACACGATCACCAGGTCGCGGTTCATGTCCCTGGGCCCACTCGACCAGCGCCTCAGCGGGGAGTGTGTTCACCACCCGGTCAGGCGTCACACCGGCGACGGCAGCGCGTTCGCATCCGCGCACCTTCCCGACCAGCGCACCGGGCGAGTGCGCATCGCTATCGATCGAGAACCGACACCCCGCAACCAGGGCCTGCTCGATGAGTCGTCTCGGAGGATCGCGGCGCGCCTCCAGAGAGTTGATCTCCACTGCCTTGTCCAGCCGCGCGCACTCCTCGAACACGAGTGCGGCGTCGAATTCAGACTCGGGCCGGTCCCGCCGGCGCGTCTTCATGCGGCCAGTGCAGTGTCCGAGGATGTCGAGGTGCGGGTTCGCAATCGCGTGGAGCATGCGCTGGGTCATCGATTCCCGTTCCATGCGCAGGAGGCTGTGCAGACTGCCTACTACCACATCCAGTCTCGCCAGGAGATCATCCTCCTGGTCCAGTGCGCCGTCCGCGAGGATGTCGACCTCGATGCCGGCCAGGATACGGAACGGGGCGAGCTCCTCGTTCAGCGCCGCGACGACCTCGAGTTGCTCGTGAAGCCGATCCGCCGAAAGACCCCGGGCGATGGTCAAGGTGGGCGAGTGATCCGTCAGGACGATGTACTCGTGCCCCATCTCGATCGCTGCGTCGGCCATTTCGCGGATCTCCGCGTCACCATCCGACCAGTTGGAGTGGACGTGGCAGTCGCCGCGTAAAGCCGCATACAACTGCCCTGACGGCGTTGCCTCTGCCTCCCGCACGCGCTCCTCGAAACGCGCGAGGTAGGCCGGGATCTCCCCCGTCAGCACCTCGGCCACGATCCCCTCCGACACTGGGCCGATGCCCGCGAGTTCACCGAGGCTCCCGTTCTCTGATCGTGAACGCAGTTCATCCTCGGACAGAGCAAGCAACGCCTCAGCCGCGCGGCGGAACGCCCGACCCCGGTAGCCGGGTTCGCCAGCGCGCTCCATCAGGAACGCGATGCGCCTCAGCACGGTGATGGGTTCCATCTCGCGCTCGTTCATCCGAAGAGCGTATCCGGCACTCCGACCTCACGCCGTTGGCCGGAGCTCAACATTCCCCCTTGCTGGAGAGCGGCGCCCTCGCGGCACTGCCCTTCCTCTGGCCTGCTGTTCAACGGCTCCCGCGTCGTTGGCCGAGGCTTGCTCCCCGCACGAGGGCCCGAGCGAAATGAAGTATCACCGGGGCGATCGGAGTCGAATCTGCTGACCCGATATGTCCCGAGACTGTGCTCCGCCAAACGGGCTCAACCGCGCGAGATCGGGCAGACCACCCGATGCTTCGAAGCGAAGGAGCGCCGGTTCGGAAACCGGTCTCCCGCTCCCGGCGCACATCGATAGAAGAAACCCGAATATCGGCACCGACGATGATCCCGATACCCGACGCCGTCGCACCGACAAGCCCGATACGACGATGGAGCCCAGCGCCTCATGCGTGCTCATCAACGCCCGCCCAGACTCTGAGGCCGCAGCCGAATCGACGCGGCACGAAAGTGCACTGCGGAACCTCAGATGGACCGACTGGCGCAATGCGGCTTAGCCGAGCGCCCGACCGAGGACGACCGGTACGTCTGCGTGACTGATGGCGCCGAGCGCCACGCTCCCGACCAGCAGGTGGCGGCGTAACGAGTGTCCCCGGGTGGCCATCCAGATGGAGTCGGCGCCAGACTCACGGGCACTATTGATAATCGCCGTGTCGACGCCGCCGAGAGGCACGACTTCCCGGACGATCTGGTCGACAGGGAAACGTGGAGGTGCGTGTCGCTTGAACGCTTCCAGTTCTCGCTCGCATTGCCGGATTGCGATCTCGCGGGGCGGATCCCCAAGGGCCTCCTGGTAGACGCGGAGGAGTGTGATTCGCGCATTGTCAGCTGGCGTCTGCTCGAATACTTGCCTCAGCGATAACAGCACCGACTCGGACGCCTTTGACCCATCGCTTGTCACGAGCGCGTGATACGGGAGACCGTCACGCGGAGAGCCCACATGGTCGCCGGTCAGCATCACGGGGAGCTCCGCCCGCTGGAGGACCAACGTCGCGACGCTTCCGAGCAACGTTCGACGGAGGAGGCCCGCACCACGGGTCGCCATGACGATGATCCGCGCGCGGTGCTCAGCAGCCACCCGCGAGATCGCGTCGATGACTTCTTCCCCACGTGGCTTGACGTCGATCACTACCTCCGCGGGAATGCGGAGGTCTTGGACGAGCGTCTGTAGTTCCAGTGTCCAACTCCCAGCGACCTCGCGGGTCGCATCGGCAAGGGTCGCTGCTCGAGACTCGGCGCAATCCGCCCTCGGATCGAGGATCCGGAGTACCAACAACCTGGCCCCTGTCACTTCCGCGAGGCGCGCCGCATGGGGGAGCGCTTTAAGCGAACGGGGCGAGCCATCCGTGGTGGTTAGAACGACCATGTGCCTACCCCCTCAAGGTGAGAACAGCTCACACCATCGCGACTACCGTCGATACGATTGCTGAATAGCCACCGAACGGGAGGTGTCGTTGGTTACACCCGATGGGGACCTAGGTCACCTGGATGCCGCGCTCGCTTAGGACACACTCCGACCAGGTCGATACAGGAGATCTCGCCGCACGCGGCGAACTCGACCATCCCCGTGTTCCGCCGCTGGAGGTCACCACCTCTAAGCGGAGCGTTTGACCAGGGCGACCTCAGGCCAACGCCAACTACCGTCTTCAGCGCGCAGCCCACACTGAGAATCACGGGACAAACGTCCCATGACCGCTCGCGGTCACGGGTGGATCGTCAGGACTGCGACCCCACCCAAGGCACGCGAGACGATGTAGTCGGCGACGGATCCGAGGACTGCCCGGCGGACGCCGGAGCGACCGCGCGTACTCATCACGATGATGTCCGCACCGACTTCAGACGCGAGCCGGACGATCTCTGTCTCGGGCTCCCCTTGCGCGACGATCAAAGACACCTCGGCACCGGGTAGCTGCCCCGCGATCGCGTCCCGCATGACGGTGACGGCCGCTGCGATCTCGGAATGTCGCGTCGCCGTGACCTGTGCGCTGATCTGGGGCGTGACATCCGCGACGAACCCCGCGTGCTGCACCATCGTGACCGAGACAGATTCGACTACCCCACAGACGACAACCGAGGCCGGCTGCAACTTCACCACCTGCGCGATCGCGAGCATTGACAGTTCTGATCCATCGGTTGGAATGAGGGCCTTCTTGAACACGTATCGCCATCCCTTCGTCGTCACCAGTATTGGGACGACCGGCCCGTCGGGTACCTGACCAAGTCAACGACTGCGCAGGACGTTCGTCCTTCCGATCCGGACTCCGCCGATCGCTCCTGCCATCCCGACGACCGCCGGCGGAGCACACGATGGCGCAGCCGGCGGTCTGCGAAGCCGGATGCTCGCGCTCTACGAGTCGCCGGCGGCACCGGGACGTCCCGAGGTTGCGGGTACGGCCTGTCCTTCGTGTCTAGCTGACAAGCCGGTCGACAACAGTTCCGGCAACCTGACCCTGATACTCCTGACGCGCTCTCAGCCAGAGGGTGCCCGCCAACGTGACCTTAGTCACCCAGCAACCCGCAGGACTGCCCTGTAGATGCCAACTTGCAGGCGTACAGTTGGGGTGAGTTCCAGCTGGTCCACGCCACGCTGTGGGCAGCTCAACGACGTTGATGGACTCCGCCGCCGCACTTGGTCATCGATAGGTGCGGCGGCGACCAACCTGGAGAAGCGCGAGCGTGCCTGTCGATAATCCAATGATCCGGCGCCAGCCTCGGTGAGCCACGACGTGGTTATCGTCGGCGCAGGACCGGCCGGGGCAACGACCGCTCGGGAGCTTGCCCAGCGTGGCGTCCGTGTGCTCATGCTGGATCGCGCCGACTTCCCGAGAGACAAGCCGTGCGGCGGTGGAATTAGCATCCCCTGCGCCGCGCTCCTCCCCTTTGATATCTCCTCTGTCATCGAGCAGACCATCACCGGGCTGATCGTCGGCGATCCACGCACGGGTATGAGGACGCACGATGCAGGTCGCACGCTGGGGTACCTGACCCAGCGGCGCCAGTTCGATGCATTGCTCGTGCAACACGCTGAGGATGCAGGCGCGGAGTTCCGCGAGAACCGGCTCGTGCGTCACGTCTCTCGGCAGACAGATGGCACATTCCGCATCGCGGTGACGGACGCGGAACACGACCGCGAGGAGATCGTCGACGCGCGTGTCATCGTCGGCGCGGACGGAGCGAACGGGGTCGTCGCCAATTCGCTCGGGTTCGAGGCGCCCGCGGAGATGGCCGTCGCGATCGAGGGGAACCTCGCCTGTCCGGAAGGTGTGCCCGAGTGGCTCCAGGGCCAGGTGGCGGTGACGCTGGGTACTGTTCCCGGTGGATACGCATGGCTCTTTCCCAAGGCTGAGCACATCAACATCGGAATCGGCGGGCGCGAGTCCGCCGGCCCCTTGCTACGTCAGGCGCTGGCCGAGTATGCAGGCGCGTTTGGATGGACCGTCGATCAGCTTGATGACGTCCGCGGGCATCGACTCCCGCTCCAACGCCGCGGGATGCGAGTCACCCAGGACGGGGCCGTGCTGGTCGGTGATGCAGCCGGGCTCGTCGATCCACTCACGGGGGGAGGGATCGCCGGCGCGGTGCGCTCCGGAACCGCCGCCGCGCCAGCGATCTATGGCTACCTCTCCGGCACCCACGACCTTGCTGCGTACCAGCGCACCATGGAGCGCGAGATCACCCCGGGCCTTCACCGTTCGTCACTCATTGCAGACATCGCCTTCGGATGGCCGGGACTGAGCACCAGGATCCTCTCGCATCCTGCCGGGTGGACGATCGCAGCGGGACTGATGGGGGCATCTGGCCCGTTTGCGCCAGCCCTAACCGCGACATTGACGCCGCCAGCCTGGATCGGTCGGCGGCGATGGCAGGCAGACGGCTCAGGGGATCGCTAGCAGCAGCTCACCCCATTCGCCCACTCCGGCGCCAGGATCGCTTTCGCGATTCCCCTGCTCTCCGATGGCGTCACAGGGACTGGCCTCTCGCAGTCGCCGGCGCTGTGATGACAGCACCCTTCACGTGCGGGGAAAGCGGGCCAAACGTCCCCTCGAAGTCAGGCGATCAGTCCGGAGGCACGCACCGGATCCTTCGGTAGTTTGCGTACACCCCCGATGCGGTTGACTACGCAGAAATGAGCGTGACATGCAGGTACTGATTGCGGTGGATGGCAGCAGCAATAGCGAGATCGTGCTCGAAAGCGTTGCCCCGTGGCTTCGAACGGCGGGCGGTTCGGCGGCTCTGCTGACGGTGCTGGACGTGAGCGAGATCGCGGATGTCCACGTGTCCGCAACTCCGTCGGGCACGATCCTGAGCGGCGTCACGGTTGGCGAGCAAGGGATCGCCGCTGGCTCCCCACTCGGTGCCGGCGGAACGTCGGAGATCATCGAGGATCGCGGGCAGGCAATCGAGCGGATCGAGCACGAGACCCGCACCCGTCTGGAGCGACTTGCCGCCGAGCACCTAGCCGGTGTGCCCTGCGAGGTGCGCGTTACGACCGCGGAGAAAGCGGCACCCGCGATCATCGACGAAGCGTACGCGTGGGGTGCAGACGCGATCGTCGTTGGCACGCATGGGCGCACTGGTTTCCGACGCGCGCTCATGGGTAGCGTGGCAGAAGAAGTCGCTCGGAAGTCACCCTTCCCGGTGTTCCTGATCAGCGCAGGCATGCGAGAAGCGCACGTCGAGAAGGCCGTCGCGGGGCGGTAGAAGGGCGAAGATCGCTCAGTCTCTGTCCCACCTAACACGCCCCGATTTCCGTCGATGCTCGCGCCCGACGGACGACGATCAGGCCAGCACGAGTTGTGCCATGGAACGTCATGGACGCTGGTCATGCCTCGGCGTGACCTGGTCTGGCGGCATTCCTGGCACTCGGCTGGCGCCCGCCAGGTCTCGTCCCCCTTTTGCCGCTACTCGCAGCCGGGAGTGCCCTCGTGCTCGCGTGCGTTGTCGACCGCTCGCTTAACTGTCGGGCGCCGAACTCTCCCTCCTTCCTTCGATCGCCGACGCGCTGGTCCTCGTGGCGACCAGAACCTCTCGAAACCCCTCGTCTCGGCGAATCGCCCGAGGTAGCCGCGTGAGGCAGCTGAAGAGCGCGGGCGACGTCGCTCGAAGAAACCACGGGATCGACGCAAGCGTGGCATGACGGACGGCCGCTCGGCGGACCTCTCCCGTGCCGGTCTCACCTTTGCTCTCGAACCGCGTCCCCCGCGGCCGTGAAGGATGCGGCGCCAGACATTCGTGCCGCGTGCCAGATCGATCCTGAATCCGGGAACGGCCGACTGACTCCTGCCGTCATCCCCGTCTCCGGATGCCCCGCCGAGTGCTCCCGGGCCAGGACTCTGGACGCTGACATTGCCCGCCCCGGGTTCGTTAGTCGCGCCCCAACTTCATCTCAACCTTTCGTGCACCAGAGGTTGCGAGATTGCCTACCAGCGGATGAGGTCAGGTTGAGCAGACATTGGGCGGCACCCACAGTCTTGCTCAACCCCTCATCCCCCCACCTCGAACCCGTTATGCCGTCGTTAGGGGGCGATCCGCGCGTTATCGATCACAACTACGCCAGGGGGGCGATCCCCCACCCGTCATCCAGCCGCTCAAGCACAAGAACCAATGAGGGCCGTCCCGGCCTTCATTCAAAGGAGCTCCACCATGTCGTTCATCAACAACTTCTTCCAGTCCCTCGTCGCCGGCACGCAGACCGCTCGGCGCGAGGAAGGCCAGGGCACAGTCGAGTACGTCCTGGTCACTGGCCTGATCGCCGTGATCCTCGTCCTCGCGGCTGTCACGCCGCTGACGGACGCAGTCACTGACGCCGTCGGGCGTGTCACTGCGGCGCTCGCCTAAATCGGGCCTGAGTCACACAGAGCAGGTCGGAGCGAACCATGCGTCACATTCTGAAGTCCGAGGGGCAGGCGGTTGTCGAGCTTGTGCTCGTGTTGCCGCTGATCCTGGTCATGGTCTTCGCGATTGTGGAGTTCGGTTTCGCGCTGAACAGCCACCTCGCTGTCAGTAATGCCGCGGCCGAAGGCGCGCGATACGGGTCCCTCGGGACCGCGCCCGGTGATGGCACCTGTGCCCTCAGCACAGTGCGCGGTCGGGCCCTTATTGCGAGTGGCGAGAACCTGGACTGCTCTGACATCGCCGTCTCTTACCCCGGAGCACCAGGCAGCGCCGCGCGGGGCGACTCGGTGGTCGTGCGTGTGTCGCACGACTACCAGTTCATCACCCCGCTCGGATCACTCCTGGTGCTCCTGGGGGCGGTCGGCTTCCCCGACCATCTCACCTTGGAGGTCTGCTCGACAGGACGGCTCGAGCAGGCGCCCGCATCAGTGGCCCGAGGTGGATCGGCATGCTAACTCACCTCGCTTCTCGGCTTCGGCGGTTCGCACCCCGCACGGTCCGCCGTGCGGAGGGACAGGCTGCCGTGTTCATCATCCTGTTCGGCATGCTGTTCGGGATGTTCGGCGCAGCGGTCATCGATGTTGGTTTGATGCTCAACGCACGTCGGGTGGCACAGGGAGCCGCTGACAACGCCGCACTGGCCGGCGCAATGGAACTCTCGCTTTCCGCTATCCCTGAAACGCAGGCTATCGACCAGGACTCGGCGATCGCCCACGCGATCATCTGGGCCGGGCAGAACGGTGTCGCCAACGACGCAGGGCTAACGGTGTCCACTGTAAGCACCTGTTTCTCCGGCCCCGGCCAGGACGATGGGACGCCCACCGGCGTCCAGGTCACCGTCGAACGAGAGCCACCATCATTCTTCTTGGGCTTCCTGGGCATCACCGACTGGACAGCACAGGCAACCGCTGTTGCCTGTAGCTCGGGGCGAGACCTCGCGGTGGTCATCGATCGCTCGGGATCGATGTGCGCGGACTCCCTGGGGTACGTGAGCAACACGTGCCCGAACACGCCAACAGACTGGGATCCGTTCAACGCGGTGCAGGCTGCGGCGATCAACTTCAGTCGAAACTTCTCGCCCGTGTACGACCAGCTTGCGCTGGTCTCGTACGGGTCCACAGCGACGACGGACCGGCCGCTTGGCCGTTCCTTCGGTCCGGGGAGCGCCTTCGAGACTGCCGTCCAGACACTGACACCCGGCTCATCCACGAACATCGGAGCGGCGCTGCTGCTGGCTCGTGGGCAGCTCACTGGCGCAAGCAGCCAGTCAAATGCCGCCAAGATCATCGTCCTGCTCACGGACGGCATCCCGAACTTGCCGACGAACGCTACGGCTGGCCGGGCCTATGCACGTCAGCAGGCTCAGCTCGCCGCCGACGCCGGCATCCGGATCTACGTCATCGGCCTGGGGGATGACGTGGACCACGTGTTCCTGCAGCAACTCTCGACCATCGGCCGCGGTGTCTATCTCGCGGCGCCCGAACCATCCGGCCTGGAGGCCGCCTTCCGGACGATCGCAGACCTCGCGCAGGCGCGGCTTGCGCAATAGACAGCGAAGAGGAGACCGCGACATGTCACGAATCACCCGAGCGATGGGGGCCAGCCGAGTGCCCATCCTGCTCGCCCTTGTCCTGGGCGGCGCGACGTTTGTCGCTGCGCTCGTCTGGCTGCCGGAGATGTCCTCCGGGGAGGCGACTTCAACGGTAGAGACAGCGGAGGTCATGGTTGCCTCGCGCGACGTGGCCGCCGGAGTGGCAATCGACGGCGACGCGGTGCGCATGGTCAGGATCCCCAGCACCGCCATCGCGGCAGGGTCATTCACCACCTCGGACCAGGTGATCGGGCGGATGCTCCGGTACCCGGTTAGCGCTGGCGAGCAGATCCTCGCGTCCAAGTTCGTCGACGGAGAGCAGTCGGTGTCGTCCGGACTCGCGTTCGTCATCCCGGAGGGCATGCGGGCCGTCTCTGTGCCACTCTCCGAGATCTCGGGTGCCGGTGGGCTGATCGTCCCGGGCGACCGGGTCGATGTCCTTGCTGCGGTCGATTCGCGGCGGCTCACCCTCTCTACGACGCAGGCGGCAGACGCCCCGACAGACGAAGCCGTTGGCAGCGTCGGACAGCAGACCGCGGTGGTCACAATCCTCCAGGACACCCTCGTGCTGGCGATCGGCCAGACGGTCGGGTCTCCGTCCGCAGTCTCGCGTGATCGAGGTACCCAGCGCGTCGACGATGGCGAGGTGCAGCCGGAGGCCGCCTCAGTCACCCTCGCGGTGACTCCGGCGCAAGCACAGACGCTGTTCAT
>Ga0172380_10006779_pt1 | contig 13141 bp, 20 predicted proteins | sample Leawe162metaG_FD_119747 | JGI IMG/M metagenome (GOLD analysis project Ga0172380, IMG submission 119747) | Leachate microbial communities from a municipal landfill in Southern Ontario, Canada - Leachate well 162 metaG | ecosystem: Engineered > Solid waste > Landfill > Unclassified | place... | reverse complement strand
CGCCGATACGCGGCTTGAAGGAGACGGTCAGCAATCCGTTCGCTGATCTCGCCGACGACCTACCGTGGGAGACGAAGCCATGATGGATTTCAACTCGTCATCAAGCATCTCCGGACAACTGACTGCGCTCATCGATGCCGGCATGCAACAGGTTCGCGCCAGGGAGGAAGTGCGGCTTTATCTTGGTGCATCACGGCTCGGTGTCTCATGCGAGCGCGCCCTGCAGTATGAGTATGCGCAGGCTTCTGTGGATTATGGACGTGATTTCCAAGGTCGCATGTTGCGCATCTTCCAGCGCGGCCACGTCATCGAGGACTGCATGGTCGGATGGCTGAGTGAGGCCGGTTTCGAGCTGCGGACCCGTGACCAGCAGGGCGAGCAGTTTGGTTTCTCCGTGGCGGACGGCCGTTTGCAAGGGCATGCAGACGGCGTCATCGTTGGCGGTCCCGAAGGATTTGCCTATCCCTGCCTGTGGGAGAACAAATGCCTGGGCGGCAAATCCTGGCGCGATCTGGAGAAAAACCGGCTGGCCGTCTCGAAACCAGTCTATGCCGCGCAGGTGGCGCTCTACCAGGCTTACCTCGATCTGCATGAGCACCCGGCGATCTTCACGGCGGTGAATGCCGACACGATGGACATCTACGCCGAGCTCGTGCCATTTGACGGTGCACTGGCCCAACGCATGTCGGATCGTGGCGCCAAGGTCATTACGGCCACCGAGGCACATGAATTGCTGCCGCGTTCGTTTGCCGAGCAGACCCACTTCGAATGCCGCATGTGTGACTGGCAGGACCGCTGCTGGAGGAATACCCCATGAAGCATTCCTTTCCTCAACCACCGGTCGTGGAACCGCTCGTCGATGCACGGCACGCTGCCAGTGCGCTGAATCTGCCACGTTACTATTTCACCAAGCCACGAAGTCGCGAAACCAAGAAAATTCCGTTCTACCGCATCGGACGAACCATCCGTTTCCGGATGTCCGAGTTGGAAGCGTGGTCAGCGCATCATCGTATGCAGCATGCTGGCGGGGAGGGCGCATGATCGATTTCAATGATGGCCCGGCGCCGGCCGACCACAACCAGGATGCTGCACGGGAAGAGATCCGTGCGGCACTCATCAATAATCTGGAATCCGTCCTCTTCACTTTGTTTCCTGCCGGCAAGAAGCGTAAGGACACTTTCTGCATCGGCGACATCCTGGGTAGTCCCGGCAACAGCCTCGAAATTGTCCTCACGGGCGAGAAGGCAGGGCTATGGACGGATCGCGCCGCCAACTCTGGTGGTGACATTTTCACGCTGATCGGTGGTCACTTCGGTATCGATCCGCATCAGGATTTTCCAAAGGTGCTGGCGCACTGCACTGAAGTTCTTGGACGTGCGCCACCCACGCCGATCTGCAAGGGGAAGCGCCACATACCCACCGACGATCTCGGCCCGGCAACGGCCAAATGGGATTATCTCGATGGCGACGGCAAGCTAATCGCCGTGGTCTATCGGTATGACCCACCCGACGGCAAGAAGGAGTTCCGGCCCTGGGACGCGAAGCGCAGAAAGCCGGCGCCCCCCGAGCCGCGTCCACTCTACAACCAGCCGGCCATCAAGAATGCCGACAGCGTCGTGCTGGTCGAAGGCGAAAAATGTGCGCAGGCGTTGACTGATGCCGGCATCGTGACCACAACCGCCATGCACGGCGCGAACGCCCCGGTCGACAAGACCGACTGGTCACCACTTGCCCAGAAATCCTTGCTGATCTGGCCCGATCGCGACAAGCCGGGTTGGAATTACGCGATGAGCGCTGCCGATGCGGCCTTGGCGGCAGGTGCCATTTCCTGCGCAGTGCTGGTGCCGCCGGACGAGAAACCCACAGGTTGGGATGTGGCGGATGCCCTGGCGGAAGGGTTTGATGTCAGCGAGTTCATCGCCAGGGGGTCACGTATCAGTGTCAAGCCATCGCAGGGCGCCGACCTTCCCGCCCAAACCGAGAACGCCGTTTGGGCCACCGATGATGCCCTGGCGCTGGCCTTCACCAGCCGTTATGCAGACGACTGGCGTTACTGCGCGCAGTGGGGCAAGTGGCTGGTGTGGACCGGCAACCGCTGGCAGTCCGATGACACTCTGCTGGTGAATCATCTCGTTCGCCAGGTTTGTCGGGATGCATCGGTCAAGGCCAGTTCGCATCGCCTGGCCGCCAAGCTGGCTGCCAGCGGCACGGTCGGAGGTGTCGAACGGCTCGCCCGTAGCGATCGGCGGCATGCATCGAGTTCCGCTGAGTGGGATGCCGATCCATGGCTGCTCAATACCACCGGTGGCGTGATCGATTTGCAGACCGGGCGGATGCGACTGCATGAACGATCCGACCGCATGACCAAAATCGCCCTGGCCACGTCGCGTGGTCAGTGTCCTCAATGGCTGGCATTCCTGGCTGACATCACCAACGGCGACGCTGAGTTGATGGCCTACTTGCAACGGGTAATCGGCTACTGCCTGACCGGTGTCACCACCGAACATGCGTTGTTCTTCCTTTACGGCACAGGTGCCAACGGCAAGTCGGTATTCGTGAACGTGATCACCACAATCCTGGGGGACTATGCGGCCAATGCACCCATGGACACGTTCATGGAAACCCGCACCGACCGCCATCCCACCGACCTGGCAGGACTACGTGGTGCACGCTTCGTGTCCAGCATAGAAACAGAGCAGGGGCGGCGCTGGAATGAATCGAAGGTAAAAACCATTACCGGCGGTGACAAGGTGTCGGCGCGTTTCATGCGGCAGGACTTCTTTGACTACCTGCCGCAGTTCAAGCTGGTGATTGCCGGCAACCACAAACCCTCCATCCGCAACGTGGATGAGGCCATGAAGCGACGGCTGCATCTGATTCCCTTCACCGTCAAGATTCCGCCCGAACGTCGTGACGGCAAGCTCACCGAGAAGCTGCTCAAGGAACGCGACGGCGTCCTGGCGTGGGCGATCGAGGGCTGCATGCTCTGGCAGCAGATGGGCTTGAAGCCCCCCAAGGTGGTAGTGGACGCAACCGACGAGTATTTCGACGAAGAGGACGCCATTGGCGAATTCATCGAGGAGGAATGCCAGCGCCACACCCAGGCCAGCGTCTCGGTCGCAGACACATTCCAGCGCTGGCAGGAATGGGCCAATCGACGTGGCGAATACATCGGTACCAGCCGCTGGCTGATGCAGCAGCTGTGCAACCGGGGGTTTGAGCGCAAGCGCCTGCATGCCGGGGTGAAGGGTATCGCCGGCCTGTCGCTCAAGCCCAAGGACTATGGCGAGCGACTGCCCTACCGTGACGACTGACAGCATTGGGTGACCGAAGGTGACTGGTCTCTACATAACTCTCTTTACGCGTGTACACGCGCCCGCGTAAGAGGGTTTACTGCAGGACGGCCACCTTCGGTCACCACACAAAATTTTCAAGGAGATAGGTGACATGACTGAAACGATTCTGACCCTCGACCTGGGCACGCAAACCGGCTGGGCGCTGCACCACCTGGACGGCACCATCACCAGTGGCAGCGAGTCCTTCAAGCCGCAGCGATTCGAGGGTGGCGGCATGCGCTTCCTGCGGTTCAAGCGCTGGCTCAATGAACTGCTTTCCGCCAGCGACCACATCAATGCGGTGTTCTTCGAGGAAGTGCGGCGCCACGCAGGTGTCGATGCCGCGCATGCCTACGGCGGTTTCATGGGACATCTCACCGCATGGTGCGAACTCCACAACATTCCTTACCAAGGCGTGCCGGTGGGCACGATCAAGAAGCATGCAACGGGCAAGGGCAACGCCGGCAAGGACGAGATGATCGCCGCGATCGTCAAGCGTGGCTTTGCCCCAGTGGATGACAACGAGGCCGATGCCCTGGCGCTGTTGCACTGGGCCATCGAGATGCAGGAGGCGTGAGATGAAATCCTTGACACCGCCTTACCGTTGCCCCCTTGGCCGCATTCCGCAGCGCACCGATCCGGACAGCATCAAGCGTGAAGGCTGGCGCGATCAGCACATTCTTGTCGTGGCGGAGAGCGATGATCGTCTGGATTTTATGGAACGGGAATTTGTGAGACGGATCGGTGAGCGCCTGTACGGAGGGCGCCATGGTTGAGTGGACGATGGATGACGTGGCGATGCGTTTCGCCGAGGCAGCAGAGACGGGACGGCGACTGCCCCGCGTCAGGGTACAGGGCCACTTCAACGTCTGGCCTGTCTTTGCCCGCGACGCATGGGAGACTTATCCCGAGGGGGACTACGTGTACCGACCCTTGCCGCCGAGCCCGCAAGCCATCGAGCGGATGCTGGAAGTGATGCGCTGGGTTCTGTGGCTGGAGGAACAGCAGCGGCATCTGATATGGATGCGGGCCAAGCAGCGCGAGTGGAAGGATATCTGCCGGTGCTTCGGTTGCAATCGGACTACGGCGTGGCGGCGGTGGCAGAAGGCTCTGCAGGTGATCGCCGACCGGCTCAACCAAGTTGATGGTCATGCGCGCGTAATTTGAAGCGATTTAGCGTAAGTACGAGTAATAGAGCGGCAGTGAGAGATGATGCGCGGGTATTGCGCATGCAACACCAGACACGGTTTTTGGGTAGTATGACGGCTATGATCTGGACAGAGGTGCGAACCGATCTGGGATGCACTTGATGGAACGGGAAACAGATTACGTTTTATGTTTTCTGCCCTTGGGAGCCGAGTTTGTTTTCAGGTGCGCTTTGGCCACCTCAGTCATTTTGACATCGTGCTCCATGACGTGCCCAAGCACTTTATCCGTGATCATTTTGCCGAGGATTTCGTAGTCGCTGGGTTCGGGCGGATGGTCGAAGTAGTTTTCGAATATGCTCAATACACCCTTGTGCGTCTTCTTATGTTGCGGCAAATCGGCGTAGCCGATCATTTTCATGAAGGCTTCTTCGTACGCGAAATGGGTCAAGAGCAGTTGATGCAATCTCTTCAACGCTTGATGGACGAGATGCCGCTGATCTTTCCGGGTAATGACCTCGCGCAATGAATTGACGAGTTCGTGCAATTCTTCATGCTGGGCATCGATTTCTGGAATGCCCAAAATATACTTTGCGTCCATTAGGCGTGAGAGTGCGTAATCGGCTGTACGGCCAAACGCACTCCCATAGCTTTCAGGATGGCGGTGAGCGTCTTCAGCTCAGGGTTTCCTTGCTCTGACAAGGTGCGGTAGATTGTATTGGCGTTCACTTCGGCTTGGCGAGCCACTTCTTGCACGCCACCGAATGCCTTGCTGAGATTACGGAGCGCAAGCATCAGATCCGTTTCGTCGCCATCCTCCAACACGGAGTTTAGATAGTCAGCCGCAAGGTCGGGATCGCTGCGGAACATTTCAACCGTTGCTTCTTCGTGAGTTCGATGTGTCTTAGCCATTTCGTTTCTCCCAATCCTTGAGCAGTCGGAATTCGTCAATCACTACAGTTTTGGAGCGGTTTCCTGGCGTAGCACCTCGGCGGTCCGTATTTGACTACGCAAATCGAAAAGCGACTACCTCGTGATCACGTCGCCATATCACTTCATCCTGATGAACAGCCAGCCACCACGTTTGCGTGGACTGATGCGGCTTTCTGCTGGCGAAAGCGGCTGGAGTGAGAACGGCGACGCACCAACTGGGCTGAGTGTCACGCACTGATTGATACACGACCACACCGATACCAGCTTCCCGTGCGATGCGTGCGAATGCCTGTGTTGCGGTGTAGTCGGTGAGGTGAGTCCAGCGTGCGGAATCTTTATTGAAGGGCGATTCGCGCAAGTCGACGGCACTGGCATGAACATCAACCCGAAAGGCCGTGTGCGTCACAGGTTCGATCTTGTCGAGATCTTCGGCATCCTTCAGAAACTTCCACCGCGCGTAGCCCAGTTCGGCACAAGCGGTGCGCACGCTCTCCGCGCCATAGAATACACCGGGATCAGTGATGGAACGAAAACGGGAACCAGGACGTAACGGGTCGTATCGAAATGGTGTGGCCAATAGGTAGTCGAGGTTGGTGGTGTTATCAGGCAATGGCGGCTTGCTAGCTTCAAGCAAAGTTTCAAGCACGTCTTGCTCGGCGGCGTTGTCGACGATCTTCATCGTGGAGGCAATATGCTGTGCCTCCACAATGCGCCATATCCAGGCGCGCCAGTCCTTGGCCTTAGACGAGACCGCGCGAGGCGTCCAGGTAGTTGACGACACGGACAAGTCCTTCAGTATTGCCGATTAGATCGATGGGGCGACCGTTGAGCCCCAGGTTGTTGCTAGAGAGCCACTTACGCGCTGTGCTCTCCTCGCCGACGATCGAGTCCAGCGACCTGAAGACGCGAACGAACAACAGGCCGAACTCCCATTCCTTGCGTTTCTGGTCCAGTCGATACTCGCCTGCATATAGACGTGTAACCGACGACGCACTCACGCCGAGAATCTTGGCCAGCAGGGTGCGCGAAATATCGAGGCGATCAGCTGCCCTCGTCACTGCCTTGGAAAGAACTGCCGCTGGTTCGGTTGTGCTTAAGGTTTGTTGCGCTGTTGATGACATGGCAATCTCCTTTCTATAGAAAGTATATACCAATTATCATTCTGTAGAAATATTTTTATAGACAGGAAAAGCATGGCATTTGTACTAATTAAACAGATTGTTACGGGTCCTTCCTGGCCAAAAACCTATGCGGGAGGCGCGAGCCCGGCATTGCGCTACCGACAGGCTTAAAAACGAGGTTACCAGGGTTACCAGTTACCACCCAGGTTACCACCCTTGATGTTCCGCCAATATTTGTGACCCACCCCTGTGGTGGGTTTTTACATTCCAATGACCGAATTCCTGAGCGTCGAATACCGAAAGGTCGAGATGCTGATCCCCTTTGCCAGAAACCCCCGGACACATTCCGAAGCCCAGGTCGCCAAGATCGCGGCCAGCATTGTTGAGTTTGGCTGGACCAGTCCGGTTCTGGTGGACGCTAGCCATGGAATCATCGCCGGCCACGGCCGTCTGGCCGCCGCCCGCAAGTTGGGACTGGCCGAAGTACCGGTCATCGAACTGAGTCATCTCACGCCAGCGCAGAAACGTGCCTACGTGATTGCCGACAACCGTCTGGCACTGGACGCCGGATGGGATGAAGAGATGTTGGCGCTAGAACTGGCCGAGCTGTCCGAGTCGGGCTACGACCTGACGCTTACCGGTTTCTCCAACGACGAGATTGAGAAGTTACTGGTTGATGCCGAGGGTGAATCGACCGAGGAAGAATCAACCAACTCCGATGAGGACGACGCCGACGAAGTGCCAGACCCACCGGCCAATCCGGTCTCCCGTCCTGGCGACATCTGGCAACTGGGTGCGCACCGTCTGATCTGTGGCGATGCCACCGATGCCAACGTGGTTGCCCAATTGATGGCTGGAGAGAAGGCAGTGCTCTGCTTCACCTCACCACCCTACGGTAACCAGCGCCAATACACACAGACGAATACGAACACCATCATTGATTGGGACGCCCTGATGCGCGGCGTATTTTCACAACTGCCCATGGCGCCCAACGGCCAGGTGCTGGTCAATCTGGGATTGATCCACCGTGAGCAAGAGGTCATTCCCTACTGGGACAGCTGGCTCGACTGGATGCGTACTCAGGGCTGGCGACGTTTCGCTTGGTACGTCTGGGACCAGGGGCCGGGATTGCCCGGCGATTGGAATGGCCGGTTGGCACCCGCCTTCGAGTTCGTCTTCCACTTCAATCGCAAGGACTCTGAGGCCCGCCGCCCCAACAAGTTCGTGCCCTGCATTTATGCCGGGCGCGACACGCATCTGCGTGGTGATGGCACCAGCGCTGGCGGCATGAGAAACAAGGACGGCAGCAAAACGGCATGGAACCATGTGGGTACCGTCACCCAGGAGACCAAGATTCCCGATGCGGTGATTCGGATCATGCGGCACAAGGGCAAGATCGGCCAGGATATTGATCATCCGGCCGTGTTTCCGGTGGCGCTGCCGCAGAATGTCATCGAGGCCTACACCGATGTCGGCGACATCGTCTTCGAACCCTTCTGCGGTTCCGGCACAACCCTCCTTGCGGCGCAACGCACTGGCCGCAAGGTATGTGCCACCGAAATCGCAGCAGAGTACGTCGATGTGGCCGTGAAGCGGTTCCAGCAGAATTTTCCGCAGGTGCCGGTCACCTTGGCATCAACCCGACAAACATTCAATGAGGTCGCGAGTGAGCGAATCGGAGTATCAACATGAGCCTCTCCTGGCTGGCTGACAAGATCGAACAGTGGCCAGCAAACAAACTCGTGCCCTATGCGAGAAATGCTCGGACGCACTCGGATGCACAAGTGGCGCAGATCGCTGCATCGATCGCCGAGTTCGGATTCACCAACCCCATCCTGGCGGGTAGTGATGGGGTCATTGTTGCGGGTCATGGCCGACTGGCAGCAGCCCAGAAACTGGGCATCACCACAGTACCTGTCGTGGTGCTGGATCATCTGACATCAACCCAACGTCGCGCGCTGGTGATTGCGGACAACCGCATCGCCGAAAATGCAAGCTGGGACGACGCCATGTTGCAGGTTGAACTGGCCGCGCTCCAGGATGAGGATTTCGACTTGTCCCTGACCGGGTTCGACGCCGATGCACTCGCCGATCTGCTGGCCGGCGAAGAGACGACGAACGAGGGTCAAACCGACGAGGATGCGGTACCGGAGTCATCTGGACCCGCAGTCTCACGCCTGGGTGATGTCTGGATCTGCGGCAATCACCGGGTGCTCTGTGGTGATGCCACGCAAGAGGAGAGCTATGAGGTGCTGCTGGGTGACGAGCATGTGGCCATGGTCTGGCAAGACCCACCGTATGGCGTCAATTACGCCAACAGCGCCAAGGACAAGATGCGCGGCAAGGATCGCCCCATCCTCAACGACAACCTGGGGGAAGATTTTCAGCCATTTCTGGAGGCCGCGCTGGTCCCGATGATGGCGCGCTGCGACGGTGCAATCTACATCGCAATGAGCAGCAGCGAACTCGATACCCTACAGGCTGCTTTCCGCGCAGCGGGCGGCAAGTGGTCCACCTTCATCATCTGGGCCAAGAACACTTTCACGCTGGGTCGTGCCGATTACCAGCGGCAGTACGAACCGATCCTGTACGGTTGGCCGGATGGATCCACACGCCACTGGTGCGGTGATCGCGACCAGGGTGACGTCTGGCAGATCAAGAAGCCGCACAAGAATGATTTGCATCCGACCATGAAGCCAGTCGAACTGGTTGAGCGTGCGCTACGCAACTCAAGTCGCCCGGGCGATACGGTGCTTGACTGTTTTGGCGGTTCGGGGACCACCTTGATTGCTTGCGAGCGAACTGAGCGGCATGCACGGTTGATGGAGTTGGATCCGAATTACTGCGACGTGATTGTTAAACGATGGCAGGATTTTTCTGGGCAGCAGGCCATACGAGAATCTGATGCGGTGGCATTTAATTCGTAGCCATCAGAAAAACCGTGAAGTTTGACTGTGAGGTCGACGTCACCATTTACATGTCGCGGAATTGAAGGGTCTTTTCATCGCAATCGTACTGACGGTACGAATTGAAAAAATGCAACACTGCGACCTCCTAACCAAAGAAGGTGTTCGCTATGACTACAGCTACTAAACCAGCCGCCAAGAAACCTGCGGCAAAACCTGCCGCAAAACCGGCTGCAAAGAAGCCAGCGGCGAAGCCCGCAGCCAAAAAGACAGCGGTGAAAAAACCAGCGGCGAAATCTGCAGTGAAGAAGGCTGCCGCTAAAAAGCCAGCAGTGAAGAAGCCGGTAGTGAAGAAGGCTGCGGCAAAGCCCGCCGCGAAAAAAGCTGCTCCGAAGAAACTTGCCGCCAAGAAACCTGCTGTGAAGAAGCCCGCAGCGAAAAAGCCAGCTGCAAAGAAGCCGGCTGCAAAGAAACCAGTCGCCAAGAAATAGTCGTCACAGCTTCGTTCCGAATACAACAAGGGCGACCAGAGGGTTGCCCTTGTTGCTTTTGAAGGCAGCGACTGAACATCAGTCCGTGCGAGAGTCTGATGGTGTGGCGGTTGACTCGATGGGATCAGAAACGTGATGTTTTGAAAACCTGGAATCCGTTCGCGGTATGACGGACAAAACGCAGCCACAAGCCATTGCCGCTACGTTCAGCAGTAACCCAGATTGTCTTGTCGCCGGATATCTTGATTTCCTGGCCAGGCTTGAGGGCGTTGATTTGTTGGTCTAAGGCGGATGTCATGGCGATCTCCTTTATGCCATCTGGTAGCCAGCACGTTCGAGGCGGGATGCATCGGCAGGGGTGACGACCCAATACTCACCTCTCTTGCCGTCATGGTCACCCAGGACGATGCGCATCGGGTAAGTGGCGCGATTGATAAAACTTGTGGCGTTGGCCAGGGTATTGAATCGGAGCATCGTGCTCTTGATCAGGCTCTTGAGAGTGCTGGTGGTCATTTGTGTCTCCTGGGGGTTGATCGTTGCGACACCCGTAGTAACGCGCTGTTTGATTGAGAAGCCAAGTCAATTCTGATTATTTTTGAATCTATTTGGCGGGCCAGTTTTCTGGCCCGTTGGTGTCAGTTCTTTTCCTTATCCCAATCCGAGTGCGAGGTAATTTGGACCCAATCGTGCGGCTGCTTTTCAAGCTTTTCCTTAAAGTCCATCGCATCGCAAACATCGGTGCAGGTCAGTAAATACTCGTCGGTGACAAAATTTTGGTAGCCAACGGTGCGTTGGGAGACAAGTTCTTCGGTGGTGGAGATGCGTTTGACGGTGACTTGGTTCATGATGCTTATCCTTTCAGGGTGGTTGTTGCGACACCCGTATGAACGCGCTGTTTGATTGAGTAGTCAAGCGGATGATTGAACAATTTTTTAACTTTCTGCCGGAGTGGGGTTCTATTTTCGGCCAGTCACAGCGGCGAGTTTGCTGCGCGCCGATTCGCTCTGCCAACGGCAAGGGCCTTTACCGTCTTTGGCTTCCGCGTTCCATCTCGCCAATATTTCCTCATCCGTCCAGCCCTTGGCGGTGAGGTGGCGTAATCGTCGGCGTCGTAGTTGGTATGGTCTTGTAGGGCGGTGTGGGTAGTCATGGTGGTGTCCTTTGTGTTGATGTAGATTCGACATCCCTATGAACGCGCTGTTCAAACGAGAAGCCAAGCTATTTTTGATGGAATTTGAAATGGTGGCAGAATGGCGCCTTTCCAACCCCTGCGAGAGATGCCACTATGAACAAATCTGAATTGGTCGAAGCCCTAGCTGCGCGTACCAAACTTTCCAAGGCTGCCACAGGCGATGCCTTGGATGCATTGATCGAAATCATCACCACGGCGGTCGCCAAGGGCGACGACGTCGCTTTGGTCGGCTTCGGTACGTTCAAGTCAGCCAAGCGCGCGGCGCGCACCGGACGCAATCCGCAGAGTGGCGCAGCGTTGAAGATTGCTGCAGCTACGGTGCCGAAGTTTACGGCCGGGGCGACATTCAAGGCTGCGGTGTCTGGCAAGAAGGCGGCTGCCAAGAAACCAGTAGCGAAGAAACCTGCAGCCAAGAAAAAGTAATTCTCGGTTCTGCATCGAACATGACAAGGGTGACCCGCGGGTTGCCCTTGTCGCTTTGGGATTAGTAATCGTCCCGAATCCAAAACCGTCTTGCCTCGATGTTTAGAGAATGATTTTCGCCATGGTTCTGCCGATGACGGTAAACGGTGGCTGGTGGTCATAGGAATCCGGGCGCTCTTCGTAGTCTGCCAAAATGGCCTTCAGCACCGCGCGGAGGTAACGTTCCGGCTGGACGTAGCCTGACAACGTGTTGAGGGCAGCCGCCGCATCGCAGACTCTGATGACTTCCCCGGTGGACATCGAGTCACACAGATCAGCCCAGACAGCATTGCCATAGGTTTCCACGAAGGCCTTGGCCCCGCCAAATTGAGTGGGTGTTTTGCTTGGGTAGCGCATTTTGGATTGGTAGTCGGATAGGTGAGGCATATTTCCTCCTTGTCTTAGTTCATTGCCGCCCGGCGCACATCAGTGAGCTTGGCGATGACATCCTCACTGAAATCAAGTCCGTCGAGACGGTTCAGTCCCTCGCGTTCAAAGATGCGCCAGCGGGCGGCGTCGCTTCTGGATCGGCGCAACTCGTCGCCGATCTGATCGAGGTAGAGGTTCTCCTCATCGGTGAGCCGGCGTGGCTGATTTTTCAGGTCTTGCAGGATAGTGATGAGTTTCAACATGGTGGCTGCTCCTGATTAAAGAATGCGGTAGACGCGCGATGCCCCGGTGTCCTTGAATGACGTGATGTCGAGACCGAGTTTCTTCTTGAGGGCACCGGCGAATGTGCCTCTCACGGTGTGTGCCTGCCACCCGGTGGCTTCGCAGATTTCATTGATGGTCGCGCCGTTGGGGCGCTGAAGCATCTCGATCACGGTGGCCTGCTTCGAGTTGTCGCGGAGACGGGGCTTGCCCTCGACACCGGTCTTGAGCAGGCGTTGGGCTGCCTCCTGCTTTTCTTGCGCCCAGGTGGCCTCAGATGCCACCACGGCTGCTTCAATCTGTGGGTCGGGGTGACTGGCCGCAGGCGCTGGCCGGGCGCACCCAAGGGCGGCGTAGCCCGCGTCGGTAATGAAGCAGTCGAATATTTCGACGCCCGAAACGAATGCCTTGCTGAAAAGGGATGCGATTACCTTTGTTCTCGCGCCGCCCTTGATGTTGTCAGGAAACGCCTGGTTGGTAACGGAACCTTCGGGATGGCCGGCGGCGTGCTCGAGAATGTGGCGTTGGGCGTCAGTCAGTTTGATGCTGGTTGTCATGATAAAGCTCCTTGGTGGTTAGGTAATGCGTTGGATGGCGTTGGCGCCGATGATGCGGGACTGGGGATACAACCACTCGACGCACTCGTAGACGTCGTCGAGGTCATTCACTTGCAGCATGCGCAGGATGACGATGCCGGTGGCGAGAGTGATTCGGACTTGATAGGTTTTCATGTTGTGGCTCCTGCGCGCGGGTTGATGACGATCGTATGAACGCGCTGTTCGAGAGTGAAGCCAAGCTATTTCTGCTTGGCTTCACAATTCATTTTTAGGTGGCGGCAACTTCGTCGGCTTCGGCCTTGGCCGCCTCGACGATCTCCGCGATGGTCTCGTCCATCGTCACCATCG
>Ga0172380_10006778_pt1 | contig 13141 bp, 17 predicted proteins | sample Leawe162metaG_FD_119747 | JGI IMG/M metagenome (GOLD analysis project Ga0172380, IMG submission 119747) | Leachate microbial communities from a municipal landfill in Southern Ontario, Canada - Leachate well 162 metaG | ecosystem: Engineered > Solid waste > Landfill > Unclassified | place... | reverse complement strand
TACCATTTTTTGTATCAAATTATATTATTTTTGGTGCCGTAAAAGTATGTTTTTTTTTTATATAATTCCATCAAAAAAAAAAAAAAAAAAAAAAAAAAAAAAAAAAGAGAAAAAAAAAGGAAAAAAAAAAGAAAAGAAAATAAAAAAAAAAAAAAAAAAAGGGTAAATTAAAAAATTTTTTTTTTTTTTTTAATTTTGAAAGGTTAAAATAAGATTCGACCTAGCACCCAAGAATGAATGTCACAATATCATCAGAGGACGTAGATGTACAAAGGATTATTTCTTAACACACAAAACAATACGATGTTGCCAAGCTTGTTACAAATTTTATAATCCACAGGCCGTGGAAGAGGAATGTGAAGAGGAAGGTGAAGTGTTGGGTAGTCAAGATACATGGAGCGCCAAAGATGTTTCAGCAGAAGATAAAGACTATGATCCTAATAGAAAAGAAATATCAGATGGAGGCTGTATAAACGTTGTGGATAATGATGCTGAAGCATACGATGAAGTTCTAGACCTTGACGACGATGAAGATGATGAATCAATATCAGTCACCGAAGATCCAATTGCTAAACTTCAAAAGCATATGGAAAGGACTTCAGTTACTGATGAAGGAATGGAAATAGATGCTTCTGGAAACAACAACAGCTCTGTACAGAATAACGCTTCTCAATCTGTATAATAACGCTCTGGATAACTCGCGCGCAAACATTATTTAATTATTTATTGTAAATAACGATAAATAAATTTTTTTTTTAATCTTTTTGTTCTAAACTCCAACACCATCAACAGAATCCGGATAATGCAATCGCAAAATCATCGTCCAATTGCTGTTGTTCAAATCGATGTCTTCATTGTTTCTTCCCTTAATTCTGACATTAACAGACGACAAAGAGGATGCTTGAAAGTATTCTAATATTTGGTATGATAGGAATTGCTGATGCGTCATAACATCCCCTCCATTTCCTGTATTCATGATAACAAACGTAGCGTAATCGTTTTCGTGACTACTTCTAACATGAATGTTAAATTCGGGAATTTGTATATAAAAATAGCTTGGGAGATTAAGATTTACAGCCTCAATACTTTGAATGGTTTGTGATGCACTTGTATTAGCTTGGTTTTTGAATCCCAATAAATCAGCCATACTGTCAACCAATCCATTCCATGCGAAAAAGAATGTTGGAGCTGATGTGATTGTCCACACGAATCGAAATAGTCCAGTATCATAGAAAATGTCGAACGTTTCACCACTGGCTTCTTCCATTAATCCTTTCATCATTGCGGTTAATGTACATGGTGTATAACTTGTTGGAGGGATTTGAATTGTATAATTTGTTGATCCAACTGTGAAACTGATTCGATTAATGTTTGATTTAACGTTGTAATGACTCAAAACAAGCTGAAAACTGAGCAACTCCACTTTGTTGAATCCTGCAATTGCTGGACGTATCCTTAATTGACAATCATGTGTTGATGAAACTGGATAATTCAATCTGTCTCTACTGTCCAATACCAATAAATGTGTTTTCTGACTCATATTTATACTAATGGGTCAGAAATTAATTTTAAAAAATGAAAACTTAATTAACCTTTCTTAAGGCTTCATGCTTGTAACCATTCCATCTTGGATTAATAAATTATCACACACAAAGGCAATAATATCGATTTGATATGAACCACCAGCGAGAGAGGCTGGAGTCGTAAAGCTTAATCGTTCGTAGGTTGTAAACAATTCATAACCATTAACCGAGCCACTACAATAATCTAAAACTGGACTTTGCGAGAAAACTGCAACAGAGAACGAAACGTTCTTTTTGAATAAATTGTCAAAACATTCAGCATAGTCCCAGAGTTGTTCTGTTTGATTTCTTCTGTTGAATCCAATCAAGCTTTGACCGGATGAGTCCTGAATATCGAAATCTTGAGGAGCGAAATATGTATTCTGATTGGAAGCTGTGAGTGCAGTATTTCTAATGGTCCAAAAAAGTACTGGACAAATTCCATTGATACCACTCAACGTTATGTCATAAGTGGATGATGGGGCCAATGTAAGTGATTGACTCATTCGTTGGATGTTCATAAAGGAAAGCATCATTGGAATTGACCCTGAGTAGAATTTTGACTGTTCGGTTGTTAATGCACTCGGCTGATCACGTGAACGGAGCTGAAGAACACAACTGTTGGTGGTGATCAAGGCTCCTGAAACGTGAGTCAAGGCAGTTGTTTGGAAGAAAACACGAATTATCAAATTACCGTTTAAGCCAGAAGGGTGCAATTTTGTTGAATAGAATGGTTGAAATATTGGAATATAAAGTGTTGTTGATGCTCCGTCTGCAATTGTCGTTGCCAAATTTGCATATGTGGATGCATTCAATCCTAATCCACCAGCCATATTCTCAAACTCATTTCGAGCCAAAAATGCATTTCCAAGGTATAATTCATGACCGTATTGAGTGTTTAACAATTTAGAACCATTTTGAGCCCATACTTCTACACGTTGAATTAACATTTGGGCTGGAGCCAAGACAAGATTTGCACCTGTGTTATTTGTACAATTCAATTTCAAAATAACATAATCTAAGCAGTCACATACACCACTTTCGACCCTGTATTCAATTTGACCGGCATTTAACAATGAAGTTGATACTGTTGTACTTGGTTGGACCTGCATCAAATCACGATTTTGAGCGATCACATTGTAAGTGTTTCTCTTTCTTATTTGACGTCGGTTAGGTAATTGAGTTACAACATAATTTTGTCCTATACTAGTTGGAATGACTGACCCAGCGAATCCAGTGTTCATGTATTCTTTAATTGCTTTCTCATAAAAATCCATTTTATCTATATATGATGGATGAGAATTTATTTTCGATCTATATTATTGTTATTTTTTCAATAACAGTATTGCACCCAATGCAACTGCCCCTATACTTAGAGGAAGTGCAAAGGATTTCCCTATATCAGCAATACTGTCTTCCCCGTGTTTGATGACACTTTCAGTCTTATCAACACCTGATTTTACGAGACTTCCGACCCCCTTCACATAGTCTTTTAGATCCTCATGAAGGACGGTCACAATAGACTTCCCCCCATCTATAACGCCCGTTACGGCTTCTTTTCCTTTATTGAAGACTCCCTTAACTGTGTCTGGAATGGTATCAGTGAAAAAGGTTTTAACGTTACCAAAAAAGTTTTTTACGCTATCAAAGAACATTATGATTATATAATTACCTTAGATTATTTTATAAATCGTTATAATTTTCATTAATCTCCATCAGTAATGTAACATCTTTGATTCTGACAGTAGCCCTGTGAATCAGATACAGAACGCTCACAATTATTATCCCAAATAAAATATACATTATTATTATATATATAATACATGGAGACTTTAGAATTAAGATACAATAACTTTAAGGCGTTCTGCCAAAAAATGCAACCTGATAATGAATTGGTTAAGATGTTGCAAATAACACCGCTAGGCACGTTCCTTCAAACGATACAAATCAGACAAAAACAAAATTCAAGCACAACTGAAATAAGAAAAATGATTCTCGAAAAAGGACAAATTGATGAGGAAAAGGTTGATAAAGCTGATTTAGAAAAGTTTGATCGTTATATTCAATATTTCAATGACGTCATTTCAACCTTAGAATAATTATCTATGCATATGTTATAGAATGTTGCTCAATTCGAAAATCGATAAATATAGTTACAGAGAAAGAATCGACAATATTGATTCATTTCCATATACAAGGAAGTTGTTTTCTGATGGTGGACATAGTTTTATCAATTTCCTACTTGGTTATTTAACTAGTGTTGAACCTATGATTGCACCATTCTTTCTTGGATATGAAGCATACAAATATAAACCCTACGATAATACTACTACAGAGAGCCTTGAATTCGTTCTGGGTTACATGGCAGGTTCGTTTTTCCCTATTACATTTGATGGTTCTCCTTCTACTGGTGAAATCCCTAACTTTTTTAGATTGAAGATGTTGGGACTCATATAATCCATGTTTTAAATATAAATATGGTATTTGTACAGGTTTTATAATCTCATCTAATATTATAAAATATGGAATTTGAAAAAATACACCCATCACTTTTCCTTGTAAATGGACCCCAAGGCCAAGGTAAGTCATACCTCATACGTTATATTATGTATATGATGAGAAATGTCTTCGATTATGGCATTGTTTTCACCGGTACGAACTTTGACAAAGAATCTGGCTCTTTTGAATACATTGATAAGAAATATATCCATAACAAGTATGACCCAAAGATATTACAAAATTTGATGGATATTCAAAAGACCCTTATTAAGGAAGGTAAAAGAAAGGATGCATTTGTGATCTTTGATGACTGCATCTACAAGAATATGTTTAAAGATGAAACACTTGATACATTGTCAACTCAATTAAGACACTATTTCATTACAGTCATTTTCAGTACACAATATGCTAAGAAAATCCAACCCTCTCTGAGAACCAATTGTATGGTATCTGTTATCTTCAAAACAACGTCTAAAAGCAATCTTAAGGCTTTACATGAGGAATATGGACAAGAATTTGATAATTTCAATAAATTCAAAGACTATATAATCAAGAATTTGGGAGAACACAAATTCATTTATTACAACAGTAAGATAGCTGGTGAGGATATAGAAGAGAAATACAAAATAATGCTTTGTCCGCCGAATATACCCAAATTCAAAATTAAATTCAAAAAAAATCTCAGTTAATGTTATATAATATGTCAGGAATACTCGCTATTAAGAAACTTTACGCTCTCGAAGGATTTGAAGATTTCGGCCTCAAAATCAATGAAGCGAACCTCGGAGAATATCTTAAACAAGAATTGGGCGGTGGACTTGAAGAACTACGATCACAATCCATTGTAGAAGCAATTGCATCACCTCAAAAATACATGGAAAAAAGACAAGAAAAACTTAATGCCATGTACAAGGGACCAATAGCAAGTGCTTTTAATCAAGCTCTCAAAGAATATGGAGATTTGAAACTTCCTTCTCATGTCGTGGAAGCTTACGCCATGCGTCATGCTAGAAAAGAAAAGGATCAATACCTAGAGCTCCTTGATATTGGACTGCCCGGCTATGAAAAGGCTGTCGGCCAGCATGTTGCTGATCGTGAACGTATGGAAAACAGAGGAGAAGGACAAATCAATACAGAAATCAATACATATGATAAACAAAGATATGAAGGAAGTCGAAATAAGGATTATCATAAAGCAAGACGAAAACACCGTAAACATAGAACAGCATAAAGGTTTATTTTACACAAATCTATTTTATCAACTAAGTAATATAGATCATTCATATGAAGAAATTTTATATCGATAAGTTTCTCTTAGAAGAGCGCCCTAAAAGGTGGTATGATGTCTCAGATAAAGAATTGCAATCTTTTAAAAGGGATCCTGAATATTTCAAAGTTTTTGGTGGTTCTGGGGCTCTCTTTCATAATGCAATACAAAGAATGGGAGTCCGAGATTCTCTACAAAATGAAGTTTTTGATGAAATATTACACATCGGGATACAAAAAGGTAGGCGAGATGTACGAGAACCATCTTACAATGAAGGTTTCGGTAATGGCCTTATCACTGGAGAAATTGAAGGAGCTAAAAGATTTATTACAGAAGGAAATAAGTATTTGACAATCACTTCAAAGGGGCCTAAATCACATAAAACTGCCGAAAATTTTTATGAATCAGATGATGCTAAATTATTGAGGAAAGAATATGCTGGAATTCAAGCAAGAAAAGATGCTGAAGCTAAATATCCTCTAGATGTAACTGAGAAATTAATCAAAAACCACCCCACTAATAAGAAAATTAGTCAATTACAGAGCGAATTGCAACAAACTCCTGATGAGAAGATATTCGATGAAGCTCTGAAATATGTAATTAGAAGGAATAACATTAAAACACCATCAAAAAAGAGATCAGCGCATAAACAATATACTGAACAAATCGTTAAGGATTTTCCTGACACTGAAGCATTCAAAACATTTGAAGGAAAAGAAAAATTCAGAAATGCATTAATGAGATACAAAGCAAAGGTATCTTCTGATTGGAGTAAGGACTCTAAGAAGAAGCTGTTCCAAAATGTTGACTCTTTTATTGAAATATCAGAACAAAATCAAATTAAACAGAACAAAATCACAAAATTACAACAGGATATGACTGGAGTAGCTGTTCAATTGGAAGCAGATAGGGAAAATAATTTATCCAACTTTATTTCATCTTATGATAAATCACCATTGATTGGTAATACACCTGCTATCGTCACAGACACAATTAACTTTTATAACATTGATAAATTCAGACAATCAAGTGTTTCATCAATTGTTGATTGGAGAAGTGAAAAGCTGAATTTAGGTGATGAAATTAAAAATTATATTTATAGACCCAATTATGCAAATGAAACTCCCCTAAGACCTAACTTTTCATCTGATCCAGATGTAGATCTCAACATTCAAGAGCTAAAACAACGACTTGTCAATCCAATCAAACAACTTGAAAAACCAGTTAAACAACTCAAACATGATCTTAATCAACTAATGCTTCCTCATAAAACTCAAACACAACCAATTGAACCTGATTATGACCTTGGTGATGAAATTTTTGATTTGGAACCACCTGAAGATATTGAACCAGTACAACCTCCACAATCAGATAAAGATTTCCTCGATCAAAGACATCAAAAATTAGCCCTATCCACTCAAAAGACTGCTCAACAAATTAAGAATGACATTGAAACAATTAAGACTAAGCTTACAAAAGAGGCTAAAGAAAATCCAGCACTTTATAAAACAATTCTACAAATCGATAATGCTCTAAAGAAGACCGATTACGTTTCCATGATTAAATACCTTGAAGAATACAAAGTACTTGACAACTTTCCAAAAGTCAAAGCGAAAGCCCAAAAATTTTGGAAGAAGGCTCAACAAGTTAATGAAATCGAACGACAAATTGACCAATTGATACATAATGAAGTGCTTGGTGATTATGATGGAATGGATCAGGTCGATTAATTTTCTCAATTAAAAGATATATATAAAACATGGAAAAGGTTGATCTGACAAGTATCCAAAATACCACAGACAGTAACAAGCATGATGAAAAACACGATGGTGTACCTAAAGAGGAACGTAAAGAACGTGACCTTAATGAAGCTATAAATGACCTCAAGAAAGCTCAACATGATTTGAAACGTGCAAACGCTGAAATTGAAGAAAAAGAGGAAAACAAACAAAAAATTGATAAGCATTGCCTTAGAATGATTCTTATGAATTATGTTATCGGATTTCCAGAAGAACTATCTGAATACAAAAAAAATGATTTCAAAAAAATGAGTACTAATGAATTATTGGAATTAAGAAAAAATTTTGATTCCATTATTGTTTCTAAAAGAAGTATGAAAGATACACAAAAAATTATATTCACTCTCATAAGAATGCTCGAAACTATTACATTAATGACAACCCCTATTAAATGTAATGGTCTAGCTGATATTATGTTGAATGATGAAGATGTTAAGTCTGACATAAAACATATTTGTTTAAGACATCTCGGAATGGTGGAGATTATGCCAGAATATAGATTAACATTTAAATTGTTCCAAAATATAATGGCTTTACATGAAGTTAATTCATCTAGACCAACAAAAAATGATGGGGCTAAATTAATTAAGGTGAATGAAAAATATTCTGATTTGTGATTTTGAAAATTATCTCAATTAATGATATATAATGAAAGAAATCCTATTAAAAGGCTTATCAACAGGTATTGTGGCAAGTGCTGGTACATACTTCCTTTTCGGAGGATCTGGTGGAACTGCTGAATTACAAAATAGTTTAATGGTTGGAGGTGCTGTTGGTGGAGGTTCTGTGGCTTCAGATCTTATTTCAGAAAATATAATTGAAAAGCTCAACCTACCCCAAAATGTTAAGAGTCTAGAAGAATTATTGGTTAGAAGTAGCATATGTGGAGCCAGTAGCACAGCAATCTTAGTGGGAGTTGTCGGAATGCCAACTGACAATATACTCAAATCAGTAGCATTGGGTGCTGGAAGTAAATTAGGCGGTGATTATACCTATCAAATGGTCTTAAGTCCTCAACAGGGCTTTCTACCAATTTTTTAGTTAAATATACTTAAGGATATAATAATATGACATTTAATAGAAAAAAATGAAAAACATCAAAAATACTGAAAACAAATATTCGCGTGGAAAGATTTACAAAATAACTTCACTCCAAACTGACGAGATATATATTGGATCTACATGTCAGCCCTATATCACAAACAGATTTGCCGGACATACGAAAGATTATAGGTTATACAAAAATGGTGGAAAAGCGAAATATATGTCATCGTTTAAAATGCTTGAGTATGAAGACGCGGATGTGGAATTAATCGAATTGTATCCATGCACTTGTAAGGCTGAATTACACACGAGAGAGAAATATTGGATCAAGAACTCACCAAACTGTTGTAATCATAATATCCCAACCAGAACACAAAAAGAATATCGAGAAGATAATAAAGAAATAATAGCACAGAAACAAAAACAATATAATGAATCAAACAAGGAAGATATCCTCAAACAGAAAAGGATCTATTATGAAGCAAACAAGGAAGTCATAGCTGAAAAAGGGAAGCAATCTTATGATAAGAATAAACACGTCTTCATGGAGAAAAACAAGCAATATTATGAAGATAACAAAGAGGGAGTCCTACAGAAGAGAAAAGAATACCGCGAAACACATAAAGAAGATATTAAGACAAAAGCTAAAATTATAATAGAATGCGAATGTGGCAGAGATTACACATATCAACATAAATTACGTCACATGAGATCGAAGAAGCACATCCAATTTATGGAATCTCAAAATTAAACCAACCTTTTTTAATCTTATTTATATTCTCTATTAATAGTATAAATGACAACATATCTTGATTTTAGAAAAAGCATCTTCTCCGATGACTCATGCTGTGGATGCGATGAAGGTGATACAGGACCAATCGGTCAAACTGGACCGCAGGGTATTCAAGGAATAGTTGGACCTACTGGACAAACTGGATCTCAAGGTATTCAAGGACCCACAGGACAAAACGGTGCAGTAAGTGCCCAAGGTGATACAGGACCTACAGGACCGGTATTTTCAGTCCTCAATATACCTAACTTTAGAGACAGAAACAGATATGATGATTCTGGGCGAAATGTAAATGTAAATGGGGACAATGGTTATTTAAGTTTGGGACGTTGTAATGGTCTAACACACACAGGTGGAGTATATTCAAATGAAGGTGGATTAGGATCATACATTACTTGCGCTTATGATGATTATCCTACTGGAAATCGATGGACATGCACACAAGCTGGTGTATTTATCTTTGATGTATCCGTAGTTTGGGACCGTCAGAACACCTTAGCGCTTTATGGTATAGGCTTGCAGTTCAACAATGATTCGTTGACCAATCTGCGATGTTTTCAATCTGATTTACATGGTTTGAGCGAGGAATGGACACAACAGTTCACGGCCATCGTTCCAATGCAAGCCGGCGACTATGTAAGAGTGAAAGTTATTGCAAACCAACCATTAGATTTGTTATGGCAAGATGGTGATGGTAGATTAACCAAAGTAGCCATACAACAGTTATTATAATTTATTTTCTGAAACTATCATATATGTCGATCTATAATAGAACTTCAATTAGAATTAATACCGGTCCACAAGGTCCTGCTGGTGCTGATGGAGGGATTGGCCCTACTGGTCCAGCTGGTAATGTTGCTCAAAAAGGTGATACTGGCCCAACTGGATTACAAGGATTACAAGGACAAACAGGAGCAATAGGTGCTACAGGACGAATGGGACCAGCTGGACTCTTTGGACTCGCTACAATTGCAACAGGAGTCACCGGTAATGTATACGGTGCATCATACAATGGAGCATACTTATCACTTCAACCAGCCACTGAATTTAATGGTGGTGTGGTCAATACGAATCAACAAACATTCAATGGATACAAAACAGTAATAGGTGGATTAACTGTAAAAGAATATGGAGGTAATTTTGCCGTGATCAATTCAATCCCAACAGGAATAGGAAATCTATTTCCTGCTTGTACGGTTGGATGGAAATTCTCAATATCAATTCCAATTAAAATCACTTCAGTAACCTCAGGAATTGCGACATGGGGAGGAGGGGGCACAACAAGAACATATCGATTATGGGATGCAGATGAAAACGTATTAATCAACGAAATAATCAGTAATTCCGATCCTGTAATTAATAGTATGTACAATCATTCATTATCTTTGCCTGTTCTTTTACCAATAGGAACGTATGTCATTGGAATTGATAGAGTAGCAAATGATATATTAAATCCAGACGTAACACTTAATTACCCTATTACATTGCTTGAACAGGCATATAATACTGGTTCTGGTTATCCATTATTTGGGGAATATGTAACAACAGCAATTGATGGATTCTTCTTTTATCAAGCTATGACTTCAACGATGGATGTAACAAATAATTCTATAATTATACCTGCATCATCAAATCAATTAGTTTTAGGCACAACTGGAACTACTACCATTTCAGCATCAAATCAAGCATCTGCTAGAACATATTTAATTCATGATGCTGGAGCTACTGGTTATTTTATGTTGGATACAGGAGGACCATTAACTGTTACAAATGCCGGAACAACTGGTCATGTATTGACTTCTACAGGATCAAATAGTGCATCATGGCAAACTATTATTGGACAAACTGGACCAACAGGTATTCAAGGACAAACCGGTGCACAAGGTAATCAAGGTATTCAAGGTGCTACTGGACCAACAGGAATTATAGTCACCAAAACAACATCTACTGTGACTGCTACACTTAACTCAGGTGCTACAATCACAACAATGACCGTGCGGGGTGTTTCAACCACATCCGTGACTGCTAACTTCACAAAAATTGATAATATAGTATTTATGACTTTACCTCAGATGTCCATCACAGCTATGACTGGATCTCCAGAGGCCGTGGCTCTTAATGCACTCGTACCAGTAGCATATCGACCAACGAATTACCAAAAATTGGCCACAACTGTTCACAGCGGTGCGACATACAACAGCGGTCATGTGGACGTAAATAGTAATGGCACCGTATCATATAACAAGGATACATATACAGCACTCACCACTCCATGTGGATTATTTCGTGATACGACTGTGTCTTGGCAGATCATATAAACTTGTAAGTCTCTAATAAATTTCTCAATAAACAATATAAATGAATGAAAAATATCAGGTTATAAAAGTTCAAAATTACACACTTGACAGCGAAATCTTGGGGACTTTCTTCACATATTCGGACTCAGCTGAATTTGTCAATATGTTTATCAAAGAGAATTATGAATTATCTGAATATTTAAAAGCTTATCATGATAATGAAAATACGATCAGCATCTATGAATACTTTTGGGTTTCTCCAAAGAAATTAGTATCAAAAATACACATCGTGAAATATAATGATAATTATAATGAGGTTAATTTAGGATAAATTTTTTCTCAATATATAGTAGGAATAATCCAAGACATATTGGAACAACTGAGGTGCTTCAGGGTTGACCATAAACCATTGGGGATTACAGATTAACGTCACCCTGTCATAATATGTCTCGATGTCATTGATGTGTCAACATCCATTAGTCTTCTACTTATTTCTCCATAATGCCATATTGTAAATGTAACATAACGATTTCCATTGCAAGTCGAAGATTTGTGGTTCAATTCCACAATGGCAGATAACAAAGTCCTATAGTATAATGGTTAACATACCACCCACACGGTGGTGATTCAGGTTCAATTCCTGATAGGACTACCCACTGGATATCCAACATTCCATATTGCTCCAGCTCATAATTGTATTGAACAAAAACGTGAGGTGATATGGATAAACGCACCAGCGAAATAAGAGTTTTGAGACTACACAAAAATTTATGCGCTCTTTTCGGCATTTCCAATGGAATATCAATTTTTCGGCACTTGAACCGACCATTCACAGAAATTTCTGATCATCAAACATGATTTTTTTTTCATCATGTGAAGAATTCAACAAGAATGAACGACACAACTGAACTCGAAGATGGCTGGAAATTTGGTGATTTTGATTTTACTGACAACAATTTGATGAATCTTCAAAGCGCTGATCAGAGAGAAAACTATTTGGAGAAGATTGATTCTGCTCTTACAATTCATCAAGCACTTTGGGAGTCATATCAGAAAGATATTGAATTTGGTAAAACCAGAAGCGCAGACTTGGAAAACCAAATCTTCTTGGAAAACAATGACACGCAAAAGAAGGACTTGGAAAACAAGTTGGGTTTGACTCGCCTCGCACAACGATTCGCAGAAGAGTCTTTTATCGACAATGTAATTGTGACCGTCGAATTGGTACGCAAACGCGATTTGATAGTTAATCACATCATTATTTAAATAAATTTTTGTCCCTTTGAAGACAAATTGCTCTTTTCGGGATAGGAGTTTGCAATTTACAGTGGCAAACAAACGCACTGGAATCCAAGAATATTTTCTACATGTTTTATATTAACATATAGAAATGGTTTTTCGCTTAAAATTCAAAGACTACGAAGATGATGAAGATGTTCTAACAATCAATGGAAGTTCTACAACAAAATCAGACAAAATATCAATCGGTGGTGTACTTTTCAAACTCACTCCACATACACAATTTATTAAGAGAGATTATCCTGATGAAGAAGATACACTGATTGACTTTATTTCAGACCCCAACAAACTGAACATATTAAAAGAATTCGTTTTCAATCAAATGGAGATTGAATTACCTTCACTGATAGCGTACACAAGACAAAATCGAAAAATTACAATACTCACAAAAGGAATCACATCTGAATTAAAATCTAAATTAGACCATCATAGATTCTGCGATGAAACAGAACAATTGTATGGACCATTTCATTTAACTGCAATTTACTTCGATAGGAACACATTCATTCCAGTGTAGACCATTAAGCCTCTATTCCATCATTCAAATAATGAACTAATTCTTACACTACTGCCCGCTACTGCCC
>Ga0172380_10006777_pt1 | contig 13146 bp, 12 predicted proteins | sample Leawe162metaG_FD_119747 | JGI IMG/M metagenome (GOLD analysis project Ga0172380, IMG submission 119747) | Leachate microbial communities from a municipal landfill in Southern Ontario, Canada - Leachate well 162 metaG | ecosystem: Engineered > Solid waste > Landfill > Unclassified | place... | reverse complement strand
CGGATGTTCCGTGTGGCTCATTGTAAATCATTGCAAAGGTAGTCTTTGCAAATCTAAGAACAGTTTTTTGATCATCAACAACATTAAAATTTTTCAATAGAAATTCAATATGATTTCTTATTGCCGCTGAAGATGCCGCCTTAAAAGCATATTTTTCAACTAAGTCTCTTTCTTTTGAATATTGAAAGGAAGAAAACACAATCAAAAAAAGTAACGGGGAAGTGTAATAAATACGACTTAGAAATAATTCAACACCCGATATGGATCCAAAATTAATCCATTTTGTAAAGGGTAAAATAACTACTATGCCTAATAAAAAAACACTAAAGAAAAAAATATATTTCCAAGAATACCGGGAGTATAACCCCTCTTCTATTTCTTTTTTTCTTCTCTCAAATGTCTCAGCAAAGCTCGTATCAATTATTAATCCCGTAATGTCTTCGACCTCCCCTCTCTTTTTTTCTGTAAATGAGAAGTTTTCTACAATCTTAGCCTTCAGGGCCTCCGACTCCTCACTATCTTTTCTTATACCAGCTAATAGTTTTACAGACTCTTCCTTATAAGCCTGAATCTCTTTATAGAGGGTCTCCGATTTTATTTTCAATCCTTGTACAAGATCAAAAATAGCCTTCAGCCCAGAATCAGGATCATCAATTTTTCCCTTTATCTGAAGAAAACCCTCATACGCCACCTGCAACTCCTGAGTTTTCCTCTGCACATCCGCAAAAGCAGCCTTAATACTCTCTAATGTCTTCTGCGCTTCAAGTTTGATATTTTCGATATCTTTACTCAGTCCACGCACAGCATTTACTATACCCTCGATTTCGTCGCCCCTGCCAGTGACTTTTCCTTTCAATTCAGAGAATTGATTGTATGCTCCTTGCATATTCACGATATCTCCCTTTACCTTTTCAAGATTTACAGAAATATCACCCACAAAACCTTGTACCTGGTTCTTCAGTCCTTCGGTTTCGCTTTTCCAATTTTTGATTTGTTCAGAATTAGCAATAGCCTCATTTTTACCGGACTCAATCAATAGTTTTAACCGATCCAAAGAGTCTGAAAACTCTTGGATGTTTTTTAATAATCCACGCGCTTTCTCATAATCAGCTCTTATCTGATCAATTTCTTTTTTTAATTCTTCAGCAGTATTTTGTTGGTCTTCCATAGTATTGAAACTGCAAATTATTTAACCCTATATCAACTTTAACAAAAACACACCCCAGAAGATGGGGTGTGGAATATCTTGCGAATATGGCTCTTTCCTTTCTTCTCTCTTAATTTTTTAGAGAATTCTCATCTTATTATCTCCATTGTACCACAATTTCCGAAAAAATACAACGTTAAATTCACCTGAGTAATCCACATAGGAAATGTTTCGCCCTCGCGTACCACGACTCGCCACCTTTTAAATCATCGTTTTGCTGTTCTTCATTATCACTATCTGCTGCAACATCAGGGTCCAATCGAGCATCTTGATCCTCATTACTCTCGCCCTCATTGCGCGTTAAATTAAGTCTGCTTGTATTGTTTCCAAAGAAAGAAAAAGTGCTCTCAGTCTCCTCTGGCTCCAATGTGGTATCAGAATCAGCGTACTCGATATGGGTAATGTCACATACCTGATCATCATCCTGCAAAACGATTTTATCAAACAGGTCGAGATTAAAGTCCGTCCCGAGATTTACCACTATCTGTCGATTCAGATACCTCTCAAACGATGAATCATAGCAACCGATGCCGTAAGAAATCAGGTGGTACCTATAATCATAGTCGCTCCTTATTATTGCCTGCTGATTTTCGGTATCTAATTCTTCTAGACTGAAATAGACATTGTTTTGTTTTTCCACGCACTGACCGGATTCATCGAGCGTATAATCAGTGTCACACTCGCATTTGTTCTGCAAATCGCTATAGCTTGAATAGATGCCGTGCTTTGAATGACAAACACTCGTTCCATTCTCACATTTTCCACCATTTATCACATAACCGAACCGGCACTCGCACGCATCGGAAAGAACATCATACGTTGAATTATAGCCAAGCTCATTTTGACAATAAGAATCCTGAGAAATACATTGTGTTCTTCCGATGGAATCCTTGCCTAAGATATACCCGTATGAACACTCGCAAGAATCCGTCAGTGTGTTATAACGAGAGCTGATACCGAGTTTGCTCGTACAATAAGTACTTTCAGAAATACACTGGGTTCGGCCGATCGAGTCCTTTCCTAGGATATATCCATATGAACATTTGCAGGAATCGCTCAAGGAATCATATCTGGAGCTGAAGCCATATTCATCACGACACATACTATCAGCAGAAATACATTCTGTTTTCCCTAGTACACCTCTTCCCATTATATAACCGCTCATGCATTCACAGGTATTTCTCAATGAATCATACGTTGCCATGAATCCATATTCGGAACACTCACCATAAGCGTATGCGTCTTTGCTTTTCGATAAGAACATTCCAACGAAAAATATCGCAACAATGGATAATAATACAATCTTTTTCATCATTATCTGCAACAAATGTTATTAATCCTAATATTACTACTAAAAATCCCCTTTAGTAAGGGGATTTAAAGAAATGCTCTTAATACCAAACGGATACTCCACCATGGCCAGAGCAAGTGCCTCGTCTATTTTGACTATAACTATATGATCCATCCCGGCATTGAGCTGAGGCTCCTGATGGATTGTCGCTCGGTCGATGTACGCAATTTCCGTCAACATTTCTATAATAATCCTCTCCACAGGTAGTAACGCTTGTAGCGGCAGGCTTTGGAGCCGCCTTAACAGCCTCAGCCTTCTGTTCTGCCTGAATAAGTGGCTTCTCTTCCGATAATTGAGCTTGCGGAACAACAGTCTGGACCTGCGTCGGAGTGGATGGGCTCTCAGGGGCGTTCTCACTTTCAAAGAGATTCGAAAGGAAAATAACTCCCGGAACCAAAAGAATAAAAATCCATCTCAGCATAAGAAGGGGCGGTTAATAATTTAACTCATCAATCTACTCCCCCTTACGAAAATAGTCAATTTTCAAACAAACTATTTAATAATCCCCCGCTCCCTAAGACTAACAAAGCCACTTTGAGTAACAATCATGTGATCCATAACTGCAATCCAAAGAATCTTACCCACCCACGATACAGCATAAATCGTCTGGAACTTGGAATATACAACCGTGATTCACAGTCGCTCCAATTATCTGCCAGCAGAATTATTGAGCCGAGGACCGACCTCGAGTGCTATTCATCCTCTTCAACTACCTCTAAAAAATTCTCAAGTTCACATCTAAATTTTTCTTGACCATCTAAGATTCTTCCGTCCTTTAGATATTCAAAAAAAGTAGTGTATCCTTCCGGACTCAAGAAGTGGAATACGTATTTTTGTTTGATGCCTCCTTCTTCTAGCTTTTGGTTTAGCCTTTCAAAGTGTTCTTTGGCATATTTGTATTTTGCCTTATTATCTTCACTGTCATCTCTGTCTGCTTTTATTTCAACAACAACGAGATATTCTGTGCCACTCTTACTAATTTTTATGAAGAAGTCCGGATTAAAAGTATTATGTGAATATGTTCGAGTTTTCGATCCCGCGCCTCCATGACGCACACTATACTCAATTCCATAAAATCCACGATCTCGCGATTTTAACCAAGCATCAATCTTCTCTGCAATATCCTTTTTGCAAAGATTCTCAATAAATCTTCGTTCAGGTTCTGCATTAGCAAAAACGACATTCACGGGAGTCTTAAACAAAAACTCGTTTTGCTCTTTGTCTGCGCTTTTAGGAAAACTCTCATCTTCCTTGAGTTTCTGCATAATATTTCGCTGTTCATCATCCAAAATCTCATTCTCCCAATTATTGGTGTAGAATAGTGAATATCCACGCCTAAAATTGCCAATACCAGAACTTTCACGGATAATATTTTTTGTAGAAATAACAACAGGGTCGTTTACTTTTAACTGTGGAACGACTGTTTTGCTCTTTTTTCGTAGCAGTGTTGCAAAAGTATTGAGAATTTTATTAACATTTTTCTCGATAATTTGATCACCCTTAATACCAACATTTTTCATTGACTTGAGAATAATCTCGCGAATTTTCTCTTTCGGTGGAAGATTGTTTTGTGTGTACTGCTCCTCGCCAAGCTTCAATATTCTTCCTTCCCAGTCTCTGATTTCAAATTCCTCGTAGATTCTGTCTACCACTTCTTGAACAGTCCATGTTCCGTATTCAATAACATAATTCTTTTCACGAATATCTTTTCCAACTATTGATTCGTACGAAGTCCCCTTTTCAGTTTGTATCACTTGAGAGTCCAATTTGATACCTTCTTTTTCAATACGAGAATAGTTAACAACAGGATTTGGTTTATGTTCCACCTCCACCTCTTCTTTGGTGTAATCAAGATTATAAACATCAAAATTATATTTTGATCGGTCGCCATTTTTAACAACCTCGCTGATTATTCGAGTTTCAATTTCCAACACCTCATCAACGAGTGCTTTTATACCTCGGCTCCATGCGTCATGATTAAAAACAATTACTTTTGGCTGGGGTGTCGTATACGCTTCGGGCAAGCGCAAGCCACGCCCTAATACTTGTGCAATAAGGAGTTTAGAATTAAATGCCTTATCTTCCCATGGAACAATTTGAAAAACATTTTTCACATCCCAACCTTCTGTAAGCATTGAGACGGAAACAATCCATTCGGCGGGATTTTCTCTATCATCAACTGTTTTCAGTTTTGATAAATTGCCCTTATGATCATTGTGAGAGGTAACGATCAAAACTTTCTCTTCAATACTTTCGCGAGATCGTACCTCTTTCTTTTCAAGAAAATCAACTAAATCTTCCACTAAGTTCTTTGCTTTCGAAATATCTTTGGTGATTAAAATTGAAAGCGGTTTTATTTTCGGATATTTATCAATATTCTCTTTATGGTTCTGATATATTTTTTGGAACTTCTCATCAATCCCAGAACTATCATCTTTTTGTACATATTCGATATTCTTCACAATTCTATCTTCAATAGCTTCACGCAAAGAATACCGATAGATAATGTTGTTAAAATACTCGTTATCGTGGTACGCCGTACCAGTAAAACCGAGAATGTACTTAAAATTGAAATTTGGACTTAACAAGAACTCTTTCCAACGCTTAAGTCTTTGTGCTTCGCTTGTATTGCCAACGATTTTATTAAAAATATGATGAGATTCATCATTAAGTACCAAAGTGCGTTCACCTTGCCCTTGGAAACTATCTTTAATAGATGATCCTGTCGTTTCATAAACAGCATGGATATTTTCAACGCAGATACTTCCATTTTTGACAGTAACATTTGCATCAACGATACTTGGATTTTTATAACGAGCGTTTGTCGGTATCGCCTTTTTAATTCGCGCATTTCCACTCAAACCCTCAAACTTCTCCATCAATCCATCTTCAATCGTCAAAGACGGACAAAGTACCAAAACTTTATCCACTAAACCTAGTCCAAGCATAATCTGTGCCACACCATAAATCACATATGATTTTCCTGTACCAGTCGCCAAATCAATGTTTGCAAAAAGCTTGTTCGGTAGTTGTACATGATGATGATAATCACTCAAGGTAAGATACTTTTCCTGTAATTCAGGATTTTTATTGTAGTTTTCATCTATTAAATCTTGTGTCATAACATAACGCTCTGACGCAAGAAAAATCACCGCCTGTTTTATCGCTTCTTTTTGGTACTCTCTATCCACACACAAAGCATCCAAAAAAGAGTCCCACGCGCTTAAATCCAACTTTGTTGGATCATAGTTTTGATTCACTTTTAGAACCAAGTCTTTTTGTTTATAAGTTTTAATATCTTGCATAGTCATATTTTATACGGTGAAAGTTTCAGTAAAGTCATTACCGTAAATATCAGTATAAATCACCATTATTTGCTTTCCAAGTTCCGTTTTTTCAAACGAAATCTCCAAACCCTTCTTTTCTATTTTCTTGAGCTCTGCCTTTATATCTTCGTCACTATCCTCTTTTTTATTAGTTTTTTTTGGCAAAAGCTCGTCGGCAAAAAAAGCATCATCCATTTCAAACGCTTTTCCATTATAACTTTTATCTACAAAAACAGCCGACAAGGTCTCAAAATTTTTCATTCCTTTCTCATCTTGCGCTTTATCGGACTCAAGCTCTTGACTGGTAAAGCTTTTAATCAAAATTTTTACTCCATCTTTATCTTTTTTAAGTTCCGATTTTACCTCGGGATGACGAATAAAGTGAAAACCAATCGCTTCCTCCAAATCATTCACATTTCTCTTGCTTTGTGGTTGTCGTAATTTTTGAAATGGTGTTTTGTGTAGCTCTTTAATAACATGATACGGAATCTTGAGGAAGTAGTATTTTACTCCATCAATTTCGTGATAGTTGGAGAGAAAATCGACATAATTTGCAGGAGCAATAATATACACGCGACCACTTGCTTTCTTTCCAACAACTGCGTGCATTTCTTTCAGATATTTTTCATTAATCGTAGAGTTTTTGAAAGTTTGATAATCAAAAATCTTTACAGGAAAATCGCCTTTCTTTCCCTCAAATTCAAATCCTGCAATTTTGTTTTTTTTGATTTCTACTTCAAAAAGCGCCGAGACAAATTCTTGATATTTTTGCCACTCCAAATCAAGCGCTTTTTTAAGGTCGTAAATACCAAGCTGAGCAGTAACAAAGCTTTTTGCTTTCTCATTGTATTTCTTTTTTGGATCAGTCAAATCCTTTGAATCTTCAATCTGCAAAATGCGTTTTTGCATAGTAAAGTATGCAAGTTTTCCAAGGTCACAAGTAATCCAACGGCGATTGAGCTTCTCCGCAACTATCATTGTTGTTCCAGAACCTCCAAAAAAATCAAAAACGATATCATCTTTCTTTGTGTACGCCTTAACAAATCTTTCAATCAATGGTTCTGGTTTTTGTGTTGGATATCCTGTTCTATCAGTAGACATTGAATTTTCATATGGCATTTCCCAGACGTCATTTGGAATCATCCCTTCGTCTGGGTAGTAAGTTCTCCATTTACCAGCATCGTATCTTTTTCTACATAACTTTCCTTGATCATCCTTATCCTTAAAGTGACTTTTTATGTACTCTTTAGAGTACGATATTTTTACTTCTTTTTCGTTAAAGAATGGCCTATCTGTTTTGGCATAGACCAGAATTGAATCATGCTTTTTCGCAAATCGATCCTTAGGCCTTCCCAAGGTTGAATAGTACCAAATTATCTCATTTTGAAATCTGTTTTTCAAAAAAATATCATCCATCAACACTTTGATATAATGGCTCATTTTTTGATCAAGATGCAAACAAATGATTCCATCATCTGCCAAAATTTCTTTTGCTAAAATCAATCTTCTTCGCAAAAACTCGACAAACTCAGCCCCTTTCTTTTTGTCGTTGTATGCTTTTGCCCCTTCTTTGTTTTGAAATTCATCGGCAGTCGCAAAAGGCGGATCGATATAAATAAGTTTTACTTTCCCCTTTATTCTGTCTTTAATGAGAAGGTCTTTATTTTCGTATATTGTTTTGAGAAATTGTAAATTATCGCCAAACACGATCATGTTTTTCCACCCATCCTTAAAGGATTCATATTCGTTTCCATTAAAAACTTTCTCGGTTTGAAGTGGAACAGGGAAAACGCCGTCCTCATTGGCGAGCAAATCTTCTTTTCGCATTTTCCCTGCGTAAACTAACTCATACTCTTTTTGTGTTGTCGGGAAAAGCGAATATTTATAATCGGGCGGAATTTCTTTTCCGTCTTGCAATGTCTTTATTAAAAATTCGATGTCGTGTTTGGTAAGTTTATTCATAATTATTTATTGCCACCATTTTATATCCCACTTTTCTCCTAATGCCCCACACTATCCCGTTTTTCATTTTCTGATAGATTCATAAGGCTTTGAGATAATACAATAGTGCCAAAAACAAACCAAGATTTCCGATATGATATATAGAGATAACTATTAGATGAGAAATATCTCTACTTCTCCCTTCTTCTTTAAGAACCTTTCCAATTCCATGATCTAAATCTTTTTCAATATACCGCCATACGCTACCAGCGGCACTGTATAAGAAAAATATCCCAATTGGTTCAGTCCAACTCTTCATTATAAGGGAAATCATCAATATTGGAGCGCCAACAAAGATAAATATAAGATACGGAGGGTAAAGTATAAGTTTCTCTAAAAGAACAATAAATTTTTCAAGCCAAATCGTCATACTCACTTTTTCCAATTCTTAACCCCAGTTACATTTAAATCTGATGTAACGGGGTAAATCATTTACTTACTCCGATAGTCACGCACTTCGAATCCGCCTTTGATTCTTTTCACCACGACTTTCTGCTTCTCCCTCCAACCCAGCTCCCGAACGAGTTCGATTGGGAGAGTGAGGCCAATGGACTTTCCCCCGAGTTTGGTAAGTTTCCTTGTATTCTTGTCAGTGACTGCCTTTTTCATAGTCGTGTGTATTATTTGGTTCCTGTTAAATACGATTTGAGGCGATTTTTTAAAAACATCTTGCCGTGATAGGTTTGCCGATATCGAGTTTCTCCTTGTCGTACGCGTCAAGCGACATCCATGTATCGGCAAACAATCGGACGAGCTCGAGGATGCTTCCGGTATCCGCCTTCATCCCCTCAGGCAGAAGCGCCCGCACATCCGCGACTGCTTGCATGAAAGCATCGTAATTCTTGCCGATTCGCGCGCGATTGATGGTATAGCCGTCTACGATATGAGCATGAAGCGTCTTGGTCGCCCAAATACGGAATTTTGTTCCTAAAGTAGAGTTAATTCTATATCCAACTGCAATTATGACGTCCAAATTATAAAACTTCTGCTGTCGCTTAATCTCTCTACCTCCCTCTTTTTGAACTTGTAAGTATTCCTTACAAGTTCCCCCTGCAGATAACTCTTTTTCCGCATAAATACGCTTTATATGGATTGTTATATTCTGAGGTGTCGTCCCAAAAATTTCAGCAATTTGAGCCTGCGTAGCCCAAACGGTCTCGCGCGTAAAATCCCCCCGTAGCTCGATAGCCCCGGTCTTTGCCTTGTAAACGATAGTATTTTTCTGTGACGTATTCTTTTCTGGCATATTTTCTATTACGTAATTTACCCCGTTAAATCCCACTGCGTGGGTGCTCATAAGAGGAGCAATTTAGCGGGGCTGATTACGTATATCCTATCATTTCCCCATTCCTCCCGCAATCAAGAGGTTTTTGTTTTTCGATCCATATTGACAACTCGGAAAATAAGGAGTATACTATATGTATTAGTGGCTTCGGCCTCCGAGGACTCACCCGCAAGGGTGGGTCCGATTTTTTTAGAAACACTTCTTCAGTCGACTCAACACCGTGAGGAAGCTCTTTTCTGAAATAACGCCAACTTTCCGAAGAATTCTTTTCGAGCTGAAAAGCCGTAACTGGGAGATATTAGCATACGACACTCCCCTCGGATGCTCCACTCTGACGATATAGGGATTCTCCTTCGCCCTCGATGTAAGTGGGACTCCCCAGAACATAAGCCCATTGAACTTTTTTATCAGCAGAACCGGTCGCTCGAAATCATTATTTTTCCCATCGATCTCAACTCCCACATTCACGCCGACGGAGCACCACCAAACCTCCCTCTCATGAAGAAAGAGATTCCGATCAATTTCTTTCCCATTCGCTTGTTTTTTCCGTTCATTCCACTGATCAAACTCTTTTCTGTATTCTTGCCTCATACTCTTTTGTTTACTTATATTACACTATCATATACATATACTAATACCAACTAATCGACTCGTCAAACGATATTGAACTAGTTCCAAAATGGAACTAGTTCAAATTCTATTAACGACATGGCACAAAAACAGCCACGATGTTCATCGGGGCCGTTTGGCATATGTCACTCTATAAATCCCTACATAATAGGTTTGTGGATCGAATACTGGCAACCACAATAGGTTCGGCGGTAGATACTCACATGCTTCTTTCCGAATAGATATCCGACAATGTCGGCACTTCGTAATCTACATGGATAAACCATCGAATTCCTTGGGATGGAGAGCTGAGAGGTCGACATCATCGAGACAGCGGACATTGACCGCGACGGTCGCCTTGCCCGCGGGATCGGTGCCGCGTCCGAAAGACTGCACTCCGCAGACTTTGCAGAAAAGATGCGCGATGACCTTCTTGTTGAAACGGTATTCCGAAAGCATTTCCTCGCCCGAGAGCAGCGTGAACTGCTCCGCTGGGACGAATGCGAGGATGAATCCCTTCTTCTGGCAATGCGAGCAGTTGCAAGCCATCGTATGCGAGAGATCCGCCTCGACTTCGAATTTCACTGCTTTACAATGGCATCCTCCGGTATATTTCATAAGATTATTTTTAAAGCTCGTATCGCCTCTATCCTATCACTCCGGTCAAACCCCCGCAATTTCCTAAAATGGACAAAAAAATAGGGGCTCCTGATCGAAAGCCCCGAACCTATCTGTGTCATCTATATCCGCCCCTTCAGTGGAAAACTGCGGGAGCTTCCGGAAAGAACGTCTTCAGGAAGTCATGGAGATTATCCATCTCATTATCCGAACCGGCCTCCGAGAAAGCGCCTTCGAATGCCGATAGATCATCGTCGAGATCGAGCAAATATTTCATTTCATGAGGAATCTCCATCGGAAGGCCTGAACGCCGTATCTGGAGCATCAGCCGATCGAACTCCGCATGAGAGAGATCGCCATCCTGGAGAAAATCCTCGGCGAGCTCCTCGGCTTGCCGTTGGCTGAAAAGCTCCCCGCTTATCTCCTTGTCCCCGTACACGAAATGAGCATGTCTCATACATTCGGTGCAGATTTCGACACTGACGATATCATTCCCCGTATCATCCATCTCGCGCCTCCTTTCCTCTCTGATAATCGAAAGAACTCCCGGACAGTCTACCACCGAGGCGGAATCCTCGCAATTTCATGGGTAAAAATAAAATACAGCGGTCGGACCGCTGTATTTTCAAAAATGAAGCCAAATATCTCATCCGATCACCGCGAGGAGGTCCTTTTGAGTGACGATGAGGTATTCGGTACCGTCGATCTTCACTTCGGTTCCGCCAAAGCGGCTGTAAATGACGAGGTCCCCGACTTTCACCTTGATCTTGTCGCTCTCGCCGATGGCCATCACCCTCCCCTGCTGCGGCTTCTCGCCGGTCGCCGTATCCGGGAGATAGATGCCAGAGGTCGTCTTCGTTTCCGGCTTTTCATTCATGATGAGTACGTTTTCCCCGAGCGGACGGACATTTATTTTTTTCATAGCATTTATGCTTACGGATTATTTCTTCGACGATTCGCGGAGTATCTCGAGCGCCTTGTCCATCTGCGGATCGAGCTTCTTCTCCAGATCGCTTACGGAGAGCTTCGCTTCCGTATCGGGCACGATGCCCACCTTGTTGATCTGTTCTCCATTCGGAGTGAGCCAGTGCGCCACGGTGATCTTCACCTTGGTATCCCGAGTCACCGGTATGAGCTCCTGAACGGAACCCTTGCCGAAAGAGGTCTCCCCTACGATCCGTACGTCCTCCCGATGATCCCGCAATGCGCCCGCGAGGATCTCCGATGCGCTCGCGCTTCCGCTGTTGATGAGGATGACTGTCGGTATGGCACCCAGAGAATTGTTTCCATCGGCGAGCAGTTCCTCTCGCCTCTTCGCGAAATCCTCTTCGATCACGACGACCGAACGCTTGGGAAGGAATTCCCCCGCGATATCCACCGCCACATCGAGCAGTCCGCCCGGATTGCTCCGCAGATCAAGCACGATACCGCTCGGCTTGGCAGCGACGACCTCCCGAAGCGCCGTCCGGAACTCACGCGTCGTGTCTTCGCCGAAACGGCTGATGCGGATCAGTCGGATGCCATTCCCCTTGTCTTCGGTGCGCACGCTCTTCACATTGATCAGATCGCGCTTGACGATGATGTCCCTCGTTTCCAACTCACCCTCGCGATAGATGGTGAGCGTGACTTCGGTGCCTTTCTTGCCGCGGATTTTCGAGACGGCGATATCGAGACTCATCGAGTCGGTCGCTTCGTCATTTATTTTCAGCACCTTATCCCCCGGGAGAAGCCCCGCCTTTTCGGCCGGCATCCCCTCGAGAGGAGCGATGATCGTGAGCACCATATCTTTCATGCCCATCTCCGCGCCGATACCATCGAAGCTCCCGGAAATCTCCTCATCGAAAGCTTGCGTCTCCTCGGGATCGAAAAAGGTCGTGTATGGGTCGCCGCTCGCCGAAAGCATGCCGTTTATGGCGCCGTAGAGGAGCTTGTGAGCATCCAGGCTCTCGTGATCGACGTATTTCTCCTTCAAGAGATCCCATACCTTCCAGAACAATCCGAAGTCGAGATTCTTCTCCCGGCTCACCTTGTCGAGGATGATAGCTTCTCTCGGATTGAGGAATGTATCGGTCTCGGGAGTGTCGGAGCGTCCGCGCTCGAATCCGGTGAAGTACGCCGCGCTGCCGACGAGCACGATCACGAACAGGAAGAAAATCTCCCGGGCAAATGTTCGTCTCTCCATCCTCGATGCCCGCGATGCTCTGGTCGGATCATTCGGATCATGTGTCGGTTCTTCGAAGTGCGGCATAGGCGTATTTTTATATGAAACAGTAAATAGTTGCTAAAGCTTTCCCTGCGGTTTCGGCATTTCCTTGCCCCGATATTTCCAGAAATATTTCAGGGCGCTCGCGATATGATACCAGGTCAGTCGATTGAACAGGAGTCCGAATATCCCCCCGCGGGCGCTCCCCTTGGCATGATAATGAAACACGCTCGCGAGCGGATAGTATACCACGGAATACCCCTTCTCCCAGAAGCGCCGGCACCAGTCCACGTCTTCCATATACATGAAGAACCGATCATCCATCGGGCCGACGGCCTCGGCCGCCTCGCGCCGAACGAGCATGGCCGATCCCATGATCCAATCTACCACGCGTGGCTCCTGGCGATCGTAATCCTTCATGAGGAACCAATCGAGATGCTTCTTCCCCCAGGGCAATTTCCCGAGGAATGTCCGGCGATAGAGGATCGTCATCGGACGATAGAATCGGAAGCACGACATCTGATCCGCTCCGTTGAAATTGATCTG
>Ga0172380_10006776_pt1 | contig 13146 bp, 15 predicted proteins | sample Leawe162metaG_FD_119747 | JGI IMG/M metagenome (GOLD analysis project Ga0172380, IMG submission 119747) | Leachate microbial communities from a municipal landfill in Southern Ontario, Canada - Leachate well 162 metaG | ecosystem: Engineered > Solid waste > Landfill > Unclassified | place... | reverse complement strand
TACGGCGTCCGCGATAACGCCCGAACTCAAGCGGGTCGAGTTCGTCGGGCCGCAAGTCGGCAAGGAACTCGCCGAAGACGGCGCGCTGGCGCTGTTGCTGGTGGTGGTCGGCATCATGCTGTATCTGGCCTTCCGCTTCGAATGGCGCTTCGCCCTCTCCGCCATCATCGCCAACATGCATGACGTGGTGATCATCCTCGGTTTCTTCGCCTTCTTCCAGTGGGAGTTCTCGCTGCCGGTGCTGGCGGCCGTGCTGGCGGTGCTGGGCTATTCGGTCAATGAGTCGGTGGTGGTGTTCGACCGGGTGCGCGAAACCTTCAAGAAAAAGCGCGGCATGACCACGCCGCAGGTGCTCGACCACGCCATCACCAGCACCATTTCGCGCACCATCATCACCCACGGCTCGACGCAGATGATGGTCACCTCGATGCTGATTTTCGGCGGCGCTGCGCTGCACTACTTCGCACTGGCGCTGACCATCGGCATTCTGTTCGGCATCTATTCGTCCGTTCTGGTGGCGAGCCCCCTGGTCATGTGGCTCGGCGTTTCGCGTGAGCAGTTCGTCAAGCCCAAGGTAGAAAAGCAGGAAGCCGTGGTCTGATGCAACGCGTCCGCGTCTGGGATTTGCCGACCCGGGTGTTCCACTGGGCCTTGGCACTCTGCGTGGTCGGCTCCTTCGTGACGGTAAAGATAGGCGGCAATGCCATGGCCTGGCATGGTCGCATCGGCGTCACCGTGGTCGGTTTGCTGGCATTTCGCCTGGTCTGGGGTTTTGTCGGTTCGACCCATGCGCGTTTCAGCCAGTTCGTCCGCGGGCCGCGCGCCATCAAAGACTATATCCGTGGGCAGTGGCAGGGCGAAGGACACAACCCGATCGGCGCGCTGTCGGTCTTGACCATGCTGGGCACGTTCATGCTGCTGGTGGCGACCGGAATGTTCGCCAACGACGATATCGCTTTCGAGGGACCGCTCAACGCACTGGTGGGCAAGGAATTCTCGGATCGGGTGTCCGGCATCCATCGCCTGATCGAGCCCTTGACCATCCTTTTGGTGCTGGCACACCTGGGCGCCATTGCGTATTACGTCCGCGTCAGGAAGCAAACCCTGATCATGCCCATGATCACCGGCGGGAGAGTTGGCGCTGGCGAGACGGCGAAGGGCGGTGGAGCGTTGGCCTTCTGCTTCGCGTTGTCGATTGCCCTGGCAGCCGCCTACGGCGCCAGCGGCGCCTGGATCGCGTCAACCCAGCCCAATGCGGCGCCTGCCACGGCGCCGAGCTGGTAATACAAAACGGCCACCCGAAGGTGGCCGTCGCAGCGGTATCGAATGCTTCCGCTATGGGCGATTTATTTCTTTTCTTCCTTGCGGAATTCGTCGTGGCAGCCCTTGCAGGCCTTGCCCAGATTGCCGAACTGGGCCTTCACCGCAGCAGCGTCTCCGGCCGCGGCGACCTTGGCCATTTCATTGGCTTCCTTGTTGTAGGCAGTGCCGACTTCTTTCAGTTTGGCGCCATTGGTGAATAATTCAGGCTTCACGTTGGTATCGCGCCAGCCCTTGCCGGTGTCGGTGCCGGGCTGGAAAAGTGCGCCTGAGCCGGAATTGGCCAGTGCCTGAATCGTATTTGCGGCCTGAATCACCTGATCCTTGTTGTAGTTGCCGTCGATGTTGGCCTTGATGCGGCTCATGCTCCATCCCAAGGTCTGCATCGCCGACTGGCGCCAGCGAATCTGATCTTCGGCCTTGCCGATGGTTTGGGCCAGGGTTGCGCTGGAAAGACCAATGGCGAGAGTGGCGACGACGAACTTGTTGAATTTCATTTGAACTCCTTTTTCTGTCGAGGGGAAGGCCAGCAGGTACCGGCATCCGGTATACGATCAGTGTCCGGAAATTATTCCATGCTTCCGTCAACGGCCAAGTGACCTCGGTTACAGACGCAGGAGCTCGCGGGGTATCGCCCCAAATGCCGGCGATGGCGCCGGCTATTCGATTCCCGTGGCGAAGAGGTGTTTGACGCGCAGCAGGCGCTTGCCGTCGGCCGCCAGTTCCAGCAGGCGGTCGATGTTGGGATGCTTGCCGGGATTCTGCCGCGCATCGTCGGTATGTTCGGCGTACAGCTCCAGCCCCTTCTTGGCCGCCTCGGCGGTGATCGCTCCGTATATCTGCCCGAGATGGTTGTAGACGGAAAGCGAGCCGGTCTGGCCCGGCTTGTTTTCTATCGTCGCGGCAACCGCGCCTTCGCTGTCCAGCAACTGGATTGCCGCCAGATGCGAGATGCGGGGCAACTGTTTGAGATTGTCCGCAAATGCCATGTCAGATCCGCCTGGCCAGTTCCGCCGCTTTGCCGATGTACGAAGCGGGTGTCATTTCGAGCAGGCGCTGGCGGTCTGCCTCAGGCAACGGCAGTTTGGCGATGAACTCGCGCAAGGCCTGTTGCTCGATGCCTTTGCCGCGTGTGAGTTCCTTGAGCTGCTCGTAGGGGTTGGGTACGCCGAAGCGGCGCATCACCGTCTGCACCGGCTCGGCCAGCACTTCCCAGGCTTCGTCGAGGTCTTCGGCGAGGCGTAGCGGATTGGCTTCGAGTTTGTTCAGCCCGCGCAAGGTCGAATCGAAGGCCAGCAGTGTGTAACCAAAAGCCACGCCCATGTTGCGCAGCACGGTCGAGTCGGTGAGGTCGCGTTGCAGGCGGGAGATCGGCAGCTTTTCCGCCAGGTGACGCAATAGCGCATTGGCCAGGCCCAGATTGCCTTCGGAGTTCTCGAAGTCGATCGGATTGACCTTGTGCGGCATGGTCGATGAGCCGATCTCGCCGTCCTTGAGTTTCTGCTTGAAGTAGCCCAGCGAAATGTATTGCCAGAGGTCGCGGTCGGCGTCGATCAGAATCGTGTTGGCACGGGCCATGGCGTCGAACAGTTCAGCCATCGCATCGTGTGGTTCGATCTGGATGGTATAGGGATTGAATTCCAAGCCGAGAGACTCGATGAAGCGGCGGTTGAAGCGTTCCCAGTCGATATCCGGATAGGCCGCGAGATGAGCGTTGTAGTTGCCTACGGCGCCGTTGAACTTGGCACTGAGCGATACCGCGGAAATCTGCTTGCGACTGCGGATCAGGCGCGCCGCGATATTGGCCATTTCCTTGCCCAGCGTGGTCGGCGTGGCGGGCTGGCCGTGGGTGCGGGCCAGCATCGGCAACTCCGCCAACTGATGGGCCAGGTCGCGCAGGCGGGCGATCAGGCGGTCGAGTTCCGGCAACAGGCTGCCGCCTATCGCATCCTTGAGCATCAAGGCATGGGACGTGTTGTTGATGTCTTCCGAAGTGCAGCCGAAATGGATGAACTCGCTGACGCGCATTACCTCGGGATTGCTCGCCAGGCAGTCCTTGAGCCAGTATTCCATGGCCTTGACGTCGTGATTGGTGCGGGCCTCGATGGTCTTGACGGCCTCCGCATCCGCGACCGAGAATTTGGCGATAACCGAGTCCAGCTGTTTGATCGTGGCGGTCGAGAACGCCGGGCATTCGGCGATTTCCCCTGCGGCGGCGAGCGCCTTGAGCCATTCGATTTCGACCCGAATGCGATTGCGGATGAGGCCGTATTCCGAGAAATGAGTGCGCAGGTTTTCGACCTTTGCGGCATAGCGACCGTCGAGCGGCGATAGGGCAGTGAGTGCGGTGAGTGTCATGTCTTTGGCGAGGAGAGGACGATGCGCGGGAGGCCCCGGCGGCATAAACAATTTTAACATGCGGGCTGTCGCCCTCCGCTCGCCGGTCCGCGGCCACCAACGGGCGGCGTGCTATAGTTTCCTTGCCCGAAACCCTGTGATTTATCCCAATGAAACTGATCGGTTCCCTTACCAGCCCTTATGTCCGCAAGATACGCATCGTGCTGGCGGAAAAGAAGATCGACTACGATCTGGTCATCGATTCGCCGTGGGCGGAGGGCAACCAGATCGCCGCGCTCAATCCGTTGGGCAAGGTTCCCGTGCTGGTGCTGGACGACAACAGCACGCTCTACGATTCCCGGGTCATCGCCGAGTATCTGGACATGGTGGCACCCAACAGCCGGCTGCTGCCGGCTTCCGGCCGCGAGCGCATCAGCGTCAAGCGTTGGGAGGCCCTTGCGGACGGCGTGCTGGATGCCGCCGTGGCAGCGTTTCTCGAGGCGCAGCGTCCGCTTGGCGAGCGTAGTCCGTCATGGATAGCACGGCAGCGCGGCAAGACCACCCAGGCGCTGAAGGCCATGTCGGATGAGTTGGGCGAGCAGCCCTGGTGCCATGGCAACAGCCTCTCGCTGGCGGACATTGCCGTCGGCTGTGCGCTGGGCTATGTATCCTTCCGTCTCGGCGACATCCGATGGCGCGAGGATTATGCCAATCTGTCGCTGCTGTATGACAAACTAATGCAGCGCCCCGCGTTCGCGGAAACCATACCGCCGGGCTGATTCCCGACTCGACCCGGGGCACTGTCGGGAAAGTCCGCCTGGCCTGGGTTTATTCTTCGGCCGGGTTTTGCTCGGCAGTGCCGTCGAGTCTCGCAATCAGGCGCGGCAGCAACTTCTTTTCGGCTTGATGGGTGAGTTCTCCCATCAGTTGATCCGCCAATCCATCCGTGACTTTCAGGACGGCGTGCGGCAATTCCTGCTCCAGCCAGCGCGACAGTTCCTCACGCAAGGCGTCGAGATGCTGCTGCATGTGCGGCGGGGCCGTGGCCAGCGCGGCTTCCTGATCCGTGACGATGTCGGTAAGGACAGGCAAATCGTCGTCGGGTGGCGGGACCTGAGGGGCTGCCGGGACCGAGCCGGCAACATAGGTCCGGTTGCGCCGAATCAGCGCATCGGCCTGGCGCAGAAGATCAGCCGTATCGTCGTCAGCCATCTATCGGAAGCCTCCGGAGATGTCACGGTTTTCCAACGGGTAACCGCGTTCGCGATAAAAGCGGAAGCGTTCGCGACCTGGCAAGCGGTCCGCATCTTCGATGCTGACGATTTCGATCAGTTCCTCGAAGCGGCTGAAACCCGACGGGACTTCGTCCGACAGATTCAGCAGGCATTCGTCGTGGAGCGGATTATCGAGCCCCGATGCGAAGACGATAAGGGTTTCTGCCGCCAGATCGTTCTCGGCACGGCAGTGGGGCGTGAAGCCGGTAGCGGGTTGAGTCCACAGCAGGCGGTCGAGATGGTCCCGGCGGTCGCCGGCTGGTACATACACCAATACTCGTCGGCCTTCGCCGCTGGCGCGCGCCAGCCATGCGGCGACCGCCTGGAGCCGGTCGTGCGCGCCATGAAGAAAGGTGATTTTTGTCATCCCCGCTTGCGCTTGGCTACCGGTTTCGGGGCGCTTTTGGCGCGATCCATCAGGAAATGGCTGAGCAAAGGCACCGGTCGTCCGGTGGCGCCCTTGTCCTTGCCGGAACGCCAGGCGGTGCCGGCAATGTCGAGATGCGCCCAATGGTACTTGTCGGTGAAGCGCGCGAGGAAGCAGGCTGCGGTGATGGTGCCGGCCGGCCGGCCGCCGATATTCGCCATGTCGGCGAAGTTGCTCTTCAATTGCTCCTGGTAGTCGTCCCACAGGGGCATTTGCCAGGCGCGATCGTATGCGTCCTGGCCCGCATCGAGCAGTTCCCTGGCGAGGCCTTCGTTATTGGCGAGCAGGCCGGTGGCGACATGCCCCAGTGCAATCACGCAGGCGCCCGTCAGCGTGGCGATATCGACCACGCATTCCGGATCGAAGCGCTCAACGTAGGTGAGGGCATCGCACAGGATCAGGCGGCCCTCGGCGTCGGTGTTGAGTATTTCCACGGTCTGTCCCGACATCGAGGTGATCACGTCGCCCGGCTTTGTCGCCGCACCGCCGGGCATGTTTTCCGTGGATGGAATGACGCCGACGACATTGAGCGGCAGTTTCATCATGGCAGCCGCCTTGAGCGTGCCGAGTACGCTGGCAGCACCGCACATGTCATATTTCATCTCGTCCATTTCCGCCCCGGGTTTGAGCGAAATGCCACCGGAATCGAAGGTGATGCCCTTGCCCACCAGAACCACCGGTTTGGCCCCGGAGGCGCCTCCGGAATGCCGTAGGACGATGAACCTGGGCGGCTCATGCGAGCCGCGCGCCACGGAAAGCAGGGTGTGCATGCCGAGCTTTTCCATATCGGCACGATCGAGAATATCGACGCCCAATGCGTGCGATTTTGCGAGCTGTCTGGCCAGGTCGGCGAGGTAGCTCGGAGTGCAGATGTTGCCCGGCAAATTGCCGAGATCCTTGGCCAGATCCATCCCGGCCGCAATCGCCAGCCCTTCCGCCAGCGCGTTTTCGGCCGTGGCAAGTTCATTGCGACGGGTGACGCAGAAGGTCAGTTTGCGCAGCGGGCGACGCACTTCCTCTTTCTTTGATTTGAGGCGATCGAAGCGGTAGAGCGTTTCTTGCACCACCAGCGCGGCCTGTCGAATTTTCCAGGCAACATCGCGCTTCTTGACCGCAAGTTCGGTCAGATAAAGCGTGCCGTCGAAGCCCCCGGTTTCGTTGAGCTGTCGCACCGCGGCGGCCACGGCGGTGCGGTATTCCTTTTCGCGGAATTCCCTTTCCTTGCCAAGTCCGACCAGCAGGATGCGATCCGCCTCGACGCCGGGAACACCATGGAGCAACAGGCAACTGCCGCTCTTTCCCTCCATGTCGCCGCGGCGCAAAATATCGCTGAGAAACTGATGGGCGGCATTATCGATGACCTCCGCCGCTGCGGAAAGCTTCCTCGGTTCGAAGACGCCGACTACAACGCACGCGCTGCGTTGCTTTTCCGGGCTTCCGCTTTTTATGCTAAATTCCAAAATGCTCTCCTTGGAGGTGGCGGAAAACCGGAGAAATTGTTCTGTTTCGAGTGGTTTCCGCCAATACCGCGATTATTCCCCAAGTTTTCTCCAAAAGTCAAAGCAGATATTCTGTTACACGATGATTTTCCAGCGCGCCGCAATTAGGGAGTTCACCCATACGGCGGTGGGGGTTTTTGTCGCCCTCTTCGCGATCCTGATGACCACCCAGTTGATTCGTCTGCTGGGGGACGCGGCGGGCGGAAAGCTGGCGTCCGAGGCGGTAATTGCTCTGTTGGGTTTTCGTGCAATCAGCTATCTGCCGGTACTGCTTTCGCTGACCATCTTCGTCGCGGTGCTGATGACGCTGTCGCGCTGGTACCGCGACTCGGAGATGGTGGTCTGGCTGTCATCGGGGATTCCCCTCACCGCCTGGGTCAAGCCGGTATTGAAGTTCGTTGGGCCGCCGGTGCTCGTGATAGCCGTTCTTTCACTGCTGCTGGCACCATGGGCGACGCAAAAGAGCGAGGCATACCGCCAGAGCATGGACCAGCGCGACGACGTGGCACGGGTGTCCCCGGGCGCATTCAACGAGTCGAGTGGCGCCGACCGCGTATTTTTCGTGGAAAGCGTTGCCGGCGAGGATGGGAAGGTAAAGAACGTATTCATCAGCTCCATCCAGCAGGGCCGGTTGGGCGTTATGGCGACGGCGCAGGGCCACACCGAAACCGTTCCCAACGGTGACCGTTTTCTCGTTCTGGATCATGGGCGGCGCTACGAGGGCACCGCGGGAACACCCGAGTACCGGGTAATGGAGTTTGATCGCTATGCCTTGCGCATCGAAACCAAGGAGGCCCGCGGCTTTGAGGATTCGCCGCGCACCAAGCCGGTGTGGGAACTTGTGCGAGATCCTCAGCCGGCCCATCTGGCAGAACTTCTGTGGCGTCTCGGCTTGCCTCTTGCGGCATTGAATCTGGCCGTACTGGCGATACCGCTGGCATTCGTCAATCCGCGTGCCGGACGGACCAACAACCTAATTTTCGCACTGCTTACTTACATGATCTACAGCAATCTGCTCAGCGTTAGTCAAGCTTGGGTTGCGCAAGGCAAACTGCGTTTTGAAATTGGCGTCTGGGCGGTTCACGTCGGCATGTTCGTGCTGCTGGTGGTGCTTTTCTATCGACGGCAGAATCCCCTGGCATGGGGGAAGCTGCGGTGGCGCTGAAACTCTACGAACGCCACCTGGCGCGTGAGATCTACGCGTCCACTGGCCTGGTATTGCTGGCATTCCTGATGCTCTTTGCGTTTTTTGATCTGATTCATCAACTTGAAAGCATAGGCAAGGGCAGTTACCAGATTCAGCATGCGCTGGGCTATGTGATTCTGACCTTGCCCGGCCGGCTCTATGAGTTGTTCCCGATCGGCGTTTTGATCGGAACGCTGTATGCCCTCACCGTTCTGGCGCGTCACTCCGAGATTACCGTACTGCGCGCCGCCGGCCTCTCGACGAAGGATCTGCTGTTCACTTTGGCCAAGATCGGACTGGTGTTCTCCGCGTTGACCCTGCTGGTCGGCGAGTTCGTTGCCCCGCCATCGGAACGGGCTGCCCAGCAACTAAGGCTAGAGGCAATGGGCTCCCTGGTGGCGCAGGAGTTTCGTTCCGGCCTGTGGGTCCGGGACGAGCGCTCGTTCGTGAATGTTCGCGAGGTGCTTCCGGACGCGACTTTGCGCAACGTGCGCGTGTTTGAATTCGATGACCGGTTTCAGCTGCGTTCGATCACCCAAGCGGACGGAGGTGCCTATCTCGGTGCAAATACATGGTCACTCGACGGCGTAGTCCGCACGGTATTTTCCCGCGATATGGCGCACGTGGAAAGGTATCGCGAGCTGAGCTGGAAATCAGCGCTCAATCCTGACCTGTTGTCCGTGCTGTTGGTGGTGCCGGAGCGCATGTCCTTGGTCAATCTATATCTGTTTATCCGCCACTTGAGCGGCAATCAGCAAAAAACAGACCGCTACGAAATAGCGATGTGGAAGAAACTCTTCTACCCCTTGGCGGCGCTGGTGATGATGTCTTTGGCCCTGCCGTTTGCCTATATGCAGGATCGAATGGGCGCGGTGACCATCCGCGTATTTGCCGGCATCATGCTCGGCATCGGTTTCCACATGTTGAATGGTCTATTTTCAAGTCTCGGCGCAATCAACAGCTGGCCACCCTTCTACTCCGCGATAACGCCAAGCGTGCTGTTCTTGATGACCGCCGCCGGAATGCTATGGTGGGTTGATCGACGCTGAGGAACCCTGCTGTCGCTTGAACACCAATCGGGTTCCCGCCAGGCGATCATGGAGGAATTGGCGATCGCGATCGAAAAAAGCCCAGAGCACTCCGGTACCAAAATAGAGGAGGCTGGGCCAGGCCAAGACATAACGCAGTGCGAGACGTGCCGGGGATGGTTGAGCGCCACTTGGCGTGGTCAGCCTGATATTCCAGGTCTGCATCGCCAGGGTCTGCCCACCATGAATCCAGTACCAGAGAAAATAGGCGCCCAGCACGATGAATACGTGGCCGAGCAGCACCCAACCCGGTAAGACGATGTCAAATCCCATTCCCAGGGCAAGGTGCGGCAGCATGAAACTGACGGAAAGTACCCCAAGCAGCAGCAGACTCTCGTAAAGCATGCTTGCAACCCGGCGACGCAGGCTCGGCAGTTGGGCGGCGGTGGGCGCCGCTGCGACAGACATGGTGACTAACGTGTTGTCGCGGGCGCGACCGGGGCGACAGGCGGCGGTCCGCCCGATGGGATCGATGGTTTTGGCGCAACGGCTGGCTTCGAGGGCGCAGGGCGCGGCGTCGGCTTGCGGGCGGCCTCAGTCTTGAGGCGGGTTTTCTCGCTCTCCGGAAGTTCCTTGTACTCCTGCCACTTCAACTTGACCGCTTCTTTTTTTTCAGCGGGCGCTTTTTGTAGCGATCTGTACTTGTCTCTTGCCCGCTTGCGCTCGTCGGGCGTGAGTTTGGCCCAATCGGTCATGCGTCGCTGCATGCGGGCCTGTTCGCCGGGAGCCATGGACTGGTAGCGCTGAGCAATACCCAGCCACTTCTTTCGTCGGAAGCCTTCCATGCTGTCCCATTCGCTGGAAAGCGGAGCGAGAACGCGCTTCTGTTCCGCAGTCAACTCGGACCAGGACGGCTGCGAAAGCGGAGGAACTATGGCTGCATGACTGGGCGGGAAGGCCAGCCAGAACGCTACTGCGAGGATGAGTCCGAAGCGTACTCGAGCCATGCGTGAAAGCCTCGATCAAGATAGGCGGCAGGGGGTAGTTCGTCGGCCAGTAGTGCGCTGTCGATTTCCTCGAATTCACGGGCCTGCTCATAGGCATCCCAGTAGTAGGTTCCTATGGCACCGACACTCAAAGCCACAACAGCAAGCAGGTTCCGCACTTGCGGAAAAATTGCAAGCTCCACGCTGTGTCCAATTCCTGCGATGCGCAAGCCCATTATCGTCGGGCGCTGCCCATTGAGGGCGGCTTGGCGGGCTTCATAAAGACGAGCAGTCACCTTCTTGTCGAGAATATCTACCCCCTCGTTCAGGATCTGCCTTGTCTTGTAGCCAAATTCCGTATTTTCATTCATAGCTCTATGCCTTTTGCCCTGAGCGCTGCGGCCAGGGTATGCGTGGCGCGCGAACAGTGTGTCTTAACGCTGCCTTCCGTGCAACCCATTACCGCCGCGGTCTCGGCAATGTTCATTTCCTCCCAGTAACGCATCAGGAAGGCTTCACGTTGACGCGGTGGTAGTTTTTCGATCTCTTTTTCAATAATACCAAGGAGTTGCGATCTCTCCATCTGCTGGTGCGGCGGAGCCAGGGCGGCAGACTCATTCTCTCCGGCAAAGGTTTCAAGCGGATCGGTATCGTCATCTTCATTTGGCGACAAGGATGACAGCAGCGTAGTCCACAAGGACCTTACCTTGGATCGCCGGTAACAGTCGCGAATGGCATTTTGCAGGATTCTCTGAAACAGCATCGGCCATTCCGCGCCTGGGCGGTTGCCGTATTTTTCCGCGAGACGCATCATCGCATCCTGAACAATGTCCAGTGCGGTCTCCTCGTTTCGGATGGCAAACATGGCCTGTTTGAAGGCGCGTCGCTCTATGCTGGCAAGGAAATTGGATAGTTCGGTTCGGGAACTCAGGAGTGACTCCTGTCACCTTTCAGCAGTTTTTCACTGCGAAAGGCCGACTATATCCGCAAGGGATACCGTCTCCGGTGCGAGCACCGCAGACATAAATCTTGACCATTCGCGGACGAGTCAGTAAGGTTATACGTTTCACTCGAAAAGTGTAACAGGTGTAATCAATGCAGCTAACCGGCGCAGAAATTGTAATCAGGTGCTTGCAGGAGGAAAAGGTCGAGTACGTGTTCGGCTATCCTGGCGGCTCGGTCCTTTATATCTATGACGAACTTTTCAAACAGGACAAGTTCAAGCATGTCCTGGTTCGCCATGAGCAGGCGGCCGTTCATGCGGCGGATGCGTATTCGCGCTCTTCCAACAAGATAGGCGTCTGCATGGTCACCTCGGGGCCGGGCGTAACCAACGCGGTAACCGGGATCGCTACGGCCCATATGGATTCGGTGCCGATGGTTATTATCAGCGGCCAGGTACCTACGGCCTACATCGGCCAGGATGCCTTCCAGGAATGCGACACAGTCGGCATTACCCGACCCTGCGTCAAGCACAACTTTCTGGTCAAGGATGTCAGGGACCTGGCGATAACCCTGAAGAAGGCGTTCTACATAGCCAAGACGGGCCGCCCCGGTCCGGTCCTGGTGGATATCCCGAAGGACATCACCAACCAGAAGTGCGAATTCGAATACCCCAAGACCATCGCCATGCGCTCCTATAACCCGGTGGTCAAGGGGCATAGCGGGCAGATCAAGAAGGCGGTGCAAATGCTGCTGGAAGCCAAGCGGCCCATGATTTATGCCGGTGGCGGCGTTATTCTTTCGGATGCGGCTGAAAGGCTGGTCAAGCTTGCCCGGACTCTCGGGTATCCGGTGACCAATACCCTCATGGGACTGGGGGGATACCCGGCTACCGACAAGCAATGGCTCGGCATGCTGGGCATGCATGGCACCTACGAGGCCAACATGGCCATGCAGAATTGCGATGTGCTGATCGCCGTCGGTGCGCGCTTTGATGATCGCGTGATTGGCAATCCGGCGCATTTTGCAGAGGTTTCGCGCAAGATCATCCATATCGACATCGATCCGTCCTCGATTTCGAAGCGGGTCAAGGTCGACGTACCCATTGTCGGTAATCTGCCTGATGTGCTTGACGAATTACAGAAGCTTCTCGAAGCTTCTGCCGGAGTGCCTGATCCGAAGGCGCTGGCCGCGTGGTGGAAGCAGATCGACGAGTGGCGCGCCAAGAAGTCGCTCAAGTACAAGCAGGGCAAGGAAATCATCATGCCCCAGTATGTGGTGGAGAAGCTCTATGAAGTGACTGGTGGCGAGGCCTTCATTACCTCGGACGTGGGGCAGCACCAGATGTGGGCGGCGCAGTACTACAAGTTCGACAAACCCCGTCGCTGGATCAATTCCGGCGGCCTCGGCACTATGGGCGTAGGTCTGCCCTATGCGATGGGCGTACGCTTCGCCAATCCAAAGGCGACTGTGGCATGCATTACCGGCGAAGCATCGATTCAGATGAACATCCAGGAATTGTCCACGGCCAAGCAGTTTCGTCTGCCGATCAAGATCATCAACCTGAACAATCGCTATTTGGGCATGGTGCGCCAGTGGCAGCAGATGTTCCACGGTAATCGCTACTCCGAGTCCTATGTCGATGCCCTGCCGGATTTCGTCAAGCTGGCAGAGTCCTACGGCCATGTAGGCATGAAGATAGAGCGTCCGGCCGACGTGGAGCCGGCGCTGCGTGAGGCTTTCACCAAGCACAAGAACGACCTTGTGTTCATGGATTTCCTCACCGATCAGACGGCCAATGTCTATCCGATGGTGGCGGCCGGCAAAGGCTTGTCGGAAATGATTCTGGCCGAGGAACTGTAAGCATGCGACATATCATTTCCATTCTTATCGAAAACGAGGCCGGCGCGCTTTCCCGTGTTTCCGGCCTGTTCTCCGCCCGCGCTTTCAATATCGAGTCGCTGACGGTAGCGCCGACCGAAGACGCCTCGCTTTCCCGTATGACCATTGTCAGCACCGGATCGGACGATGTCATCGAGCAGATCACCAAACAGCTCAACAAGCTGATAGATGTTGTCAAGGTGGTGGATCTGTCCGAAGCTGCGCATATAGAGCGCGAGCTGATGCTGGTAAAGGTGCGCGCCGCC
>Ga0172380_10006775_pt1 | contig 13147 bp, 15 predicted proteins | sample Leawe162metaG_FD_119747 | JGI IMG/M metagenome (GOLD analysis project Ga0172380, IMG submission 119747) | Leachate microbial communities from a municipal landfill in Southern Ontario, Canada - Leachate well 162 metaG | ecosystem: Engineered > Solid waste > Landfill > Unclassified | place... | reverse complement strand
GTCGGGCTGAAAAATTCCCCGGGGGAGGACCCTTTGAAAAATAAAATCATTTTGAGAATTCCCGGAAATGAAAATATTATCATTTTGATAATCAAATGGATAAAGACGCATGAAGTAGCTCCATGCGTCCGCGTCGGTAGGAAGAATACCCGATCGCATGTCGAACTGTCAAGGATTACTTGACGGCTCACGAGAGATATCGACACGCTCCCGCGTGACACTGTCACAGACGATCGCCTTTGCGACAACGTCACGCTGCCCCCTCCCCAGACAACTGCGCGTGCCATGCCTTCTGGCCAACCGCTCCGAGCCGCCCGTCGCCGTGTCCGTTTACGCTCGCTGGCGCTCCGTAAGAGCAAGAGGTGTCACGGAAAATCAACATGTTTGTCACAAAAATTCGTTCCAATTGTCACAGAAAAAACGTGCCGTTGTCACAGTTTTCCCGTGACAACGGCACGGAAATGTCACGCCGATTTGTGACAGCGTCACGGGATAATGGCATATATTCGAGTCGTAAACGCTGCGCCCCACTGCGCACCCCTCGCCTTTAAAACCGACTCGAATAACCGTCTTTTTGTTAAGATTCCCCGGATTTTGAATCCGCCGCGTCTGCCAATTTCGCCACACCGGCGTGGTGGGAGAATGCTATGTTTTTCGGGTCGAATCGTCAAACTGTCGGCTTTCGATCTTTCCGAATCTCGACAGATATTGCCAAATCTTACCCCTGCTCGCGCCCCACTGCGCACCCCACTTTCAACCCGTCGCCCCGTCAGTCTCTTTGCTGGGGCTGGTCAGGCTCGGTAGTTTCGCCAGGCCCGCCGTGTCATCGACTAGGTTGAGTTGGGTGTACACCAGCATCGTCATTGCCATCGTCTTGTGTCGGGCGAGTCGCTGGGCGGTTTTCATATGCACGCCTGCCCGGGCCAGCGAGGTGATGAACGTGTGACGCAGGGCGTGGAAGTCAATCACCATGCCCGGCGGCGCGGTGATGCCTGCAGCGGCAACGTCGCGGGCCAGCATTCGGGCCATGTTTGAGTGATGAGGGCATGGCAGGAGCGGGGCTGATGGCAGCAGTAGGGCCGCGTGCGTGTCCAGCATGGCGGCAACATCGGGCGGGACGGGCTGCGATTCTCGTTCTCCGGATTTGCCGATCACCGACAGATTTTTCCCGTCATAATCGGCACGGGTAAGGTCAACGATCTCATTCATCCGCAGACCGGTGCGCAGCGTGACGCGATAAATCAGCGATCGCTCTTTGCCGGTCGGGCCGTCCGTGCAGTGCGGGCGCGCGTATCTCTTCGGATCGGCGGCGGTGACTGTGAGCAGCCTGATTTGCTGCTCCGTGGTGAGCGCGTACCGGCGCACCTTAATCTGCTCGGCACGTACCTTGATTTTCTTGAGCCCCACCAGCGGGTCGATGCCCGCTCGTTTCGACTCCTTCGCCCACTTCGCGAAGCCTTTGCAGGCAACGATGTAATGATTGGCGGTGGCGACGGACAGCGGCTCCACCACGCGGCGTCGCCACTCGCCAAGGCGGTTGGATATATCCTCCGGTGACATCGCGTGCAGGTAGATCACGCCACACGATTCCATCAGGCGTTCGACACGTTTCCGCGACTGCTCGGCCTCTCCCGGGTCGACGCCGTGATTGACGCGGTGCAGCTCCCATTCCGCGAGCAATTCGTTTATCGGCGTGCCGCGGGCAACTATTCGCGGTGAGATGATCCCGCCCCGCATCAGGCGAAGTTGCACGTCGGCGTCAAGCGAATCAAGCCACGGCAGCAGGTCTGGCTCGGGGTCGCTCCGCATCGCGGCGAGGGCGAAAAGGCGCTGGAACTTTCCACCCAGCGTCCATGCAGCCTTTTCATCGCCATCGGCGGTGAATCGCCACGGACGCTGGTTCTCGTCCCGCAGTTCGATGGTCCAGTTGCGGGCGGTCGATCTTTTCTTGAATACACGCACGGCACTCATGCTACACGCTGCCTCATTTTGTCCAAATGCTTTTCAACGTCTGACCACCGCCAGCGCCTGCCCTTGCCACAGGCTCCGGGTATCGCGGGCCGGGGAAGCTGACCGTCCGCGAGACGACGCAGGAGTGTGCGGACGCTGCCGTAGCCGAGCCGTCCGACCATCTCCGCATCGGACAGCAGCGGCTCGGATGACGAGTCTGTATTCTTTTTCATCGCGACACCTCTTCCCAATCCAGCGGAATCCCAAACGCCGCTTGGTGATTGAGCCTGATTGTTTTTGCCATGTGTTCAATGGCTTCGTCGGCATGCTTGATCGCCGCCGCGCCTGGGTGCGTGATCACCAGCGATTCCCGATGCTGAATCAGCCTCCGCAAATCGATCGCGGTTTGCAGGTGCGACACATAGTGATCTGCGATGGCTTTCGCCTGCGCGTGCGTGCCGTACTTTGCGAGTTTTTTTCGACGGTCGGCGTCGACCATACGCTGATATTCTTCCCGCGATAGTTGCCCGGGTAGTTTGGGTGGCGAGTTCGGATTTGGCTTGCGATAGACGCGGAAATTCGGTCCCCCGCTACACCAAAATTTCACGTTCAAATTTTCAGCCTCGGCTTTGCCAAGCTGTTTCGGCGGGAAGCCGTCAAACGTGATCCAGTCTCCGGGCTTGCCTTGTTCATCAAGATCGGGGGCGAGCATGGCCAGCCCAAGTGGCAAACCGGCGGGATAATCATTCTGAGTGTTCATCGTTTCATCCTTGTTATTTCCACCCGCCCGGGTGCGCCCGGCTCGCGTCGTTGCTCGTGCACCCAAACCCACCGCGGATCTCGATCGTCGATGCCCGTCGCCTCGGCGATGCCGTCCTGGACGGCTTTGAGCGCGCCGGGCAGGTTGTCGCTCGTGTCGAGCAGCGAGTGCGGCGTGATCCGCACCATGACGACGCGGCCGGGGGCGACGATGCCGAGCTGCTCGGCGGCGGTTCGCGCGGCGGCTCGGAACGGCTTGTTCCAGCGTGCCCGCTCAAAATGATGCATACGGCTGTTGAGCGTGACGATGGGGAGCGCGTGGAGCGTTGCGACGGAGCCGGCGACGGTGACGAGCACGTTTTTCGGGGCGCGGGGCTTGCGGCGCTGGCGCCGGGGCTTCGTCGAGGGTGTGAGCCCGAGCGAGGCCTGGGCGAGGGCGAGCTGGGCGCGTGTGAGTTTGAGCGGCATTAGAATCCCCCTTCATCGTCGTGGGCGGCTGTCGCCCGTTTCTTTTCGCGCTGGCGCAGCTTTCGCTCGTGTGCGTCGAGTCGCGCGCGGGCGGATGGACCGTGTCGGAGCCGGAAGTTGGGCACGTATAGCCCTTGCGGATCGATTACACGGAGCATTTCTGCTCGCTCCATCGATGCGGCGAGCCCGGGGCACGCCATCGCCTCATCTATGTCCGCGAAAACGAGCCCGGGCAAAATACCGTCAATCGTCTCGCCGTCGACCCACGAAAGGAACCCGACAATGAGCCCGACCGCCTCGTTACGGCTCATTTTAAGATCCCGCGCGATGATGAGGACCTCGCGCGAGGTATGAACGTGGCGTTGGATTGGAATCCATTCGAATCCGCCCATTAGAAACTCTCCAATTCGTCCAGTGATGGTGCGGGCGCGGGAGTCGGCCATGACTCTCCGTTCGTGTTGGGGCGATCGTCGCGGAGCATCTCGCCCGCGCGGCCCTCGCTGTCGACTTTGCTGATCGCTTGCTTGATCTTGTGGGCGATGTCTGCGGTGCGCCACTGCGGATCGCACTTGTGCGCGTTGAACCACTGCATCACCCGCCACATCGCGGGCTCGTCGAGCCCGAACCGACGCGCCACGCAGGCGGCGGTGAAGGTGGCGTTGTGCCCGCCTGCGCCCGAGACGGCGGCGTCGAGCGTGGCGAAGTAGGCCATGCACCGCTCCTCCGCTCGATCATCGAGTATCGATACGGGCGCGTGGCGCGGGGCTGGCGGGGGCGCGGGGGTTTGGGCCTCGGGCAACAGATGCCACGGGAACGGAGCCAGCGCGATATCCTCGGGCGCGCGGCCTGGCATCCACCAATAGCGGTGCTGTGTCACGGGGTGGACCCCGCCAACAAAAACAACTTGGCCGGCATCGCCACGCACGTCGATCCCCTTGCCGAGCTTGCCCACCGAGTTCGCGAGTGGACGATCGACGCGATAGTAGAGATGCCAGCCGCCTCGCCCGGTGATTACCGACACGGTCGCGGGGAACGCTCGCCAGCCTTTCTCTGCTCCGGGGTCGATATCGATCACACCGATCCCGCTGGCCGCGCCTGTCCGCAGTCCGACGTTGCTCTTACGCGCCCAATCGATCAATTGATTGAGCGTGTGGCGCGGGAGTGTGGGCCAGTCCTTGAGTACGGGTTTTTTGCCGTCGAGTGGCGTGAAGGTCCACCCGCGCACGTAGGCGCTTTGGATTTCGAGTTCGATGCCGGTCATAGCTGACCCCCGTCAGCGGTGAGAAGTAGTTGGCCAGAGGTTTTTGCTGCAATAACTGCGGGAAGCAATCGCTCGCCCATCGTCTCTCCGGTTGACGTGACGAGGTACGGCAAAAACTCCTGCTCGAACGTCGCCACGCCATCAGTTACCGCCACCAGCTTGGCCTTGATGACGGCGGTAAGGCATCGCCATCGGCGACACACTTCCTGCTCATACAGCCCACTGCTGTCGCCCGTGCGGCGGCGTCCCGTGGGGGTGACGGTGAATCGCTTGTCATCCCGGGCCGGAATAGTCACCTTCATACGCACGTTGAGATTTTTGAATCGAAACGCGATATGGATAATCCCTTCGTCTCGCATGTAGGCGAAGCTGCATGCTCCATACTTCATGAGGAGGTTTTCAATCTCGTCACGGCTTCGTGACGCACTTACAGTCGTTCCGCTTGCAAACTCGGACATTGCCAACTCCTATTAAAACGGGGCATCCTCATCACATTTGAATCCGCCCACGGGCATCACACCGACGCCCGCCGCTTGCAATGCGCGGTTCTCGTCTGCTGTCGTGCTCGTGAGGTGGGCGGGGTTTACGCAACGCTGATTCAGACACTTGTGGTGCACGTGCGGGCCGGGCGCACCGACGAATAGCTCGAACGAAACGCGGTGCGCGTAGAGCATCCGTCCGCCGACACTGATCTGCGGGTATCCCTTGCTGTTCGCGCACGCGGTCCACTCCCAGCACGGCGTGCCGTCGAATAGATCGCGACTCTTTCGCAGGTTCCGACTGAACCGCTTGAGCAGTGACGCGCCATCGATTTTGTTGTCCCAAACGGCCATGGTTAAAACTCCACCAGTTCATGGAGCATGGGAGCCTGCGCAGGGGCGCGAGTAGGCATCGGTGCGCGGCCTGCTTTTCTCGCGTCGAGCTCTGCGAACTTTTTCCCGATCACGGCGGACGCTTGAGACTTTGAGAAGTTCGATCCGTCGATACCGAACCGGTTAAGCGTGAAGAGCTGCCGTTCTGTGGGAGCGTTCGCGGGGCGCGGCTCGTGCTGACGGTCCGACCGCGTATCCCAAACGTTGTAGGGGTCGATAATTTCCGAGCTGTACCGCGCGTTGATTTTCAACTCGCGGCGCTTGTCCGCTTCCTCTTTTTTCTTCCGCTCGCGTTCCTCTTTTTCGCGCTGCCGTTTCTCGCTCAGAGCCATCTCGTCGGCGATCGCGCGTTTAGCTTTGTCCAGTTCATCGAGCATGTTCACGGCTTCACCGTTCTCCGCCGCTTTGGTCGCTCGGGCGATGACGGCGGGCGACTCTTTGCCGCCCAGAATGTCGGCGGTGCAAATTAGCTTGTGCCGCCCCGCGTTGCCCCGGAAGTCGATCACTTCGACGGACGGCTTGGCGCTGGCGGCGATCGCGGCGCACCGCTCGGACACGGTTGCGAGCGACTCGACAATCCCGGGCAGTACGCGGGTGCCACGCCCGACGCATTGAGCGTAGAGGGCTCGCGACTTTGTGGGGCGCGCCATCACAACGCACTCGACGGTGGGCTCGTCATAGCCCTCGGTGGCGACTCCGACGTTGACTAAAAATTGGAACTTGCCCGTGGAGAAGTCGCGGAATATATCGCGGCGCTCGTCCTTGTCGGTCTCCCCGCAGAGCCACGTCGCGGAGTCGACGCGGTGACGGTTGAAGATCTCCGCGAGCCGCTCCGCGTGTGCGACTGAGTCGGCGAAGACGAGCGTTTTACGGCGTCCGACAATCTCAATCGTCGGGTGTGCGATCTCGTGGAGGACGCGTTCGCTGTCCATTGCCTCAGCCAGGTCGGCTCCATTGAGGTCCCCGGCGGTCGTGCGCACCTGCGAGAGGTCCAACGCTTCGACGTCGACGCTGCGCTGCGTGATCGGCACGAGCCAGCCATCGCGCACGCCCTCGGCAATCTCGTAGGTGTACGCAACCGACTCGAACACTTGCCCGAGCGCGACCTGGTCACCGCGGTCTGGCGTGGCGGTGACACCGAGCACTTTGACGGCGGGATTCTGGCGGTAATGGGCGATGACGCGCTGATAGCTGTCGGCTGTCGCGTGGTGCGCTTCGTCGATCACGACGGCGGAAAATTGCGCCGGATCGAATCGCTTCATCCGCCCGCCGTCGCGTCCGCTCACTTGCGTCTGAATCGAGCTGACGATGATCTTTGACCGCGTGAACATGTGGGTGTCAGCCCACTGGCCCGCCATCTCAATTTCCGGCGTCTGCCCCGTGACGGCTTTGATTTTCGCCGCCGCCTGATTGATCAATTCCTCGCGATGCGCGAGCACCATCACACGTCCGCGCTTGATTAGCTCGTCGATCACGTGCGCGAAAATGATGGTTTTCCCGAGCCCCGTCGCGAGCACCGCGAGAGTTGAATTACGTGTCTCCCATTCGCGGTGGATCGCGGCGATGGCGTCGGATTGGTACGGGCGTGCGATCACGCGACACCTCCGGCGAATGATGGACCGTTGATAAGCAGGACCTCGGGAGCCTTGACGGTTCCATGCGTGCCCATCGGCTTGTTTGCGTTGTTCATGAACTTGACGGCGTCAATCGTGCGGACGGTCCAACCGTCATAGAGGCTGCGCAATGCCGGATGTTCGTAATAGCTCACGACAACTCGCGTCCGCTTGAATCGGCGGAGAGCTGCCGCGAGGCGCTCATGGTCGTTGCCGGCCGACATGAAGCCATCGGCAAAATCGTGCAGATATGGACTCGATTTGACGAGATATGGCGGATCGCAATAAACGACGATGCCCGCCTCGTCTTCGATGCGAGGAAGAATTTCGAACACGTCGCGATTCAAAATCGTGACGTCGCGGAGACGAGCGTGCCACCATGGGACGCTGTCCACCACGGACCGCCAACGTGTCGCCGCGTCGCCCCCCTTCGTCGAGTATCGAACGCAGAAGGATTTGCCGGTACGTGCCATTGGCTGGCCCGACGTCCCGTTTCGCCCAAACCACGAACACACCATGTACCAATACGCTCGTTCGATGGGATCACAATCAGCGACCTCTCGCGATTGGAGATATTGCCTCGCGTCCCCCATAAAATCCTCGTGGAATACGGTCCGTGCGACTCTTCCGTAAAGATCCAACGCAGAGGCCTCAATGGATAGTACGCGAGCAAGATTGATAAGGTCTCCGTGCAAATCGTTGACGATTTCAGCCTTGCTCGGGGGCTTGGCCAACAACGTCGCCATGCTTCCACAGAGTGGCTCCCAATATCCGCGGTGAGGTCCGAGCTCCTCAACGATGACAGGGGCCATCGTCCGTTTCGAGCCGAACCACGGGGCCAGCGCGGTGATTTTCATGTCGGTGCTCACGCGACCCTCACAGTCTGCTCGCTGTAGTTCGCGGCTACGAGCACTTGAGCCATCACCGGGCACACGCTGTTACCGATGCGCGCAACTTGGTTCGTTTTCGTCCCGGTCAAGATGTACGAGTCGGGGAAGCCCTGAGCCCGGGCGAGCTCGCGGGGGCTGAGCATCCGCATGCCGATGTCGGTGATGACGTATTCCTGCCCCTGAACCGTGCATGTCACGAGCCCCATCCGCTCCTTGCTGGTGACGGTGTGCAATGGGTCAGTGACGGGGACGCCGCCGAACTCGTTGCCGTAATATTTGACCATCAGCGCGGCAACGAGCCCGGTGTGATTGCCGCCTGCCGTTGCTGTCGGGGCGGGGGCATCGACGGGCCTGCCGTCTTTATTCGTGCCGTAGAGGCTGGTGAGATGGGCGGCGACGACGGCCCCATCGGCCTTGCTCGTGATCGTGGCTGTCGGTTCATCGAGCCCGCGCGGGCGGCTCTGCCCGGCTCTGCCGCCGACACCAGCGAGGCATGCGGTAACGACTTGCTGATTTGAACCGGCTGCCGTGATCGTGGAGAGGGGATCGGCGGCGGGGTGTCCGGCATTGACGCCTCCATTGGGGACGCCGTTGTGTTGAGCCATGAACGCGGCGACGACGGCATGCTTTCCGGTGGCAACGGTCGTACCCAGCGGCTTATCGAGCCCGGGGACGCGCGGGGCCTGCCCATCACGTTCGCCGTAGCCGGTCTGCACCAGCGTTGCCCCGACGAGGCCGATGGGTGCCGCGCCGCCGGGACGCTTGATGAAGCTGTTGGCGGTAACGGTGGGCATCGGCTCAGCGATGTCACTCCCGACGCTGCCGGTGCGAAACTTCGTGATGTGCGGAGTGACGACGGTGAACCCGTTGGAGGATGTCACGGTGCGGAGCGGCTCCTCCGCCTCCCATGCGTACTTGCCGCGGCCCGTCGTGCCCGTGTTGCTCGTTGATGCAACAAAGGGGGTGACGAGGCCAAACCGGTTCTCTGTCGTCTGCGTCGGGAGCGGCCCATCGGTCGATCTCACCCGCTCGTCTCCGGGATGTTTCGGAGAGTGGTATTCCACGATAAACGGCTCCGCGGCATCGATGACATACCGCTTGATGCCCGCGGCGATCCGGCGTAGCGTGGCCTCGGCCAAGGGCTTCGAACGCTCGAAGATGCTGGGGCACGGGATCGACCAATCGATACACTCCGCAGCGGTGCGCCACGGCTGCAACTTCCCGGCCTTGACGCCGTCGCTGGTGGGCTTGCCGTGTGTCGCTTCTGGCCAGACGATCGGTTGCCCGTCGCAACGGGCGATCAGAAAAAACCGCTTCCGGATCGTCGGGGCCCCAAAATCACACGCCCGCATCTCGCGGTGTTCAACCGCGTATCCGAGTTTTTGGAGTTGTGACTTCCAGCTTCGGAACGTCTGACCCTTGCGTTTCGGGCACGGCATGTTGTCCGCCGTCAGCGGGCCCCATGTCTGAAATTCTTCGACGTTTTCAAGGATGATCACGCGGGGCCGTACCCGTTTCGCCCAGCGGATCACAACCCACGCCAGCCCGCGAATCTTCTTCTTGACGGGCTTCCCGCCCTTGGCCTTGGAGAAGTGTTTGCAGTCCGGCGAGAACCACGCCAGCCCCACGGGATATCCACCACACTCCGCTATCGGATCGACGCTCCACACGTCGTCGCAAAGGTGTCGCGATGTTGTGTGATTCGCGCGGTGCATCTCAATCGATGCCGCGTCGTGGTTTACGCAAATGTCAACCTGTCTGCCCGTCGCCCACTCGATTCCGAGTGATGCGCCCCCGCCACCGGCGAAGTTATCGACGAGTAACTCGCGACGGAGCTGCGGTCGTTTACGCGATCGTGGGGCGTCCAAAACTGGTGATAGTGCTGCTGTGCTCACTTGCGCCCCGCCTTCTGCTCACTCACGAGCCGGTCGTATGAGGTTTTGACGAGCCAGCCCGTGCCCTTGCACGGCACGCACGCCTTGCCCTTGTGGTGCATGCACACCGCGTAGGGGCGCGCGAACTTCACCGCCTCCCACACGTTCTTGAGGTCGATGTCCATCCGCTGTCGTTCCGCCTGGGCGAGCTCGGGATCGCCCGCTTCGGTGGCGGCTTTGATGATCGCGCGCGCCTGCTGGATTGACGCTTGAATTTTCGCGAGCGTTTCACCCGCGAAGATGCCCGCGAGGTGCGCCGGGATCGCGTTGCCGACTGAGTCGACGGCGGCTTTGGGCTTGGCGGGCGTCGGCGGGGCCTGCGCGGGGCGTTGCTGCGCTGGGGCGGAGTTCGCGACGGGCCAAGCCTCGTCCCCGCTGTCCTGCCCTTCCTCGGGCTCGGGCGGAGCGACGGGCGCGGCGTGCTTCCCGATCTTCGCCGTGTCCATCGTGGCGGGTTTGCCGGTTTTCGGATGCGTGAACGTTCGGTCATACTTGTCGTTTCCGACATGTATGACTTTTCTGATTTCGGCGACAAGCTCCCGCCCCACGCAGCATCGTTTGGCGATCTCCCGGTCGCTCATCGCGGAGGAGTCCGGGTGTGACAGGACATTGCTAAGCGTTTTTCGTTTGTCAGCTTGCGTCCTTGGGCGTCCGTGTGCCGCATTGGCGGACGCTGCAAACCAAAACGCGGCGTCTTTAGTGCCGACTCGAATGTCCGCGATGATCGATTTTGAACCTGCCTTTTTCGCTGCATGGAGGCGGTGAAAACCGTCAGCGAGCCAGTGGTTTGATCCATCGTCAAACACGATTATGGCTGGAAATTCGACGCCCTCATTCATGGCGTTTGCGTAGTCAACAACGGTTTCGTCGTGAAGTTCGGCGCGCATTTGCGTTCCGCCGTCGATTCTGATTTTGTCGATTGGTACGGGCTTGCGGGGCATTCGAGCGGTTCCAAAGGGGTGAGAGCGGACTATCAGACGACAGATTTGACGACGGCTCGCTTGATCGTTTCGAGCTTGACCGCGACGACGGCAGTGACCTGGCACACGCGAAACTCGCCCTCAAGCTGACTGCCTTGGAGGTAGTCGAGTGCCGCCCGTGTCTCCTTGAATTTGAGCGGGTCGCGCGACGGCTCCGGCGATGTCTTGGCGGGCTCCGCTCCCTCAGCTTTCACGCCGTTGAAAAGTGGCGTGGCGTCGTCGACCAGGTCGGACCATTTGCCGTCCGGATCGACCTGCTGGATGACAAAGCCGAGCGTCTTGCGACGTGCTCGTTTCTTCGCGGGCGGGGCGTTGGGATCGGTGGCGGATTTGCGGGCCATGTGTGTGTTCCTTGGATTGAGGGTGATTTGAGGCTCCGGACTCTCCCGCCCGCGCTGAACGTCGCGCGGCGTACCATTCGTAACCGTCGCACTAAGTGATCGGCGGCGGCGGGCGGTCGAGTCGGGGGCGTCAGAACGCTTCGCCAACATGAGCATCGCCCGCCGTCTCGGCCTCGCGCTCGATGCGGATGATGTTGAACACGACGAGTCGCTTTTTGTCGGGACCCTCGCGCGAGAAGTGGATGCGGATGATCTCGTTCGACGCTTTCGCGGCGGTCGCGAGTTCGACCAGGCCGGGCTTGTCGACGATCCCGAACCGACCGTTCGAAGTTGCGAGCACCGTAATCGTGCCTGGCGTCTTGTCCGGCCGCGTGTAGGGCTTCGGCTCGATCGCATCGATGCTCGTGTCGATAGCCTCGGTTTGGGGCGGGGTCGCATTCGTGACAGGCGGTGCCGTCTGCGCGGGTGGAGGTGTCGCGGCGGCAGTCGGAGCGGCGGGCTTCGGGGGAGTTGGTGCGGGCGGTGCCTGGCCTGCGGTGCCACCATTCGCGGGCGAGAAGTCGCGCACGTTGATGTATTTGCCGTCATTGCTTTTCTCGACGCGGATGCGGAGCCAGCGGCCCGCGAGATACTTGGTGAACACGGCATCGCTTTCGAAGTCGACCGGCCTGAGCCCCGCCGACGCGAGTTCCTGCGGACTATGCCCGATCGCGCGGCACAACGACGCGATGGAGCGGTTCGGGAAGTGCGCTTTCGGCCCGAGCGAGACGAAGCAGCTCGCCTCCTCCTCCTTCTGATTCACGAAAAACAATCGCATCGTGGGGAACCCGTCGTCCGGCTTGAACGGCCCCGTTTCATTCCCGAGCAGATATCGACCGACATAGACGTCGTGCTCGCCCTCCGCCATCTGGCCGCCCACTTCGTTCTGTGCCGCCCAGTCGTAACCCTGATCTTGTCCCTGCGTCATCGTCGAACCTTTCAAAATGATCCGTCATCGGTAGCGGCGACTTGGATGGGCGCGCCGCTGTTGGCCCAATTGAGAAGCGTGTCGGCCAGGTCGGGGCCGGGTTTGACAATCACCGCGTCCGCCAGTGCGTGGCATCGCGTTTTCGTGATCGATAGAACGTGTTGCTGATCGATGTCTCCGACGACGTCGAACTCGTATTCGAGCCCGTCGCGCTGCACGGCCTGCATGCCAACCTTTCGGGGAACGCTCTTGCCGGTCCGCTCGTCCTTTTCGACGACGTACTCCGTCTTCGTGCGCATCGTCGCGATCAAATGCATCGGGCATCCGAGCATGCAGTCGATCAGTTGATTGTGTTTTGGGGTCGCGCTCCGCCATGCCCCGAATGTGTTCTTGCTCTTATCGTGCTGGGCGGTTTTATCGACAAATTCGAGCAACCCGTCTTTGCCCGCCCAGGCATGCGAGAGCGAGTCGATCAGGATTCCTTCGTATCCCATCCGCGCCGCCGCGTTGATTCCTTCGATGTACTTTTCGACCGCGAAGCTGTTGAGTTCCAGCACGTCGAACGCGAACAAGTCGGCGTATTTACGCGCGCTGCCGTGCTCCGAGCAGATCACCGCCCGCTTGCTGGGGGCAATGCGAGTGAGCAGGCTCAAGCCGGTAAACGTCTTCCCGCTCCCGCTCGGGCCGCATATCGCCATGCGGATTTTTAGCTGATCTTTTGTGGCCGGTTTGAACATTTCGAGTCTCCTAAAATTGCCGTCGCGGGATCGATCCCGCGAAGTGACGCCAGCCGTCGCGGCAAGGTGAATCAGCGGTTGGATTTCTTCTTGAGTTTGGGCGCGGTGAACGTCGCGTTCTCCCTGATGGCCACGGAGCCCGTCACTTCCGCCAGCACCGGCGCGGTGAACGTCGCGTTCGCACTGATGTCCACGTAGCCCGTCACTTCCGCCAGCACCGGCGCGGTGAACGTCGCGTTCTCCCTGATGGCCACGTAGCCCGTCACTTCCGCCAGCACCGGCGCGGTGAACGTCGCGTTCGCACTGATGTCCACGGAGCCCGTCTTGGCCAGCACCGGCGCGGTGAACGTCGCGTTCGCACTGATGTCCACGGAG
>Ga0172380_10006774_pt1 | contig 13148 bp, 21 predicted proteins | sample Leawe162metaG_FD_119747 | JGI IMG/M metagenome (GOLD analysis project Ga0172380, IMG submission 119747) | Leachate microbial communities from a municipal landfill in Southern Ontario, Canada - Leachate well 162 metaG | ecosystem: Engineered > Solid waste > Landfill > Unclassified | place... | reverse complement strand
CGCAGATCCCCCAGAGTTTGAAACTACCAACGATACGTTGTACACTCCGATGGATGTATAGATATGTGTGGGAGATGCGAGTGATGATGATGTCCCATCTCCGAATGACCAAGAATACGTTGTCGGGTTATTAGCGACAATTGCTGTAAACGATACCGGATACCCAACAGACGCGATTGTAGGAGTTGCATTGAAATATGCAATGATCGGGGCTGGTGGAGTGACACCCCCCACGTTAATATACGAGGTGACTGTTGACGTGTTTGTAATGCTGGTGTTTGCGGTAAGATACGCCAGCAATGTTACATTTTTGTATCCTATACTCGAATATGAATGCACTGGATTTTGTAATGTCGATGTGGTTCCATCCCCAAAATCCCAGGACCATCCCGTAGGGTAGTTTCCGCTGATATCGGTAAATTGCACCGGCTGATATATCGGAGGAGTTGTTGTATTTGCAGAGAACGATACTATTGGATTTCCCCACATCCCATACTCTATTGGGGTTAGGATAAAGTTGTAGATTGGATACGTTGCCGAGTGCTGACCATCGGTAATCGTCGCATAGGTGAAGTAACTGTCAAACGACGCCTCGGTTGTATAATTGTAGTACAACATCGGAGCATTGAATAAATTTATCCGTGTTCCATCAGATGCCTGAAATCCAAGATCGCGGGAAATTGTAACAATCTCTGTCCCTCTGACGGAATCAATCGAGTATGCGGAAATGTACGAATCGGAGTAATCTGTTGTGTTTACAACCGGAGGTTTCGCATACAGGTGCATGGGATCGTAATTGATCCCCACGGTAATCGAAGTTGCGTTGGTAATATTCTGGATCTGGATTGTTCTATTGCGAGCGCCGGTTTGATTGTAGTTATAAGCGATGGTTTCCGGATTTGTTTTATACCGCATCGTTGCATTGGGATTTATATTGGTGTAATTCGTGTACAGATTTCCGTTATACGCCGCAAATGGAACATCGAAATTTGAAACAAATCTTGGGACTCCTTCGGAATACCTGAACTCATCAAGGTAGAAGTAAAATTCTGTACCTCCACCATCCGCTCCAATCTGGAAAGCATTAACGGTATCGGCGGTTACTCCTCCGACATTAATCGATGTCTGGTATATCCCGTTCTTGTACACAGTCCAGTATTGTGTGGAGTTCCGTGTAAGTACAACGTGCGTCCATGTGTTCATAGGGATATAGAAACCGGCTGTATGATTCGTTGCTGAGTTACCCCACCACCACGAGTAGCCGTATGCAGTACCGTTGATATTGTATAGACCCCACCCATCTGATGTACCAGAACCCCCGGTACTTCTTTTTATGAGTGGTTTCCCTGCATCTCCCAACGATGTGATATTAATCCAAAACTCCATCTCGCCACCTGCGGGAGAACGATCCCATACCGATGAAGATGGCGATGTTATTCTCGCATCGTTTGTTAGAATTGCAAGAGATTGAGAACCGAATTTTTTGGTTGTTGGACTTACGGTAGCGCCACTTGCTGCTGTCCATGCATTGCCTTTCAGATCAGTTACGGTTGCGTTCTCGAACTGCATCCAAGAGCGGAGATAGATGTCATCATCTGTTTCGAGGCTAGTATAGTTGGTAGCGATGTTGTATGCGCCAGAAGAGTTGGTTACATTCAGCGTGACAGTGTAGTTGTTCGCCACGGTGTAGATGTGAGTTGGGTTTTGTAAATTGCTGTAGTAAGTATCACCGAAACTATAGTTCCATGATACTGGAGATCCCGTAGATGTATCTGTGATAGATACTGGCATCGGATATTGGTAGGACACTGTGGTGTTCAAAGCAAACCCTGCCATTATAGGAGGGGGTGGGGCAGAGACATTCACGAATGTTTTTTGCGCTGAAACGTTCGATCCTCCGGCGTTGGTAGAATTAAGCGAGATTGAGAAATTCCCTATTGGGAAACTATATGTGGAATTTTGTGCGTTGCTGAACGTGAATGCGGTATTATTTCCGGTGACGTTGGTTGCATTCCATATCCAAGATGTGCCAGTGCTTGCGCTGGTTTCGTTGAATTGAACCGGAACGATAGAATATCCAGACGTTACGTTAGATGAAAATGTAGTGATCGGTGAGACGGTATATGTATCATATTTGAACAGTTTTCCGTTTGGGTATGTGGTTCCATATAATGAATTTCCTAAACCATTGGGAGAATACTGTACAAGACCCACAATCTGTGTTTGTGAATTTATCTGCGATGCTACTTGGGTCCATGCCCCCACCGAGGCATTATATTTAAGTAATAGTCCTCCCGGGTATGTACCGCCGTAAACAGCATCGCCTGTTCCATCGTTATACCTACTTATGGATGTGATATATCCTTCACTCCCATATTGTCCAGACATCTGCTTCCATCCTGCCAGCGTCAAATTATATTTGTATAAATATCCATTTGTTGCCATTCCAGCATATATCGCATTTCCAGTCCCATCGTCGTATGTGGTCATCGAATATGTATATGTTTGAGCGCCAAGTTGATTGGCAACTTTTGACCAGTTGCCCAAGGTAGAGTTATATTTAAGTAGCAATCCATTTGAATTCGTTCCAGCGAATAATGCGTTGCCAGTACCGTCGTTGTACACAACCATGCTGTCGATTGTCGGTTCTGATGCGCCATTATTTGCAACACACAACCACCCTCCGATGGTAGTGTTGTATTTTAAGAGGGATGAGTTAGATGTAGTACCTGCAAATATAGCAGTTCCAGTGCCATCATTATATGTTATGAGGTATTTTCCATGCTCCCCACCATATTGTGACGCAACCTGCGACCAGTTATTGAGAGTCCTGTTATATTTTAGTAGCAATCCGTTGTCATATGTTACCGCAAATATGGCGTTACCAGTACCGTCATTATAATTAACAAGATTAACTGTATTTGTTTGAGTCCCATATTTGTATGCAACACGCAACCACCCTCCGATGGTAGTGTTGTATTTTAACAGCGTCCCATTGCTTGCAGATCCGGCATAAAGTGCGTCTCCGGTCCCATCGTTGTATGTTACCGGAGAATACGTGAAAGTTTCCCCACCGTATTGTGGTGCTACCTGTGACCACGAGTTGTTTATGACCTGTGTAGCGGCGCTTCCTATACTCACTAGACATAACAGAACTAGAAATAGAACAAATAGTCTCTTCATGTTCCCACCGCCACTTTCTGATAAATCTGGCTGTTGGAATACTTGGTTTTAGATCCTACGATATTGTAGAGGTATCCGTTAGTCAGAGAGTTGATCCGGTAGTACCCAGCAAGATTGCTCGTGTTGCTTAAAGTCTGCCCACTTGTTATATTCGTTGCCGTAACCATCGCTTCGTTAATCGGATTGCCGTAAGTGTTATCACGAACAATCCCATCTAGGCATACATCGGTGCAGGTAGAAACAGAGGGTAGAATCGTAATGTTCAGATTTATGGTCCGTTCTACTATAGGGATAAACCTTCGGAGATCCTGCGTGTAGCCAGTTGCAGTCGTTGTAATATTGAATCCAGATCCGGTTATCCAATTGTTGACTGACGACCACGATCCGTTTGGTGCGGTTGTTGAAGATGTTGCAGATGAACCCTGGATAACATATACGTTGGCCCCGGAAACCGGAAGATTAGTTTCGCCGTTCACAACATATCCATTCAGGGTGACGTAACCGTTCAGCGTCATCTTGGATAAGTTCATTGTGTAATCTACTGATGTGGATTTCCCGTTCATGTGAAGGTTGGCATAGTAGATTCCGGTTGGATATGTTGTCGAATCGAGCACCTTCGTTAAAGTTCCGGTTTGCGTATTTATCGTATCGGTGCTCTTTGTCGTTCCATAATTATCAACAATCCTCACCGAGTAATTGTATGCAGATTGATCCCAGTAGCCTTGCACTATCGAGTATGTTAAGGTTGCTGTATCCCCAAGTTGGTATGTTGGTTCGTTCCATGAAATTATACCTCCTCCTTGCGGAATGGGAGTGGTTGCTGTAGGAACCGGAGTTGCTGTTGGGGTTGGCGTTGGGGTGGCGGTACTCGATACAAACAGGTATTGCGAACTGGTGCTGTATCCATTTGCATTATCAACGCGGAGTATCACAGAATAGACTCCATAGGCTGTTGCGGAGATTGTCGCTGTAGTTCCAGTCCCAAGATTATAGAAATTGCCGGAAGGATCGTAGTATCCCCACTGACGATTGGTGATTGTAGAACCCCCGTCAGATGAGGTATCTGTGAGGGTTATGGTTAGCGGAAGGCCACCGTAGAGTTGCGAGTTTGAGAAGGATGCGTGGGGCATACCGGTTGATGGTGTTGTTGTGGGAGTGGGTGTGGGTGTTCCGATGTAGGTGAGGAAGATTGGGACTGTGGTTGTAGCGGGCGGAGAGGTTGCATCAATGGTGTATGAGGAGTTTCCGGATGTAAGCGTGTATCCAGATTTTAAAGCCGAAGCCGAATATGATCCGGAGAATACAGATGTCGTCGCCGTTCCTCCGGAGTTTGTGGTTATAGTTGTTCCATTTCCGATATCTACAATCGCGCTTGGTATCAATGCAAACGTTGTTGAATCTACGACACGGAACGTTACTACAGAAGATGGGGTTGAGATGTTGTATCCTATCCACCAACCATCTGCGTATGGAACGGTTGCTGGTTGGCCTGGCCCACATCCAGGCCCGGGGCAGATGCATTGTGCCCCTCCAAACATATATACCATACTGCTCCCTCCTGTAATGGGAGATGTGTACGAGTGACTAGCCATCCCAGTATATGGTGTATATACCGACCACACACCGGTTTGCTGCGGACCATTTGTATATCCATATTTTCTACAAATCGCATCGTTCTGAGATTGTGTTGCTGGAGTTAATACCGTGTCAGAGTACGCGTATCCACGAAACGTTTCTGTAGAATTAATCGTTGTTGCCGTGTACAATACATATGATGCCAATATCTCTTCAGGAGTTGGAGGGGTTGAATATGCCGACACCGCTGGTATCACCGTTCCAACAACCATCATCACCAGTAACATCACCAAAATCAATCTCTTCATACCGCACCAATCCTCCGGAAATACTCCTCGTAAGTTTCATCCTTTCTCTTCTTTCCATCGACACGTCTCTTTCCAGCCTTGGTTATCTGGATGGAAGTAAACTTAGAGTTTCGTTCGGTCATCTATGGAATCATAAACGATGATAGTATAAAAAGAGAGGGGGTTAGAGAGTTGTACTAAGAACTACCTGTGTGGTTCCATCATCGAATGTTGCTGTAGCGATCACAGCGTTGTTTGAAGTGAACGCACCAGTGAGAAGTTTCCTGCTTCCTGCCGAGTTACCGAGAGTCCCGGTTACATCAACCCCAGAATCCTGCGTAGCGTTCACCGTGATACCGGTAACGTGAGATACATCGTGTCCACCGTTGTTTGTGAAGGTGATGCCATTCGCTCCGTTCTCTGCGGTTACCGCAACGATCTTTGCTTTGTCCATTCCATTAGCCATTCCGAATACGAACGATGCGATGATCGCTGCGAGGACGCAAGTAACTCCAACCATCAGTACCGTCGGTAAAGTCCCAATGCGAGAAGATCCATTTCGCAAAGAGGCTTATACCTATAACGCCGATGATAGGAGAAACTGCTTCTTCATTCTTCTGTGTGTGTTTCATAATTTTTCCTTCCTTTACGGCATCTCTGCCGAACAACGTAATAGCGGAGTCGGGATTTCTCCTTCATCCACCGCAGGTTACATCATCGTTATAAATATCAAATTGTGCGCTACCGGATACACCGTCATTATAGCCGGGACTCCTGCAACAATCGAGCCACACCTATCATGCAATCTATCCGCATATCTTGCAAGCGCATATATCGCAGCCACAGCAAGAACCTTGATGGGGATGAAATACTCCATCGACATTGCCATAAACGGATTAAGTTCTTGGTATCCGTGACTGATGATATATAATGTCGTAACGATGTCAATCGCTGTAAGTATTACGAACAGCATCATGCATCTTGGCATTGTTATTATATCGTGGTGCATCGATTCTCTCCGCAGTATTGGTACTTGATGTAAACCCAGAGTGTGATTGCATATTGAAGCAGATACATCATCGCAATCCCTAATACTGCGATCCAAGCGAAGTCATTGATTCCCGTTCCCATGTGGATGTGATTCATCGGCATCTGCGCCATCATCTCGGAGGGGTTCATATCAGTGATACCGTTACTATCACATCCATTCCTTACACAACGGATTGGTGAAATTATTCTCTGCATCGCATACTTCGCAATGACCACGATATCCTTTCTTGTTTGGTTCAAGAGTTGCTTTGCCACCGCAGTAGGGACAGATGCTGTTCTTAAATGATAGGAAGCGATCTTTGTAGAATGCTCTGTTTGACATACTATAACATATGATTTGTTAATATTTAAAATATACGTTTTGGTTGTGTATTTTAACCAGATCTCCAACAAGCGACAGTAAGACATTTCTTACCATCTTTCTTCACGCAGGATGACGGAGAATACGCTCTGCATTCAACCTTCGGAAATCCCATTTCTACAACAGATTTTCCAAGATCTAAAAAAACGGCAGGGTTTGGTTTTGTTTTCTTTCATTGGGGTATATCGACGTGAGTGATATTAAGCATACTCTTTTTGTTTAGGTTGAGGTACTGTATATACCGGCACCCTCACATCTTTCAGCGACACTTTCCTAACAACCTTCCCATCTCTCACAAGCCCATTCAGTCTCCTCCCTATAGTTTCCTGATGTTGCCCAAGAAACCTCGCAAGTTCCTGGCAGGATTGGGGAGAGAGAGATAGGATGGCGATGATGTCTGGGTCACTTATTTTACGGTGCATTACTTCCACCAATATCATATCTGATCTTATAATATTTTGCATAGCACATACAACCAAAGATAAACATCGATAGTATAGTTACCGCCATAAGGTATTCTGATCGCGTCCCTGGCATTTTTAAACAATACCCATACACTGCAAGAATACACAAACTTGATAGTAATAACGTCGCACCAACCATACCCCATGCAACTGAGTTTGTCATGTCACAGATGTATTTGCGTAGATGTTCGACATCTTCATTTGTGATGGTAATACTTCCTTCTTTGTCTATCATTTTGATTGGATCTTTCATTTTGTCACTCCTTCCACCCCATTGAACTAATAACCGGTTTCCCGGTAAACGTACTCTTGTCAAACACCACAACCATACTCCCGAACTTTGGAGATCCTTTCATTTTAGTTCCATCTGGGTTGTTGAATGTTACTCTTGGTTTTAGGAATATGATTTCACTGGCCCCAAAATCGTTTGGTGTTATCGTCCCATCTGTTGCCATTTCAACACCGATAATATATTTGTGAAATGCTTTGCATGCAGTATCTGCTGGTATGAGCATCACACACGTTGCTCCATTTCTTGATTCTTCTGCCGATTTTTGTATGAATGGTGCGGGATTGGAGTAAGGGGGTTGACAAAATATTATCGGTTTGGTGTTCATTCCTGGAAGTTTGTGCCATTCTTGGATAAGCGAATTTGTTTCTTTTGTCCAATAGAGATCGCATAAGTGATTGGTATCAGATGCGCAAACATCCGCGTGGAAGTGAAATCGTTCATCAAGTTTCTTGAATAAGATTGATGGGGTACGGGCCTCGTCTTTGTCGATGGTATTTCCATCATTACGGTCGTGTGTCATCTCACATACCTATAGAGAAAATCATCTTCTAACGCAATGTTCGATTCTTTACGCTTCTCTTGTAGAACTGGAATTGAAAGCGAAACGAGAGTTGTTTCACCATTCACATTCCCAACCCGTCGGTAACATTGTTTTCCATCGCTACACATTCAAATCCTCTCCTTCACATGGGGTCTTGCGTTCTTACGTCCGTTCTGGATGTGGGTAATGACTTTGTTGTAAGCCATCTCTTGCATATAGTGCCCGTGCCGTTCCCCTTCGGTACTTCCTTTAGTGCCTCGTGGAACGTTCGCTTTCTCGTGAGCCTTCAAAGCCTCTCCCTTCAACCATTCCATCAAAGCGTATTCATCTACTGGTTGCATACACCCACCTTCATCCACTTGCATCTTTCAATACTCACAAAATCCTCCCTCTCTTTTAAGAAATTTGATATGGTCCTTGGAGAAACGCTTCTTCGCCCGTTGGATAGCGTCTTTGCCAGGATATGAGTAATTACAGTTGCTCCTAGTTCGAGAGCATCGAGGATGCCTTTAACAATTTTACGCAGACGGTCGTTTGACAGGCTTTGACGACTTGTCATACATCCTTCCTATAAACCATTTTCCTCTTCTTACACTTATCACACAACACCAATAGTCCTTTCATATGATCACTATACGAAATTATCTTTCTTCCACCACACTTCTTATTCGTGCAAGCATATTCAACCATCTTTTCTTCTTCAACAACCTTCGCCTTGCCGTAAGGAGGTTTGGTAAGATCCCTTACAGCAGAGTGTCTACCTTCTGTGGTTCGGTGAGTGGGGCAGTAGAGTGGAACTTCAGTATCGGTGGAGTCGTAGTGGATGATTTTGTTACAGCCGTGTTCGGAGCAGGTTATAGCGCAGCGGGTCATAACATATCATCTCCTATCAACACAGCGGGATATTCCTTTCCCACATCATCAGATTCTCCGGTTTCATCCATCGTAGCAACATCCCCTGCAGTAACATCTTTTTCAGACATCACCCAATAATCAGGACCACCGCAAGGATCTGGTATCCTAACCATCACGAGATAGTTCTGTGGTAGAGTTTGTAGATGTTTGATGAGTTCGCTTACGATCATTCTTCGACACCCTCGATCAACTTCATATCCGGTTTCCCTTTCTCAATTTGCTGTAACGATTGCTGAGCATATTCCATCATCTTCTTGTCGGCGCAGATGTCGTCTAGTCTGGGAGGGATATCAACACCATACTTTCTAAAATCCAACGAGTAAAACTTCTCGTATGCAGCGCGAGCCTCTTCAAAAGTACCGGCCATGACAAGTGCTCGTATTGACGATTCGCAGACATCTCGCAGAATCTTGGCGGGTATTTTCAGATCCACATTGTTACGGATATACTCCACGATCTCATAATCAAATTGCGATTCTATTGGAATTCCGTAAAAAGTTGCTCCTCTCACGTGGCCATAAGAATCTGCTTTTCCTCCCAACTCTACAAGTTGCTCCACTCGCAAGTCTTCGGATTTAAGAGTACGTTCAATCTCATGGATTCGTTGGGCGATGCTGGTTCGTTCTAGTTCAAGGCGATCCTTTTCTTGCATTAGGGAATCCCATCCCTTTGAATGTAGAACGTGATCTCGTGCAATACCCCAGAAGTCTTTGATCTGGTTCATAAATCTCGTGTCTATTGCTGCTAGATCGGACGTAAGAATCTTCTCAAATCCTTCACGCTCACGCTCGGTTAGTTTTGGCATTACCTACTCTCCCTTCACCTTTAGCATTCTAATCCTCTTATGCGCATAGTCCTTTACCTTCGCAATATAGTCGTCTAACGGGACTCCACTCTGCGCAGCGTGTAGGATTATTGAGTATGCGTCAAGCTCGGTCGGGACTTGTCTGCGGGTCATTTCGTGTCACCTTGTGCGTCTAACACAAAGACCCCAGAAAACATCTTTATAACGAGATCTGCTTGATCGAGTCCTTCCTCTTTAATCTCGTCAGGAAGTCGGTCGAATTTCGATTCTTCGAACACGCATACATTGCAATATTCAAATGTGTTTTTTGCACCAACTAAAATGTCATTGAGAGCGGCCATTTGAATTTTAAGGGACTTCAGTGTTAAGTCTACTTGGTTGTGATCTCCAAATACACCCAATTTTGCCAATCCCAACGATTGAATTGCACACTCGTATACTTTTATTCGCTCGTTTAATTCTACGAATTGGTTTCTCATGTGAATTTCGGTTAACTTCCATGCGATCCGTTCCCTTACTCGGCGATATTGTTCTTTGTCGTAATACCCAATACACAGATCGTTTGTTGATCCATCTTCTACTATGATTTTCCCATCATGATGCCCATCCAATTCAAAACCATATTTCATCACGTCGTATAACCGTTCTATAAATTTGTCGGTAACTTGTTCTTTGGTATATGCTCTCGTATCTCCTCTGATTAGGATTTGATAATTTATTTTCTTTTCTTGTGTCATTTTACTTCCTCACATTCCTTACAATATATCCAAGACATTCCTGGTATAACCGGATGCCTGAACTTCCTGCCACACTTCTTGCACTCATGTGTCGCAGACGGTCTATAGCAGACATGAAGATCTGTGTATGTACAAGATTTCTGTGTTGGGCATTGGTGACAGTCTACCGGAACGTTTTGAATTGGGATACTCGATTCTTTTGCGCCACGATTGAGTTTCCTCCTCCCATTCTCGCTTCTTCGTTGCGATGGGGTTTTCTTTTCATTCTCGGTTAAGTGGCCGATTTTTTCTCCTGCTTCGATGCGGGCTTTGCGGGTGCGTTTGGCTAGGTGATCTCGCCAGAGTTCGGATGGGGATTTGGTGGTCATTCCGGAACCTCTTCTACTTCTATCTCTTCCTTCTGAATTGCTCTAAACAACCCGTTACCAATATACTCGGCTTTCTTGACAGAATAGAATTTGCCTGTTAGTGAAGAGTGTTGTAGGAATCCTTTCTTAGATGTGATGATATCGCCTTCGATAAGATGCATTTGGGCTTTCTCGAAGGTTGTCATTTCGCATACCCCTCTTCACAAATTTTTCTCCATACTTCATCTAGATTCGATTGTGATTTCTTTGATGCCGCCTCAGCAGCAATATATACAGATTCTACAAATGTATCATGTATGTCCTGCGCTTCGTGCATCACACGATACTGGTTTTCTGTAACATCGATTCCACGGATAGATCTTTTCATTCCAATCCCACCTCCTTCTTCGCTTCCTCTAATGAAACATACTCTCCCCTCTCCCACTTCTCAACATCCTTCATCAACTTATCCATATCAATTCCCTTATCTTTCCTGAGTACGATAACATCCTTCGCATCGTTGATATAAATCGCCCATTTCCCAGTAATACCGTTAGGCATGTGGATGATACTTTCACCGTGGGCGATGGTTCGGATAGGATAGGTTCCGTAGGATTCGGTTTTCATATGAATTCCTTTCTTAGTGCGTCTGCAAGAACACCCAGCGAGATCTGATATAAACTTTGTTGAAAGGCGTTCAGGATCGTCTTTCAGATCCTCGTGGTGCTGTGAAAGAATTCGCTCACAATCACGGTTGTTGCGACTCCATCCTGGTAAAGATATGGGTAGCCCCAATTTTATTCGTTTCTCGATCTGATATCTTCTACTACTCGCTTGCCCTTGTGTCATTCCTTCCCCCACTCCTTTTCATCGTCTCTAAACATCCCGCACACCGCAACTTTCGGATCTTCCCCATCGATACTTGCAAAGATCAGATACGAAGGTTGTTTCTCTTTCATACTTTTCCGGAACTGAATGTAGATATCTCGTCCGGATTTAATCTGGTCTGGATAGAGGAGTTTAATTTGTGTAATCCACTCTTCTAGTCTGGAGAGTTTAAATTCTCCAAGGTCGGTTACGTTCTCGATGTCGGTTACGACTCCTACGGAACCGTCTGGGTTTGCGTATAGGATTTCCATTAGTCAACCACCGTTATGTTATCCATAACTTCCATCAAAGTGTCTCCAGTCTTGCGGATATGCGTAACGCGAGCATCGAGACTTCTCGGGAACCCAATCTTTCCTAAACTTCTCATTACACGCTTCACATCTCCCGCCACAGAGCGACTGCGGGATTTTCCTCGCTCCACAATCAGAACATCTTATTCTTTCTTTTATTCGCCCGTATGTTCTCATCGACGCTTGCCTTACAGATATGAGAGAGTCTGGCATTTGTTTGAAATATGGTTTTGAGTTGGCGTCTTGGATTGTAATTAGATTTTGTGGTTCCAAATTGCCATAGTTCTGATGATAGTGGATAATCAGATCTGCAATTTGGATCTTTGGTCGGATTGGTATGCTCGCCATTACACACCCCATTCAATCATCGCTATCATGGTCCCTCAATCTCTCCTTCTGTCTGTTTTGGATTTGATACACAACATTTTCTTTTTCGACTAGAGTAGCATTGTCATTAAAAAGGTCTGTCTGTTTCTTAACTAATTTCACCAAAATAGGATCGTGTATCATTTCCAAAACACCACCTTCAACTGAAAGATTAGATTGGGTATTTTACCAATCCATCCAGGTTTGCGTTGAACAGCGCCATTGCCAGTTCCTTGCTTGCTCCAGCAGCGTTTAGTTTATCCATTGCCTCATTGTGGTCTTTGGCTCCTTTTGCTAGTAACAAAGCATTCAGAAGTGTTCCATCGGATTTTGATGGTTCTGGTTGTTCTGTCATGTCACTTGCCATAAGTTTGCGGCATGTTGGGACATCAAGGTAATATTTCCCTGTTGGTTTCTTAGTTATGTCGCGTTCCCTATCAACAATAACGCGAGCGCGGAAGCGCATACCAACAACGAAATAGTCTTCCCACCTTGGTTCCTGCCCGTCAACTAGGGGATGCCCAATCTTTCGGAAGAACCGAACAATCCCGCTGTCAAAACTTTCATCCTCACTGAAGTTGATAGAATCGACACGGAAGAAGGCCGTGATAATATTTTTGGTCGTGGTGTCTTCAAACTCGCAAACCGCCTTCTCTGTCTGGATTGTGTATACTGTTCCATCCTTGCGCTTCTTTTCCTGCGGCCTCGTGATGACGTGTGGGAACCTGGTTAAGCGAAGGATATACTCGTCGTCTTCGTTGAGGAGTGGTTTTCCTTCGTTGGGGTTCTCGAAGTCGGTTCCTTCGTTGATCTTACTTTTGTATCCAGCGAGGGTTCTCTGTTCGCTCATTCTACAATCTCTCCCACGATCTTGGTTGGAATGACCTGCTTCATGCGCTCGTCGTATGCCTTCTGGGTGCACTCTGCGATAGTTTCTCCTACGGTCTCGATGTCGCTATCTACGGTACGGGTAAAGTGGAATTTCATCTTCATGGTAAATCAGTCCTTTCATACTGTGGAACAATCGGTGCTCCATCCGCTCCAGTT
>Ga0172380_10006773_pt1 | contig 13149 bp, 9 predicted proteins | sample Leawe162metaG_FD_119747 | JGI IMG/M metagenome (GOLD analysis project Ga0172380, IMG submission 119747) | Leachate microbial communities from a municipal landfill in Southern Ontario, Canada - Leachate well 162 metaG | ecosystem: Engineered > Solid waste > Landfill > Unclassified | place... | reverse complement strand
TCCACGCTGATCAACGACACGCTGTATCCCGCCGTCGCGCAGCATCTGTATGGCAGCAACACCGAGCCCGCGCCTCATGCCGAAATCAGCGGGCTGGAATTTTTCGACAAGGTAATCAACGTCGATCAGTCGCCGATCGGGCGCACGCCGCGCTCCAATCCCGCGACCTACACCGGCCTGTTCACGCCGATCCGCGAGCTGTTTGCCGGAGTGCCGTCGGCGCGCGAACGCGGCTACGGGCCGGGGCGCTTCTCGTTCAACGTCAAGGGCGGACGCTGCGAATCCTGCCAGGGCGACGGCATGATCAAGGTCGAGATGCACTTCCTGCCGGACGTGTACGTGCCGTGCGACGTGTGCCACAGCCAGCGCTACAACCGCGAGACGCTAGAGATCCAGTACAAGGGCAAAAACGTCCACCAGATCTTGCAGATGACCGTCGAACAGGCGCATGAATTCTTCAAGCCCGTGCCGGTCATCGCGCGCAAGCTGCAAACCCTGCTCGACGTCGGCCTCGGCTACATCACGCTGGGCCAATCCGCCACCACGCTGTCCGGCGGCGAGGCGCAGCGCGTGAAGCTGTCCCTCGAATTATCCAAACGTGACACCGGGCGCACCCTGTACATCCTCGACGAGCCCACCACCGGCCTGCACTTCCACGACATCGCGTTGCTGCTGAAAGTGATCCACAAGCTGCGCGACCAGGGCAACACCGTGGTGGTGATCGAGCACAACCTCGACGTGATCAAGACCGCCGACTGGGTGATCGACCTCGGCCCCGAAGGCGGCGACGGCGGCGGCCGCATCATCGCGCAAGGCGCGCCGAAGGACATCGCCAAGGACAAGAACAGCGTGACGGGGAAATATCTGAAGCAGGCAATGAAAAAGCCGTCGTAACCTGCGCTGTGCGCACGCTACCGATTGAACATACCGCCTGCACACTGCGGCATGAACGGGTTGAAGGTGCAGACAGCGGCGAAAATACGATAAATGCTATAAACCCAGATAATCCATTTGGGCGTAGGTCGGGCTTCAGCCCGACATGTCGGGTTAAAACCCGACCTACAACCCCTTGATTTTGTATGGTATCAATGGCTAATAAACTATCTGGGATAAATGCATAATACTACGAAGGCAGAAACGCCCGATACGTCCCCCTGCAAGACTAATCTATGCACACAAGTCCACTACCCATGAACTTGCGTGCTTTAGTCCAACCCCCTCCCCCAGGCCCTCTGGGTAAAACAACTGGTCATTCGACCAAGCTGTATAAAACTGCGGCCGAGCCTGTCCTGAACCTGCCAAAGCGTCGCTGGTTATCCCACAAGCGTGAGAGGCTGCAAAATCAATTGATTGCAAAGATGTATGCATAGATTAGCCCTGCAAGGGAGCAGAAAAATAACTGTCGCCCCTGAGCAGTTGCGCTTTTTAAAGCACAAATCACACAAACTTTTTGCATGATTAAGTAAATATAGCTAGGCCGAAATATATAGATATTTCGGCATATATGAAACGTTATGAAGAGTTGGTACAGTCCGCACTGATCGGTAAGGGATTCTCTAATAAAAATACCGTCACAGCGGCGAAATTCGGTGTGTGAACGGCTATCAAAATCCACGTCGCCAAAAAACTATGCCAGCTTGAGAATCGCAATCTGGCGGTATGTTTGGTAATTTTTTTCTCTCTCTGACTGACTGAATTTTGCTTTCGCGCCACACGTCGGCTTAATTGTAAAAGGTGCGTCTGAACCATGAGTGAAAATTTCAAAATTGCGATTATTGGCGCGGGGCCGGGAGGGGTTTCTGCCGCAGCTCGTGCAGCGGAACAGGGTGTTTCCCACATTCTTCTCGAGTCCGCGCCGCATGCGGCCAACACACTACACCGCTACCAGAAGGGGAAGCTGGTGATGGCGGAGCCAAAGCAACTGCCATTGCGTAGCACCATGAGCTTCGGTGCGGGAATTCGAGAAGAAATTCTGGAGACGTGGCAACAGGAAATCACCAAGCATCGGGTCAACCTGCGAACAGGTGCAACTGTTTCCGCCATTTCGGGACAATGCGGAGATTTTAAAATCACGCTATTGTCAGGCGAGACATTGACTGCCGAATTTGTGGTGCTCGCCATCGGGCTGCAAGGAAATATCCGCAAGCTGGGGATGCCGGGTGAAGACCTTCCAGAAGTGCAGTATCAACTGGATGATCCGAATGAATTTTGCAATGAAACCATTGTGGTGGTCGGCGGCGGCGATGCCGCTGTAGAAAATGCGCTTGCACTCGCCGGACAAAATCGGGTGATTCTGATCAATCGTAGCGAGGAATTCAGCAATTGTAAGGAGCTCAATTACGATCTATTGATGGCGGCCGTCACGGAAGGAAAAATTGAAACGCGCGTCAGCACTTGGGCAAAGTGCGTGGAAAATTCTTCTGCAGGTGGCTTGCCCATTAGTTTTGTCGTGCAAACGCCGCAGGGTCTGGAGCATATCGGCTGCCATCGCGTTATCGCGCGCCTTGGCGCCAATCCACCGCGCCGGTTGGTGGAAAGCTTTGGCGTAAGCTTCCCGAACAACGACATCGCTTCTGTGCCACAACTGTCGGAGCGCTACGAATCAAACGTGCCAGGCTTGTATATCGTGGGAACATTGGCCGGTTACCCGCTCATCAAGCAGGCAATGAACCAGGGATATGAGGTCGTCGAATACATTCTGGGAAATCCGGTGGAGCCGGCAGACGAAGTGCTGCTGCGGGAAAAATTTTCCGGGATCAACAGCATTCACTCGGTTAGCGAGGGGATGGCGCTGATCAGGGACAACCTGCCGTTGTTGGCCTCGCTCACTACCCTGCAATTGCGCGAGTTCATGCTGGATAGTGCGATTTTTGCACCGCCCCCAGGCGGGGTGATTTTTAAACAGAATGATTATAGCAACAGCTTTTTCTCGATCCTGAGAGGCAAAGTCTCCATACATGTCGAAGGCAAGGGTGGCGCTCCCGCCATTTTCACACTGAATGCGGGAGACTTTTTTGGTGAGATGGGTTTGTTGTCCGGTCGTCGCCGCTCGGGCACCGTGATTGCCGGAGAGGATTGCGTGCTTGTCGAAACACCGCGCCGTTCAATGCTTAAATTGCTGCAAACAGCGACTGGCGTACAGCGCAGGCTGGATGAGGTATCGCTCAAGCGGATTGTGCGAAATTATCTGGATGCCTCGCTCCAGGAAAGCGAACTCGATCATCTGGTCCAGGAATCCCAGTTTAAACAATACGCAGTCGGGGACGTGCTGTTTAATGAAGGCGATAAAGCGGGTGGGTTATATATGATCCGGCGCGGCTCCGTTACCGTATCCCGCATTATCGCCGGCAAAGAGGTGGTGTTGGCCTATGTCTCCGCGGGTAATTATGTCGGGGAGATGGCTTTGGTATCCAACATGCCACGTTCCGCGACCGTGCGTGCAGCCTCGCCCACCGAGGTAGTTTTGCTCGAAGCCGAGCGGGTCAGCGCGGTGATGCTGAGAAATTCCTCGATACGCAGCAAGGTTGACAGCCGCTACCTGGAACGGGTGCGCATGGGTGATTCCGCTTTATCCGGTAAATTCAGCGGCCTGGTCAAATTCCTGATAGATCAGGGAGTGGGAGAGGCGACAGACATACTATTGATTGACTATTCACGGTGCATACGCTGCAACAATTGCGAAGCCGCCTGCGCGGATGTGCATGATGGGACTTCGCGGCTTAACCGCGCAGCCGGCCCGACCTATGAACAAATTCATGTTCCCGCTTCATGCCGGCATTGCGAGCATCCCCATTGCATGAAAGATTGCCCGCCCGACGCGATTCATCGTTCAGTCAATGGCGAAGTGTTTATCGGGGACAGTTGCATCGGATGCGGAAATTGCCAGAACAACTGCCCTTATGGCGTCATTCAAATGGCAACCAGAAAAGCACACCAGCAACGCAGTATTTTGCAGATAATATTCGGCACGGGTAACCATCATTCAAATGCGCAGAGTGAGGCAAGCGAAACGCCCGCCAAGAAAGCCGTGAAATGCGACATGTGCAAAGGCATTCTTGGCTTGCCCGCTTGTGTCCGTGCTTGCCCAACCGGCGGGGCTTTTCGTGTTAGCCCGGAGGTTTTTCTGGGCTATGTTGAGGATGGCTGGGAAAACATGCAAACGGAGCAATAAATGAATATGATGCAACATGCCACCCTGCTGAAATACAATAATTGCCGGTATTTCAAGCTATCCAGCTTGCTGGTGGCCTCGTGTATTGTGGCATATGCATTGGTAGAGACAGCCGAACATCCTTTTGGCGGAACGTGGTTGGGTTATACGTTGGGTATAATTTCGACCCTGATTATGTTCTTGCTGATGTGGTATGGGGTCGCCAAACGCCGCACTCCAAAAATATCAGGCAGAAGGCACTATCACGAAAGCGCGGGGCAAAATCACAACAATGGTGGCGCTCAATCAGGTTTTGCTACGCAACAAAAATCTGAGCGCAGAAAACGTCCGGCCAGAGAAAGCTGGCGCTACGGTGGCACGCTGCAGGGGTGGCTTTCCTCGCACGTCTATCTGGGTTTTTCGCTTCTTGTATTGGCTTCGTTGCACACTGGTTTTCAGTTTGGCTGGAATATTCACACCTTGTCTTATATATTGATGGTGGTGGTCATTACCAGCGGGTTTTACGGGATGTATACCTATCTGAATTACCCCCGACAAATCACTCAGAATATGGCCGGAGATACGCTGGAAGATTTACTGCTCAAAATTACCTAGCTTGACGAGTTGGCCAGAATCCGTGCGCTTGACTTGCCGGACGAGGTGAATGCATTGGTATTAAGGGCGCGCCATGAAACACGCATAGGAGGCAATATATTTCAACAATTAAGCGGCCATCAGCATCATTGTCCAACCACGTTTGCTACGCGACAGATACAGAATCTCGGCAAAAAATACATCAATGGCGATCACCCGAAATTAATGCGTGATCTGTATTCTGTGCTTTTGCACAAAGAAAAACTGGTATTAAAAGCGCGCTATAGCATCATGCTGAAAGCTCGACTGGATGGCTGGTTGTATCTGCATGTGCCATTATCTATCGCATTATTGGCCGCGCTCATCGCTCACATTGTGGCTGTATTTTTCTATTGGTAGCCTAAATGATCTCTTGCCTGTTGATTCAAGTCTCACGCAATCCGCAAGGATTGCCGGTTCGCAAAGAAAGCACCATTAGTGGCGAATCGATCCAGATTGGCCGGAGCGCTCCCTGCAAGATCAATCTGCTCGATCATCGTGTCCATCTGCTGCATGCCACCATCAAACGCTCCGAAGATGGCACGCTGTACATTGAGGGAGAAAAAGACGCCACCCTCAACATCAATGGCTTCATTGAACACAGCGCCGCGCTCTCGCCAGGAACACATGTCGAGATAGGCCCTTATCTGATTGTCGTCGAACCTGCGCCGGATGGGCACGATATCGCCCTGTCGGTAGAAATGACTCAGCCGCTGCCGGAGCAGGATATGGCCAAAACCTGCCGGGCTGCGCCCGTCACTCTGGCAAATTTGGGATTAAGCAAACGCAAGTTGGGCTTCGGCTTGGCGGCCTGCATTATTTTTATATTTCTGCTGCTGCCCATGCTGCCGAGCATTTCATCGGCATTGGACAAATGGCAGGCCACGCTACCCGTTACCTTGACTGATTCATGGAGCCCCGGCCCTTTGGCGGGCGGGCATCGTGTAATCGGTGCGAAATGTTCAACCTGCCATCAACGCCCTTTCCAGCCAGTCTCCGATGATGCGTGCTCGGCATGCCATAAGCAAGTTGCCAAGCACCTGGCGAAAAAGGATTTACACGCGAGTATTTTCAAGAAAGTGCGCTGCACGAGCTGCCATCTGGATCACATCGGGCGAGCCGGGCTGATTCTGCATGATTCGTCAGGTTGTGTTTCTTGCCATGGCGATCTAAAACGTAAAAACCCCAACGCAACACGCGCCAATACGCATGATTTTGGCTCGGACCATCCACCTTTCCATATTACTGTGCAGGATGGAAAAAATATCACTCGTGTCCCACAAGCCGAAAAAGGGAAGCTGGTTGAAAAATCACAGCTTAAATATTCACACCAAGTTCATCTGGACAAAAAAGGAGTGTCAAGCCCTCTGGGACGAACGGTGATGGTGTGCCAGGATTGCCACAAAATAGATGAAGCCGGAACACATTTCGCGCCCATGACCCTGCGCGAAACCTGCCAGCAATCCCGTTGCCACACGCTGTATTTCACGGAGCCTGTTGAGGGCAAAGCCCCCCATGGGTCCGAGCGCGAAGCAATGGACAAGGTGCGTGAATTTTATACAAAACGGCTGACTGATTCACCGGCCAAGAATATGGCCGGTTGCGCGCCAGCAAGCGGAGCGGGTAATGCGGCCAAGCATACGTTGGAGTGTGCCAACAATCTTGCCCGGAAGTATGCTGCTACCACGCTATTCAAAGAAAAGGGAGAAGATCTTGAGTGCGGCGTATGCCACGAATTTGAACCGAGCGGGGATAATCAGGCTCCGTGGAAGGTTGCGCCACTGCAAATCACTCGCGATTGGCAACCGGGTGCCGTGTTTGCACACTCTAAACATGACACGATTAATTGCACGGAATGCCACGACAAGTTGAACTCAAAAGTCAGCGCGGACATAGCCATGCCGACCATAGAAAAATGCCGCGAATGCCATGACGGCAGCAAGTCCGCCAAGGGGAAAATAAGAAGTACCTGCGACAGTTGCCACCGGTTTCACCCGGGCGCAAAGTGATGCGCCATCGCATCCTGAATTAAGGAAGAGCCGGTAACGGTGTTGCTTTTCTTCTGCTTTGACTATTTGACCGACAGCAAATAAGTGAGGTAATTACCCTTGTCCTGAGCGGAGCAATCCTTGCCATACAATTCACGGCAATGCTTCGCAAAATTCTTTTCCACTTTCTTTACATCAGAAAAGGCTTCCGGATTAGCGGAAATAGCTACAGGCTTGATCGGCTTGCCTGTCTCGTTATGCTTGCCTTCCTTGGCCGGATTGTCTGTATGACATGCCGAACAGGAAAGCTCTTTACCGTCCACAACCACTTTTTTGGTATAAAACGCGCGCCCGGCTTCAGCGGACAAGGTTACATGTTTGCCTTTCTTCTTTGCCTCTTGCTCGTAGTCTGCTGCAAGGCTTCTTGCAACATTGAACTGATTGGCGAACTGATCGCTAATATTATCTGACGCTTGAGCAGAAAGACTGATGAAGCCGAATAGCGCGAGCAGCGTATAGGATATTTTTTGCATGGGCAATACCTCTTCCATGTTAAGTTTATAAGGTTCAAATTGTAGTATTCAAGGCTGTACTGCGCGGTCATTCTCCCCCTGTGTCGGGCTAGCCGTTGCCTCAAAATTTAACTTTGAGGTGCGGAGGCAACAATGGGAACACGTTATTCAGAAGTATTTATCGAGCAGGCGCTATTCGAAGTATATTCCCGTGGCGAACGGACGGTGAAGCCGTTCGCGGAGGGATTGAATGTCAATGACCACACCGGATGGGCGTCAGTATTACGGTTCGGCGGGTCATTAAAACCGCATCAAGGGCCAATGCCTTTGTTATCCCTGTCCTTGAACGAGCAAGTGTTGCTGTATATGCGCCTTACTCAGCCGTTTTCATTGTGACATCACTTTGCCCTTCGGTGATATCACCTTAAAGCCCGTGCAAAAAAATGACCCGTATAACACGGGTCATTTTAATATTAGCAATCTCTATCTGCCTCAAATCATTTGATTATTATTTCTTTTCCACTTTTTCGACTGAAAGCAGGTAAGTGAGGTAATCACCTTTATCCTGAGCAGAGCAATCATGCCCATACAGGTCGTAGCAATGTTTCCTGAAATTCTTTTCAACTTTCGCTTGATCGGAAAAACGATCCGGGTTTGCAGAAAGGGCCAACGGCTTGATCAATTTGCCGGTTTCGGTATGTTTGCCATCTTTGGTGGGGTCGTCACCATGGCACGAAGAGCAGGACACATCCTTGCCGTCAACGCTCACCTTCTTGATGTAAAAAGCACGCCCGGCTTCAGCAGTCAATTTTGACTTTGGGCTGCGATTTTTGGCTTCTTGACCATACAAATCAACAAGGCTTCGCGCAACATTGAATTGTTTGGAAAATTGGCTCTCAAGACTGTCCGCCGCATGAGCAGAACAGCTGATAAAACCAAATAACGCGAGTAGCATATAAGATATTTTTTGCATTTGTGAATCCCTCTCCCAAGTTAAGTTTGTGATGGTTTAAAATTGTGCTACGTTGCTATTCTCTAGTATTAAGGCGCGTGATGTCAATAGCCAGCCTCGTCCGGCCTCTTCCAACATGAAATGAGTTTGAAATTGACTTGCTGGGCTGGTCATTATGCGGGGCATGGCGATCAACATGAAAGAAGCGAAGCTACAGACCTTGGCGCAGATCAAAGCATTTCTGGACGGGACATTGGAGGTGGCATTCCGCGTTCCCAAGGAGGGCTGCAACCCGTTTGTCGGGCGAGCCCTCAAGCGGTTTGATTTGGTTATGCGCGCACGGGCGCGCGGATAAGGGCGTACTGCTGCGCTATATCGAGCGCATGACCGGGCTATCCCGCCAGCAAGCAACCCGGCTGGTGCGGCAATACCGCAAGGGCGGCAAGCTATCGAACAGCCCTGCGCCCCCAGTGGGGTTTTACATGCCGCTATACTGCGGCGGACGTGGCCTTGCTGGCCGAGATTGGCCGAGCTTTATACCCACAGGAATTGGTGCAGTGCGCTTTGTGTCAGGCAGCGAGTTTGGATACCGGGCAGCGAGCGTGTGCGGATTGATATTTGAACTGGCGCGCATCGAAATTCTCGCGCTACCAGAAGAAAAATATGGGGACAATATGCGCCACCAGTGCTGCCAGGAATGCCATTGAAAACGGTGCGTGCAAATAAAGCCAGAATTCCATGCGCGCTCTGTACATTACATCCCGCCGAGCCCGTTTTACCAGAGCATCTTTCTGCGCCACGACTATATAAAGGTCATCGAAAGATTTTAGTTGATCATACTTCAGGTTTTTGCCCAATATTTGCAGCTGTTTTACGGCTTGGGCAGTCGGGCATTTGTGCTGGTATGCCATCAATTGCTGGAAAAAATTTCCGCCAATAAGCGTTTCTTGCCGAGCCTTGAGCACCAGCGCACAGATTTCATCGGAAAACTGAAGGGACTTGACACTCGCCTGCTTATCAAGATCGTCAATTTCAAGCAGCAAGGCATCAAAAGTATCTCGTCCGCCCATATTGGCTGTCATCAAACGTGGAAAGCGCAAATAAGCGTAAGCGCCATAGCAACCGCTAACAACAACGACCATCATCAAAATATAGGACAAAGTATGAACATTCCACCCAAACTGAAAACCGGTATGAAGCGTAGCCAGCACGATGAGGGCAACACCCAGATAGGTGTGTGCAGAAAGCCAGCCTTGAAGCGTTGCGCCATGATGGCGCAGCCAATTCGCTTCATGTTTTCGACGATTTGCAACATCCAGCTGCGGTGGCAAAGCATTTAACAAGTTCCGCCGTTCCGTGCGCATGGGCGCCAAGCGCTTGCGAACCCCGTACAGAGCCAGCACGATGACAATTAATGTCGACAGAATCCCCAGCACATAACCCAGCCAGGAACCCCCATAAGCGTAGACGCCCGTAGCAGGTTGATGGAATAAATAAGCCATTACGGCCAAGATCATCAGCAAGCTGGCAATTTTAAAATACCGATAATTTTTGTACTCCAATACGCTTTGCTGCATATATATGCCCGTCCTGAATTAAGTTTTGCCGTTTTATTCTGCTTCCACAGAACTGCCGCGCATAGTCTGAGATAAATCTTCCGGGCTGACGCGCAAGGCGGCTCCCGTCGGGCATGACCGTACACAGGCTGGCCCACTCAGATTATCCTTACACAAGTCACACTTGATTGCATTCTTGGCTAAAATATCATCGGAGATATGTTCCACCCTGCCATGATTAGCGCGCCCCAGCAGTGCTTGCCATAAATTCGGCTTCGTGAAATTTGGATCAACGACGGCCATCCGGATGGCGTCATAAGGACAGTTGTTTTTGCAATTGCCGCACCCGATACAGCCATCTGCAATGAATACCTCACCGTTAACCGACCTGTGAATAACATTAGGCGGACAATCCAACATGCAATAGGGATGCTCGCAATGGCGGCAAGCGTTGGGCAAATGAACGTGGCCATGAGTAATGCCGGCTTCACGTTTAAATAGCGGAATGCCTTTGTGCGTATCCGCGCAGGCGGCTTCACAACGGTTGCAACGGATGCAAAGCGAATAATCGATCAGCAACACATCTGTCGCTTCGCCCACCCCCTGCTGAATAAGAAAATTAAATAAACTTTCTAACTTACCCTGTTGCTCGCCTCTTTTTTTATCATAAGTGGCATATTCGCGATAGCGTAAGGCGAGCTGATCCCGCAGCTCGGTATTGCGCTCCAAAACCGCGATAACCTCGGATGTCCTGAGCAAGACAATCTCGGTTTCCGAGGCTGCACGGGCTGTTGCGGAGCGCGGCCTTTCAGAAACAAGCGCCATTTCGCCGAGATAATTACCCGTGACAATGTATGACAATACATCTTCTTTCCCGCCGATCCTGCGGGAAATTATTACCGAGCCGCGCCGTATCAGATATAGTCCGTCGGCTTTATCACCCTGATTGAATATGACATCTCCGGCTTTGTATCGTTTGATTGTTGCACCCTTCAACAAATAATTGAGCTCACTTTCCGGCAGCGTGTTGGTCAGGCAATTGCGCACTACCCGCTTCATCGATACTTCGTCGAGTTTTCGGCGCACAGACTCCACGGAGTTGATCAATTTGAGCATCGAACGGCGCGGCGTTTCGATAAGCACACAATCCGTAATTGCCTTGACTGTGGCGGATCGGCGGCGTCCGGATATCAGCCCCATTTCACCAAAAAAATTCCTCGCCTTTACTTGAAAGTAAACTTCACTGCCATCCTTGGCTTTAACCAAGACAGCGAGTTCGCCTTCGAGAATTGAGAAAAAGCTGCTGGTGTAATCATCATATTTAAAAATAATCTCGCCAGGCTTGGGGGTCAACACATCGCTTTCGAGAAGGAGCTCGCGCAACTGCAGCGCGTTAAGCCCGGCTAATATAGGCGCGTTGCGCCGGATAATGGCCAGCCCTTCATTGACAGAGCATGAAGCGTTTAAGCCGTAAATTTTTTGCTTGAGGAGGGGTTCGTCCGCCGCCTCAACCGGGTTCCCGAGGATGTATTCGATTACCTCGTATCCCTGGTTCAACGCTTGCTTGATGAGCGGGCTGCCCCCAAGCGCACCGACGATATAGAGGCCGGGGATACTCGATTCGTATTGTTCCGATAGCTCCGGCGCAGAAGCCATGTCGCTATTGGGAAATTTCACACCGAAACTTTCCAGCAACTTACGCGGCGGACTGGCGCCAAGACGCGCAATAACGCGATGACAATTAATGACCTCGACGCCCTCGGGAGTTTTTGCAACGACCTGCAGCAGATAATCCTTTTCTGCTTCGGCATCGATATGTTCTATCCTCGAGCTTACCCGGGGTTCAATACGGCCCGCCTTGATGGCGGCTTGCAGCAGGATAAAGTTGCCTTCTTTACAACGGCTGAATTCTTCCTCGCGATTGATCAGAATCACCCGGTTCTGCTGTGCGAGTGCAAGCGCATTTTCTACGCCGGCATCGCCGCCCCCCACAACCACGATAGTTTCGTCTTCAAACTCTTCTGGATCATCGAGTTGATATTGCACATTGGGCAGGTCTTCGCCCCGGATACCCAGCTTGTTAATGTTGCCTTGCAGTCCGATTGCCAGCACCACAAACTCGGCATTGATGGTTTTACCGGAAGGCGAAGTGATAAAAAAATTGCCGCGCTCGCCTTTAATTCCATCGACCTGCGTATCCAGGTGCAAATTGACCTGGTACCTCCGAATATCCTGGCTCCATGTTTCAAGGATATTTTCACGGGGCCCCGCTGCAAACGTCAACGGGCTTCTGAGCGGAAGCACGGCAGGCTCCGCCATGACAAGTTTGCCTTTTTGATATTTATGGATGGTATTGGCAGGAAACTGCCCAGCTTCCAAAAGGATATGCGAGATTCCCAGTTCGGCAGCATGCGCAGCCGCAGACAAGCCGGCCGGACCCGCGCCAATTATGGCTATCTTGAATTTCTCAGTCATTGAATATTTAATCCATTCGGCATTAATCGGCTACATTTGACATTTTGACACAGGCCTGTTGCCTTCTGGAGCAATAAATCCGTCTTATTTAACATCTGTCGTTGACATGCATGCACCCGTATAAGTATATTCTCCGGCCATGTAATACAGAAGTGGTTCGCCAAAACGCAGCCCATATTTTGGTACGCTCACTATGTTATTTACGCCTGAAAAAATATCTATGCTCTCCATATTGAGCGTTTTTGGAGTATTAAATACTTATGGTTACTTTGCCGGAATTGACGCAGGTTTTCGATAATCTCGACGAGGGGATTGTTTTTATTGACCAGGATCGTCATGTTATAGCGATTAATGAAGCGGCTAGCCGCATGCTTGGACAGGATCGCGACACCGCTATCAATAAGCTCTGCCCAAGTATTTTTCAGGGTACAGATTGCGCGCGAGATTGTGAAAAAAGCGACCATTGCACGCTTATGGTGGAAACAAAACAAGACAGAAAATTTCAAGACCTTGTCGTGAAGCGACCGGACGGCATGCTGGTGCAGTTGCGCATGTGGGCCATAGTGCTGCCCTCCAAAGAACAGACCCAACACTGCGCTGTAGTCTTGCGAGCAACAGATTGGTGATATTGGCAAGCATGCGCTGAATTTTGCGCCGCTCTTTGCTGCGGCTTATGAGTGGTCGTGCCCGATCAAGCCACTGCAATCAACATGCTGAATATTTCGGCAACTTACTCCTTGCGGAGGAACTTCTTCTTATCCCAGCTAGTGTCTAATTGCATAATTAAACATATTTAACTATACTCTGACCACTCAATATCTTCGAGGGTTGAATATGTCTAGGGTTGCGCGGCCTGTAGTGTGCAGTGATGAGGATAGAAGGC
>Ga0172380_10006772_pt1 | contig 13156 bp, 16 predicted proteins | sample Leawe162metaG_FD_119747 | JGI IMG/M metagenome (GOLD analysis project Ga0172380, IMG submission 119747) | Leachate microbial communities from a municipal landfill in Southern Ontario, Canada - Leachate well 162 metaG | ecosystem: Engineered > Solid waste > Landfill > Unclassified | place... | reverse complement strand
GAAGGGGCCGGTAGTGCTGGAGCCTTGGCTGCTACTCAGGCCCATCTACAGTCAGTTCAGCAAATGAGTCAGTCTCATATCAGTGACTTACAGAAACTCGTATTTGATACAGGGATGTTTGCTGGATTCAACCTTCAACGCCCTGGGGGAGATAGATTACAAACGTGAAACTCATTACCATTCGCTCACAGATTCGAGATGTGGCAGCAAGATTTTCAGCCCAGTATCGAGGCAACTCTGGAAATCCTGCCTGGCGAGAAACGATTGCAAGGTTGGAACATCTAGACAAAGAAACAGCAACTCCAGAAGACGTTGCCGCAATTATTGGGAATAAATCGTGGGTTGCCTATACTCACACGTGCAATGATTGTGGCAAGGAGTCAGAAATTGTTGTTATGGTCGGAGATGAACCAGATTACGACTCTCATACAGCTTGGATATGCCCTTCTTGCTTGCAGAAGGCCCTAACGCTAGCCACACAACATATTGAGGGTTAATCTTGAGCCTTGCTGATAGACTGCGGGAGAAGATGTCCAAGGTTAAGCCCAAGCGATGGAAAGTCAAGCCAGAACTTCTATTGCTACCCCAAATTCCCAAGCCACTTCATGGTGTAGCCCCTCGTATAATTCTTGGTTCTGTGTGGTGGAACCAAACCCGCCAGGAAGCTTACCGCAGTACAAACTATCAATGTGAAGCTTGCGGTGTTCCCAAGCTCAGTGCTGCCTACCATCAGTGGCTTGAAGGCCACGAAGTCTACAGAACAGACTATGTCAAAGGGCGACTGTACTATGTCCGTACTGTCCCTCTATGCCATTTCTGCCACAACTACATCCACGTAGGTCGATTGCAGTGGTTGTTAGATACAGGCAAGATTCATCATGCCAAGTTTGTGTCTATCATACAGCACGGTGACCAGGTATTAGCTTCAGCTGGTTTACGTAGGCCACCAGTATATAATGGGGTAATTGCCCCGTGGTCTAAATGGCGTCTAGTTCTAAACCGCAAGCACTACAAACCACTGTACCCAACCTATGAGGATTGGTTGGCTGCAATGGATAAGCAAGACGAGTAACCCCAAGCATTAGGAGCGACCATGCCTCACATTCAGAAGACCAAGAATCCCCTACGCAAGCCTACCACAACCAAGCAAAAGCCTGGTAAAGCTAAAGGCAGGGCTAAACAAGCCCCTAAAGCCCCCAGGAAGGCCCTAGGTGCGTCGCAAAGCCCTAGTAAGCCCTTACCTACGCCCCAGGCTAAGGCAATGCCTAAAGGCACGCCAGAGCCCTCTAGTGGGTCACCTAGTACGGACGGAAATGTATTAACGCTGCATCACCCAATGCTGAAATCGCTACGGCATTGTGGCGAAAAGACTGTTAATCACAGTAAGAGGGTTGATACTGAACCACTCAAGAGCGAATTGGAGTTGCTAATCGAAACTGTCAATCATAAGCACATGGATACGATACGATTAGGCAAGGCGTTTGTTGCTTCTGCACTTGAGGTTGAAGCTGCACTAGACAAGGCTTCTAAAAGAGTGGCTGGGGTCGGATGGGAATTGCGGGGAGTAACTGCTGTTTCTGAAGTTGACAAGTCTGTTTATCGGAGAGTTGGTTTGGCAAAGACGGAAAGAATTGCTAATTTCGTCAGCCCAATATCCAGGGCAAATCTGAGTGAAGTGTTGCGGGTTATACAAGACCTCGGCTTGCAGATAGAGGAGGATTAGGCAATGCCTAAAATACCATCCAATTCTACTAAGACGAAAAAGAAGTCAATAGGCAAGACAACACCACCCAGTTTAGAGGAGTTTGATCGTTGGGTAACCTCCTTGTCTGATCTAGACAAAATGAACTTTGTGACTCTGATTAACCTACCTAATGCTATTGAAGTAGTGGCCAAACTCCCAGAAGGAGAATACCGTAATAGGGCAATTACTGGCTTAGCCATTAGATATGCTATCAGTAAGATTGGTGAGGAAAATGCCAAGGATTAGCAACGGCGGAATGATAAGCCTAGACAGTGAAGACACTGGTCTCGACCTGAAACATGGGGCCAAGCCATACCTCGTTACGATCTGTGATGAAGAGGGGCAGAATACATGGTGGGAGTGGGATGTAAACCCAGAGACTAGACAGCCTATCGTACCCCCAAAAGACTTGGATGACATTCGTGAGCAGTTTGAAGAGGCAGACTCTGTTATATTGCAGAACCCGAAGTATGACTGGGGAGCCTTGGGTACAGTATTCGACAGTATGGATTGGTGGGACTGGAGCAAGGTGTATGATACGTTGCTGGCTGGTCATCTGCTGGCAAGCAATCAACCCCATGACCTTACTTCAATGTCGATTGTGTATCTTGGGGTTAACGCTCAACCGTTTGAAGACGCTTTGGAGGTTGCTTGCTTAGAGGCCCGTAGGATAGCCAAGCACAAGTATCCCACTTGGCGCATCGCTAAAGCTGGCTTGCCTGAGATGCCTAGTGCCAAGGAGAAGACATGGAAGTATGATGCTTGGTTGCCTAGAGCAATTGCTAAGAAGGAAAAGTACCCAAAAGACCATCCTTGGTGGACTGTCTGTAGTGATTACGCCAACAGCGATAGTGCGGTGACGCTACCGCTGTTCAAGAAGCAACGAGAGTTGATTAAGAAGAAGGGATTGTGGAGAATCTACCAAGAGCGGTTGAAGTTGCTGCCCGTGCTTGGTTGTATGGAGTCTTACGGGGTTACTGAGAGTGAAGAACGTACTAACAAACTGAAAAAGCATTACACTGAGTCATCAGCAAGGTGTCACAGGGCTTGTGTTAAGCTATCGAAGGGTGGCATCAAGACCTTGCCAAAAAATGGCGCTAGCAACGATCTGAAGAAGGTACTGTTTAAACAATTCAAGCTTACCTCAGATCGTACAACGAAGAAAGGCAATGTCAGCGTAGACAAATTTGTATTGGATGAGTGGTTGGCAACCTTACCTCAAGACGGAGTGCCTTATCAATTCGTTAACAACCTCAAGGCCTACCGCAAACGACAAACAGCCCTGGGATACATCAAGTCGTATGAGAAGTTCTGGCTGCCGCTCAGCGAGGTTGTACCTGTGAGGAGCAAGGGTCGTACCCAACTTGCAGGACGTACAGGGTCACACCCTGACTTCGCTGAGCGGATGGCTGTTAAGCCAATTCCTGGTTGGAGAGTGCTGTATCCTTCGCTGAATCCAACGGGCACGGACACTTTGAGGTTCAGCAGTAGCAATCCTAACAGTCAGCAGATTAGCAAGCAGGAGATTGCTGAGGTTGGGGAAGAAGGACACAGCGCTAGGTATATGTTTGGGCCGGCACCAGGTCGAGAGTGGTGGAGTTTTGACTACGAGAATCTGGAGTTGCGAATACCAGCTTACGTATCTGGCGAGAAGGTGATGATTGACCTGTTTGAGAAGCCAGATGAACCGCCATACTTTGGCAGCTACCACTTGATGAACGCTAGTATTATCTATCCTGACCTGTTCTGGCCATTGGCTGAAGAAAAGGGGGCGTTCAAGAAGAAATATGCTTCAACGTGGTATCAGTGGTGCAAGAATTTTGGATTTGCATTTAGTTATGGGTGTATGCAACCAACGGGAGATAGGGCTGCTCATAGGCCAGGTTCCTATGACTTGGTAAAGAACAGGCTGAGCGAGCATAGCAAACTCAACAAGAAGATGACTGACTTGGCTAACAAACAGGGATACGTTGAAACCCTGCCCGATAAGACAGTTGATCCAAAACATGGCTACCCTATCTACTGCACTAGGTCTAGGTGGGGCAATGTTAGCCCAACCATCCCCCTGAATTATTTCGTCCAAGGATCGGCCATGTGGTGTACCATGAAGGCCATGATTCGAGTACACCCCTATCTACAGTCAATGCCTGATTACCGAATGGTCATGCAGATCCACGATGAGATAGTGGTTGATATGCCTGCTAAGCCAAAGCTAGGTAATCAACCAATAGCAGATAAGATTAAACGTCTGATGGAAAAGTCAGGCGATGATATTGGGATTCCACTCAAAGTGTCAGCAGAGTTTCATCCAATCAGTTGGGAAGGTTCTGCCGCTTAACTACCAAACATCCTTGGGAGCAATACAATGGAACAAGCTAGCACAAACATGATTCGAGAGGCGATGGAAGACAGGGACATTCTTGCCCTCCGTGAGGCTTACAAGGATGAAGTAAAGGCTGCCTATTTCGATTATGTTAAGGGCGTCAGTGACCTTGTGGAGTTTTCCAACTTCCAAGAACCGCTAGAGTACGTACTGAATGGATTCCAACGTCGCTTGAAAGTCATTCACTACGCTACGTCTTTGTTGATGCGAAGACTACCAAAGATGCTCGAACAGATTGCCAAGGAAGTAGTAGAAACCTCTGGAGAAGATGACGCAAATCCTAGTGAGCCTGCAATAGGAGAGTCCAATGGGTAGCTACGACAAAATTAGGGTGACTTGTCCGCACTGCTTGAGGGGCACAGAAGTGCAGTCTAAGGGTGGTGAATGTATGTTCAAAGACTATGATCAATCTTCAGTGCCGTTAGATGTGGCTTCCTACTTGCATGAAAGCTATGAAGTTTGTGATAAATGCCATAAGCCCTTTATTGTTTTAGCCAATCCACCTTTAGTACGATTATCAACGGAGAAGATTACACATGAAGTACAGGAAACCTGACGACATCGTGTGGAGTAGAAAGTGGGTTGGAATCAAGTGGGCAACTCAGAAGTATTGGGCTTCTGCATCTTGCTTCACTTTGTGCTTGGGGTTTCTAACGCTACGTTGGCACAAGCGATAACATACACTGAAGTGGATTAGGAGTTCATTGATGCTAATCGAGGAAGTTGCTAAACTGACGCCGATGGAGCGACTGTTGTATTGGATAACTGAACGACATGACATCCACTTGAAGAAATCTACAGGCAAACCAAAACCCTGGACCAATGACAAGGTAATGCAGTCCACGTTTTTTACGAATCCTTACCGTGAGAATGATAAGACAACGGTGTGGTTCAGAAAGAACGTTAGAAACCCACTAAAGAATGATCCCAGTGTGTTGATGGCAACTGTAATCTTTCGTTGGTTCAACTACATTCCTACTGGGGAAGTGTTGTGGAACTATGGAAAAGACCAGGAAGGCACTTGCGACTTGCTAACCCGGTGGAATGAAAAGTTGGCAGTGCAACTGTTACGGCAACAACAGAAAAAACATGGTAAGGTGTTTACTGGGGCCTACATGATTAAGGCTGGTAATGGGCCACCTGGATGCAAAATACCCAACGTGTGCCGATCGATTTCTAACGTGTGGGCAGAACGTAAGCGATTGGTTCAGGTTTGCAAGGACGATTGTAGATTGCAAGCCCTATGGGATGAGTTGTGCAAGTTTGACAACCTTGGCGGATTTATGGCTTATGAAATTGTCTGCGACTTACGATACACCTACTTACTCAGTAATGCAAGCGATGTAAGCACATGGACAAACCTTGGACCTGGAGCTAACCGTGGGCTGGCTAGAGTGTTAGGGGAGAAGATGCCAGTCAATAAGGTTGGTAAAATGATACCAAACATTCGTCCAGACAGAGTTGAGCAAGTACATAAGCTGCTGTTGATGATTCGCAAAAAACTTCCTAGTATGCCTAGGTTTGAAATGCGAGAGATAGAACACTCCTTGTGCGAATTTGATAAGATGGAAAGAGCCAGACTTGGTGATGGAAGACTGAAAAGGAAGTATAAGTGAGCTTGAAGTGAAAATAGCGATTGTTCATTGGATAGTCAATGATGTAGGTGGAATAAACTCTTGGACCGAAAACTTCATTATTGGGCTAAGAAGACTAGGTCATGAATGTCAACTGTATTATGGCAGTCATCAACGACAATTAGGATGCAGCCCAGATCACAAGGTTCCTAGAAGTCGTCGTTGGCATCTGCTTCCAGCAAAACTACTCTCTTATCATCCCGTCCTGCTTGCCAGTTCAATTCGCACGTTGAATACATATGACTTGATTGTATTTGCTCATCCCAGTCCTCATCCAACAAAAGGTAATACTGAAATAGACAGTCCGAAGGGATGGCAGGCATTCTATCGAAACACAAAACCATTCAAGATTTCTGTATTTCACGATCGTCACTGGGATAGAACGAATGCTTGGATTGCTGAGGTTCGAGATTGTGTTGGATATGCTCACGCTGCGCAACACCATTTCGTCAACGCTGTAGCCAAATTCACTGAGGATAAGATACCATTTGGGTGGAGTCTATTCCCATTGTTAATTCCAGAGACCCTTCCACCTAAGGAAAAGATTCGTCGGTTTGTGCTGGCCACTCAATGGCTGGCTCTAAAGAATCATCGGTTTCTTATTCCTCACTTGAACAGTCTGAAGTTTCCACTTCACAGCTATGGCAGTGGCCAAACCTATCACAAGCTACTTCCTGAGATGAAGAGGGTTTATAGAGAAGATCACCATCAAGATAAGGTGGCGATATACAATCCAAAGAGTTCTCACATTCATTGGGGACACTGCGAGTATCGTCAGATGCTCAATGCCATGAAACGAGCTTGGTTTTCTTTAGATATGAGTATTCAGGGCATGACTAACATGACCCATTGGGAGCCCATGACAGTCGGCACCTTATCCGTCATGGAAAGAAGAGTCATTGAGGACGAGTTTTGTGAAATACCTGAGGACTGCTGCATTTCTTTTAGCATCGATGATGTTGTTGAGGAGTTAAACAAAATTGGAAAAACTTCTACGTCAATCCTATTGAAGATTCAGCAAAAAGCCTGGAAGATGATCCAGAAGTGCAACTGCCAGACTATTGCTAAACAGATTCTTACTCAGGCTGGAGTATCCAAACTGTGAAACTATTCAATACCTTATCACTAGAGATTTCCGCTCGATGCAATCGCAAGTGTGCCTTCTGTCCTAACGCTTACGCCACTCGTCCTAACGAGCGAATGGATGTGGATTTGTTTGAAGCTGCTCTTACTGAACTAGGAAGCATAGGATACAAAGGCAGAATTGAACTCTACGTATACAACGAGCCATTGATGGACAAGAAGTGGTTTGAAGAGTGCTTAGTCAAGTGTAGATTGCTAGTGCCCAAGGCTTGCTTGATGATTGCCACCAATGGAGACTACTGTACCGGCACAAAAGACATTCTACGATGGTATTCATTGGGGCTCAATCAACTGTTAATCAACTGCTACAGCCCAGGATTGTATGCCAAGAGAATATCTTGGATTGAATCAATGCCTGAGTGGGTAAGCAGAACTAGAAGTGTGTATAGTCAGTTGCCGCCAACCGCACACACGATTCAGATGCTAGACAAATCCTCGGTAGAGCAGTTTGGAAAAGGCGTGTTCGGTTTAGTTAACCGTGCAGGCAATGTGCCAGGGTTTTTGCCTTCATGCTCAACTCCGCTGAAGCGGATGTGTGTCAAGCCATTCCGCATACTGAACATCAACTGGAAAGGTGAAGCCCTGGTTTGCTGCCAGGACTACTATGGACAGATGGCTTATGGCAATCTAGCTGAGTGTAGTCTAGTTGACCTATGGAACCACCCAGTCATGGATGCCTATCGTACACACTTGCTAGCAAAAGACAGGAGCCTGCCAATGTGCCGCAATTGCGATTGTCACGCTGGGGCATACCCTGGCAACGTGCCTAGCCCCGACACGCCTGGCACATTGCCAGAGGCCTTAGAAAGGCTGTACCGGCCAAAGCCCGGCAAGCCTAGTAAACTATAGGCGCAACAAAAAGGCCCAGGTGGGTTAGACCTGAGCCTTGAGGTGGCGGCAACGCTAGTAGTGGGTTACTCAGCCGTAGCTCGCGGGGGCTTCACGGTGCCCTTTTCCAGTGCCTTGCGGCCAGCAGCCGTGATGCTGTAGCGGGCGCACCCATCCTCACCCGGTTCAACGTCCCGCAGGTGCCCGCGCTCAACTTCCTGATCCATCGTAGGTTTGAGGTTATGTCCCAGCTTGATGCCTTCCTGAATCTCCTTGGCAGTCATGTCCTTGCCGGCCTTGGCCAGCAGGGCCAGCGCTCGCTCACGCACACTGGGTCCACGGGGCTTGGCAGTGCCCTTCGCCTTGGGGGTAGCCTTAGCGACCTTGCCAGAGGCCTTGGTTGCCTTGCTAGCGGGCTTGGCCTTAGCCTTGGCTTTGGGTGCCTTGGTGGGTTTGCGCGTAGCCTTGGGCTCGCTAGGGGCCTTAGCGGGGGCAGTGGTGGCAACAGCGACGGATTCGGGGGTGGTTTCGGGCGACATAGCATTGCTCCTAGTAACTGTGGGGGTGTGGCCCAGCTTGTCCTGGTGTGCATAGAACCGACGTGCAGCATAGGCATCAGCAAACTGCTTGACCTTACGCTGGCCGTTAGCAGTGGTGTAGGCCACCGTAGCGGGCATCGGTCTGCGATCCATTGGGAACATTGGGCTGACCCCGATTTTGGGATTTGGTTGGAACACCCAACCACGCCAGTCATTGTAGCCAGGATGAAGAACAGTAATAGCCCCCTATCGGGTGGTTTTGAAAAGATTGTCGTAACTTAGTAGTACTAAATACCTTACGTTCCAACTGGATTTGCCCATGCTTACAATTTTGCTGGATATGGATGAAGTACTGACGGATTTTGTGGGTGCTGCCCTGCGGGAACATGGCTGGACCAGGCGCCAACTGGAGAAGGTATGGACACCCGGTACATGGTCGATTGTTGAGCCGATGGAGATGACCCAGGAACAATTTTGGAAGCCTATTCGAGCGGCAGGTACTGACTTCTGGGCGCATATGGGGCAGACTGTGTGGTCTGATTTGATGCTGGATTTGGTCAATAAGCTAGGGCCATGGTTGATCGTCACGTCGCCTAGCGTTTGCGCTGCGGCTGGAACTGGGAAAATCAGTTGGTTGCAGAACAAATTCGGTGCTGACTTTGCCCGTTACATCATTACCCCATGCAAGACAGCCCTAGCCAGACCGGATTACATTCTGATTGATGACAGAGAAGAAACAGTTCAGGCGTTTACCAAAGCTGGCGGTAGGGGAATTGTATTTCCCTCTCGTCACAATTCGTTGCACTTACAAAGCAACAACCCCTTGGATTACGTTTACCGTCGTTATGTAGAGGAGTCCCGTCATGCACTTTCGTTTTAGGAATGTCAACGCGGCGTTTGCCAGTTTGGTTCGACAGATTCACAACCGAGAGATTCCAGTTAGGGAGAGTCCCAGTCGTGCTGGCCCAGTGTTGATGGTTGAAGAACCAGTTACCATTACGTACACTCACCCACGTGAGCGGGTTCTTTTCAACAAAACAAGGGATGCAAACGTCTTTTTCCACCTGTTTGAAAGCCTCTGGCTCCTAGCTGGACGCAATGACGTTGCACCACTGGCTTACTACAACAGCCAGATTGCTGACATTGCTAGTGATGACGGTAAGACTTTCAATGGGGCTTATGGATACCGTTGGAGAAACGGATTTCGTGAGATACCGCTTGCCTGTTCTACTCCATCGCTAGAAAGCCCGAACGTGAGTTATGGCTATAGCTTTGAAACTGATGTTAATCAACTTGCAATTATCATTGACCAACTACGTAGGAAGCCTGAGTCACGTCGTTGTGTGCTGCAAATGTGGAACGTCGAAGATGACTTGCTGAAGATTGATAAAACAAAAGATGTCTGCTGCAATACTTGCGTGTATTTCTCGTTAGGGTTTCATACAGAACTTCACAGAAGAAAAATCGGAAGTAAGCCAACTGCCGATGGATTAGGGGGTATAGACTCATTTGAAACACCAATCTCTTTAGACATGACGGTTTGCAACCGCTCGAATGATTTGATTTGGGGGGCACTAGGGGCAAATGTCTGTCATTTCTCCGTTTTACAGGAATACGTTGCCAACTGTTTGGGAGTTGAGGTTGGAGTTTACAATCAGTTCACTAACAACCTCCACGTATACAAGGAACGATGGGAACCAGAGAAGTGGTTAGCTGAATATAAGCCATTGGTATTGTGTCCTAAGTGTCATCCCAGCTACCAAAGCCGAGGGCTTGTCTGTCTAGGCAACCGTACCTGTGATAATTGCAGTAGTTGCGGAGGCGATATGCAAGTGCTTAGCTCTGACCATTGGGGACATCCAGGAGCTAACCCATACCTAACCCAGAATCTAAACCACATTCCGCTAGTTCAAGACCAAGCTAGGTTTGATAAGGAGTGTGCTGCATTCATTGACTGTATTGACGGTGACTTCCAAGAGCCATTCCTACGTGACGTGGCTCAACCGATGATGGCTGCGTTTCGTAGGCACAAGCGTCGTAGCTACCATGATAACGAAGGGGCGTTGAACTTAATCGAACGGGTGAAGGCAGAGGACTGGAAGATTGCCGGACGTAATTGGTTGCTCAAGCGTTGTGAGGCTTGGGAGAAGAAAGCAGTTATTAGCGAAGGTACAGGTGAAGTGATCTCTCCGATCTTGGAGGGCAAGTAATGGCAGAACCAGTCTTGACAAAAGCGGACTTTGTTAGGCGTTATGCCGCAGGTAATGAGTTTGGCAATCACTCACCGACGTGGGCTAGAGTAGAGGACTTTCTTGCTGAACCACCATTAGGTGATGGGCAGAAGTACCACTTACGCAACAGAGTTACTGGTGGGCCTACGTGGTATAATATAGATGAAGATGGGGTAGAATTTGCTTTCTATGCCTTGCTAAATGATGGAGTGAAGGCAGAGAGCCTCTACCTTAGTGCTATGGCCCCGACGGAGCTAACGCTGATTCAGGGTGAGGTAATGCGGGCGCCTTGGGGTCTCTACCTGTACTACACGCAGGTAGCGAAACCGATGCGTGAGGCACTGGCTGAGAAGGCAGAGTCCGTTAGCGGATTTACTGCATTGATGTTGTTGAAGCGGTACTTATGCCAGCGAAGCTACGAGTGGTTGGAGTATCTGCTTGAGACCTATACCCATCCAACCCATGTGGTAGAGTTTTCAACCTATGGAAAATCCTGGGGAACCCTTTCTGGATTTAATACCGTGTTTTGGGAAGTCCGAGCTTACTGAATTGGGATCGAGCTATGCCAAAAGGTGTACATAACCATCATCATACAGGGCCTATTAAGCATTTGTTTTGGGCCAAAGTAGATAAGAACGGGCCAATTCATCCAGTCTATGGGCAATGTTGGGTATGGTTAGGATATAAGGTTGGTAGTGGGTATGGTCAACATCGGCGGAGCTGGGCGATTCACTACGGTGAGATTCCTCCTAGAATGTGCGTCTGCCACAAATGTGATAACCCAATCTGCGTAAATCCAAATCATCTGTTTCTAGGTACTTATAAAGAAAACACAGCAGATATGTGGCATAAGGGAAGGGCCAATCCAACAGGAGCGATAAATCCTGCTACAGGAAACAGGCATGGATCCAAAACACATCCTGAAAGGGTAGCTAGGGGCGATAATACAATGGCTAGAAAGTATCCAGAGAAATTACCTCGTGGAGAAAAACAATGGATGGCTAGACTTACAGCCTCTAAAGTAAGAAGAATCAGAGTTCTATATGCCTCAGGCAAGTATCTACACAAAGACTTAGCCAAGAAGTTTGGGGTTGCTACTTCAACTATTGGACCTATTATCCGTAGAGAGCATTGGAAGCATGTTAAATAGTTACACGTTGTGGAATTCTCCACGTATGGAAAATGCTGGGGTACAGTACCAGGGATGAACACGGTTTTCTGGGAGATCAGGCGATACTAAGATGCCTAGAGTCAGCAGAATTGGAAAGACCTACTATAATGACAACAACTTAATGAATACAGAGTGGCTGAAAGAGTTAGTGTTGAATGGGGTAGTAAGTTCTGGAGAAATTGATGCTCGCAATATTCAAGAAGTTAAGGCAAGAGACATAGCCGGATTTACTAGATGTCACTTCTTTGCTGGAATAGGAGGTTGGGAATATGCCCTACGAATCGCAGGCTGGCCAGATAATAGATCGGTTTGGACAGGAAGTTGCCCATGCCAGCCGTTCTCGTGTGCGGGGAAAGGCCAAGGCGAAAAAGACCCGCGACACCTCTGGCCCCAGTTTCGACGCCTCATCGCCAAGTGCCGTCCTTCAACGGTTTTTGGAGAGCAAGTTGCGTCAAAGGCTGGACGTGAATGGCTCTCCCGAGTACGTGCTGACTTGGAAGAACTGGGTTATGCGGTTGGGGCCGCCGATTTGTGCGCTGCGGGGGAAGGCTCGCCACACATTAGACAGAGACTTTACTGGGTGGCCAACACTAACCGCCAGAGACTGTCGTACAATGAAGGGAGGGCGGGATCGGCCAAACAAAACTGGTGGGAAGTCTTTGCTTCATACACTTTTAATGATGGGGTATGCAGAAGGGTACCTGAACCCCAAATTCGCCTCGTGGTTAATGGGATATCCTCAATCCCATTTGCAGTGCGCGGTTACGGTAATTCCATTGTTCCACAAGTTGCGGCAACATTCATAAGTGCATTTTTAGACTGTGGGTATAATTAGGGATTCTAGGGAGCACAACACCGTAGAGGTTGAGAGGACGATATGCCACGAGTGCAAGATGAGAAGACTAACTATGCAAATTCTTACCGTTTCCATGGATTGGAGCTTAGTTCAGATGAAGGGCAGTCTGAGGGAGTTTGCCCGTGGTGTGGGCGTGAAGGTAAATTCAGTTTGAATTTGGAGACAGGGGTGTGGCGATGTTGGGTTTGTGGGGAAGGCAACGAGAAGGGTGGAGGTAACCTACTAGCTTTCCTGCGCAAGCTATGGAACTTGAGTGATAAGGCCACAGTTGACTACGTAGACTTGTTGGAAAACCGTGGCTTGCTCTATGAAGATACGTTGATGGCTTGGGGCGCTTGCCGATCAGTACTGACTCACGACTGGCTAATACCGGGTTATTCGGCAAAGGGATCTTTGGACCAACTCTACAGGTATGTAGACATTGGCGACAAGAAGCGACTTAGGCCCACTCCAGGCATGAAGCATGGATTACATGGGGTGCCGTTGTACGATAGGAATAAGACCTCTGTGTACTTGTGCGAAGGCTGCTGGGATGGTATGGCGTTGTGGGAGATGCTCAAGGGGGTAAAACACGGGGAGGATGGTAGTTTGGTAACTACAGCCAACCCTGAGCGTAGCTTGGCTGGT
>Ga0172380_10006770_pt1 | contig 13159 bp, 14 predicted proteins | sample Leawe162metaG_FD_119747 | JGI IMG/M metagenome (GOLD analysis project Ga0172380, IMG submission 119747) | Leachate microbial communities from a municipal landfill in Southern Ontario, Canada - Leachate well 162 metaG | ecosystem: Engineered > Solid waste > Landfill > Unclassified | place... | reverse complement strand
TATATGTTCGACATAGATAACATATTGAGTTTTACGTTGTACTTCACGTCCCAATCTACTTCTTCTTTGAAAGCTGTCGTGGTGGAAGAATGCACTCCGCTGCTGTCGAATCCGATGTTGTCTACCAATTGCTTAGACGGATATATGGAGTAAGTGTTTGTCAAGTACTGTCTCAACACTACGTTTATGCTCCAGATATCTACTGTTCCGTTGATGAATTCTTCCATATACAAATATTCTTTTAAGTGGTCTGGGATTCCCAGAATATTTGCTTGACCTTCCAGCACTGTTGGAATTATCGCTGTTCTCAGCACGTTGAAATCTACGAACTCCCATTTATCTTTCCAAGTTGCCCAACCCCATGGATTGAAGCGCTTTATCATCATTCCATACAAATTTTCGTCTCTGTTTTTGATAAAATTCAAGACTGGGTAACGATATCCGCAAACAGTGTTTATTCTGTCGTTATCTTTGTATTGGTTCAGAGCGTCGTACATATACTGAATAAAGGATTGGTGCATCACTATGTCGTCTTCGAGAACTATCACAGCGTCTGCGCCGTCTTCGAAATGAGCAGCTATTGTTTCAGTTATGCTTCTCTTTATTCCCTTGTTTTCTTTCTGCTCGATGTAGTAAGCATCCTTTAGTTGGATGATGCGAAAATGTTCTTTTATTATGTCTTGCTGTTCAATATCTTTCTTGGTACTTGGTTTGTCAAAATACACAAACACTGCTTCCGGATACTTTGTCTGTTCTATCAAAGATTTGACTACCTCAAACGTATGACTTGGTCTGTTGAACACAAAAAATAAAGTATCTATTCTCATACTTTATACTCCATAACTTCTTTCAAATAGTCAACGTACTTATCAGTTACGTCGAAGTTTCCGTAAGATATCCATTCTTTTAACATCACTCGAGAATAATCGCGTATTTCAGTAAACGGTACTGTGTGCACTCCCAAAGTTTTGTGTATAGTTGCAAAAAACGGTCGTGTGTTCCAAAGCATAGCTGACGGAATCATTCTACCAATTTGGAACGCAATGTTCAAATCGCTCTTCAAACGATATTGAGTATCTTGTCGTTGGTCTATAGTCGGATTGTATAACCTAGCTTGTATTCCGCATCCCATGCACACGTTAACCAGCTCTTGGCAAGCAGTAGAAGCGCTGGAACCGTACATCGTTTGCCCAGATTTATCTTTTCGTTCTTCGAATGGCTGTATCTTATATCCCTCAGACATAACTACTATACAGCGACCGTGATTCTGTATTTTATTTTTTATTTCTTTAACTACGTCTGACGGGTATCGTTCGTCTTCTGGCAACAATATCAGCAACGGCAATTTTCTTTCTGGATCTGCTAGACGAGCTGCGCCCGCTATGAATCCAGTTTCTCTGCCGTACGTTTGAGCAACCAATACTTGGTCGTGCGAGCCGGCTCCCTCGTTTTCTCGATTCAACATTTCAGTTGTGTTTTTCCAAAAATTTACGCAGGACTGAAATCCGGGAGTGAAGAACGATTCAACAAATTCTTTGTCGCCCAAGTCATTGTCGATTGTCTTTGCTGCAGAGGCGCACATCAAATCTGGAATCTGGCTGCTTATGTGCATAGTTTGCTTCAGAGTTCCGTTTCCACCGATGTTTATAAAATAACCAATATTGTATTTCTCCAACTGCAATTTGAAATGACAAAACTCAAGTTCATTCAGTGGAGCAATTCTTGTAGTTCCAATGTAAGACGATCCTGGCAAATCATATAAACACTTGCGTTCAGCATCATCAATATTAGTCAAATCTTTCACAGAATCGTTTAAGAATCCCTGGATGCCGGGAACTCCAGCGTAGACTCTAGTCTTATACAAAAAATTCCAAACGTCTATGATGCCCACCAAAGTAGCGTTGATGACTTGAGTAGTTCCGCCAGACATTGTAATCAAAACATTCTTCATGACGCTTTATTCCTTTTTATCAGTAGAACCAAATCCACCAGCACCACGTTCAGTTGTCTCTAAATATAATTCTTCTAACTTCACTTCTTCAGGCTTTGAATAATTCACTGGAAGCAGTACCCATTGAGTTATCTTTTCGTGTTCATTAATTTCTACACAATCATTTCCTGTATTGACAAGACTTATATGTACTTCACCTTGATAATCTTCATCAACGACGCAAGCAAGAAAATCAAGTCCTTTCTTTGAAGAAACTCCACTTTTGTTGAATCCAATCAAAACGTGTCCTTTCGGTATATTAACTTTGATACCAGATGGAATCAAAATACGTTCCTGTGGTTGCAACATTATCTTTTTTGTTTCTAAAAGATATTCTTTTGCAAAAGAAACATCTAACCAATAATTTTTACTTATCAAATCGTTTATAAATTTTTCATCAAACAGCGGCATATAAAAATCTATGCCGGCGCTTTTTTCTGTTCCGCGAGTTGGAGCAAGTACGTTTCTAATTCTACTATATTTCATACGCAATTTATCCTTATGATTTAATTATGGTACTTTCTTTGTCTTTCGATTCAGTTTCTGCTTGCATAAACAAAGGAATGAATTCTTTGTTTATATGTCCGCAGTTTCCGCAGCAAAACGTCTGCACTGGAATTACAGCATCTTGTCCCTGAGGATTAACTAGCGCTGAAAGCTTGCGCATATAAAACGCCGGAATGAATAAATCGCTTTGACACTTTTCACAAATTATTGCTGTTGTTTGTTTTATGTCGATTTCGCTACGCCTGCCCGGCAGCGGTGGAGTTTGTCCAGCTGGTGTTTTTATCATGATTGAGTTCCTTATGTTAGAATATAAAATATTTTGATTTTTTCAACGTTTTGTAATACAATGTTTCTAATCCAACTATCTCCGAAGACTCTGATGGAGAGATGTTTCTCACGTCGCGTATTTTTATTTTCTCGAATCCGTTGTTCAGCAACGCATCTGATTTTTCGTTTTCAATGTCTGTGTAAAATACGTCGTTGCACGAAGATAATCTTAAAACTTCTGGAATAAATTTGTCTAGGTCAAAATTCTTGTTGTATGTAGTCGGCCGCAAATAATACGGCGGATCCAGAAACAACACAGTTCCAGACGGATTCAATTTTTTCATCAAATCGTAAAAGTCGGTGTTCAACACAACAGTGTCTCTCAATTTTTCTCTTATACGATCGTACGTGCTTTTATCGAAAAAGTAAGAACGATGTCCCCAGCTTTGATTCATTCCATTTGGGCCGAATCTCAATATTCCATTGATGCACGCATTCACCAAAAAATACAGATAAATTCCTTTCTCGAAACTATCAGCTTGGTGAAAATTTTTGTTGTAGTATTTCCTAAACTTGTAATAAGATTTTTTTGATTCTTGTATGTCACCAAAAGTTTCTTCTATGAACTTACCAGCGTCGACGTAATCGCTATACGAAGCTTTTTGCAAACTCGACCACAACAAAAATATGTTTCTGTCTATGTCGTTAATTACGTAAGATTCGTAAATGTCAAACGTATTGACAAAAATGGATCCACTTCCAACAAACGGTTCTATGTATAATTTGTTTTTTCTGTAAGTAAGTTTGTTGAAAATATCTGACAGAAATAATTTATTTCCTTGATAGCTAAAAAACTTAAGCATCTTTCAACGTATCAATTAATTTAGCGATGCCAGCCATAAAATTTATTTCTTTGTCGATGACCAGCGCGTCCTGATATTGAGTTTCAGCTATTATGATTATAGCGTTAGCAACGTCCTTCGTGTATTCGTCGATAGTGTCAAACAGCAAACGATATGTGTCGATGAAAGATCTTATCTGAGCGTTAGCAACTAACTGCCTTATGTCTCCGAACATCTTACGCTTGTCTGTTTGAGTTTTGAGTATGTCAATCAACTTCGCGTGGAAGTCACCTTCTACTAGCAGCTGTTTTTGAATATTCAACTTACCATTGATAGACATTTGCTGCGTTGTTCCAATTATCTTCCTGATATCTGGATAGTGAATGTTGATAATGTGAAGTACATCTTGAGGAACAAACTTCACGTTCTCGTTCGTCAGTATCTTAGCAACGTGAATAGCTATGTCTTTCTTCGACGGAGGAAAAATGTGAAAGTCCTGAACTCTCGAACGTATCGGCTCAATAACTCTTTCTATATAATTGCAAGTAATAATGAATCTACAGTTCTTGTGAAACTCTTCCATAATAGCTCGAAGCGCAGCTTGACCGAACACCGTGAGATAATCTGCTTCGTCGAGTATGATAAACTTATGCGGAGAAAAAGATATAGTGCTAGCAAACGACTTTATCTTAGTTCTCACTGTCTCTACGTTGTTCTCGTCAGACGCGTTGATGTACAAGCTATCGCAGTCGATTCTCTTCACTATCAACTTCGCTAAAGATGTTTTACCCACTCCAGCTTTTCCGAAAAACATGAGGTGAGGAATATCTTGCTGAACCAAGTAACTTTGTATTTTGTTCTTCACTTCATCGTTTCCGATAAAATCTTCCAAAGAATCTGGACGATATGCTTCGACCCATAAAGGACTATTCTTTTTTTCCATCATTTCCATCCTTTCTTATCATTTTCTAACCAAGGTATCATTTTTAAATTACTTATATGTGCAATCTTTTTTGGTGATATTTTGTTTTTAAATCCTTTGAAAATTGAATAAATATGATCTAAATGATATGCACCAATTTTACCAGCAGGACCACGTTTATTAAAATTTTCTAGTAACTTAATGGGTTGATTGTTAGTTAACTTGCATACAAGATCTTTATATTGCTTAAATTTAGTTTTATTTTTATTCAAATCTTCAATTGGTATACCTTTTCGTTTTGCCCACATTTTTTTAGCACCAATAGATTGCGCTTTTCTTACTTTATTTGAACGATGCTTTCCAAAAAACGGGTGTAAATTTCCACATCTACCATAACATGAATTACCTTTTCCAGAACGTTTTTTATTCCAATATAATCGTATCTTTTTTGTATGTTTCTTTCCATAAAAAGAATTAAACTTACCTGTCTGAGAACATTTTCTAGAACAGAATTCTTTACCACGCATACCAGACAAATCAATACCACAATTTTTACAATATAACTTTTCCAAAATTTTCTCCTATATTATATAAATATAAAAGAAATAATTCAAAAACATATATTTTTCTACCCAAATTGTAGTTTATTCATCCTCTCCAAGCCCGACTAAATAATACGTTGCAGAATAATCCTTTCCTTTAAATACAATAGTTGTAAGACCACTTGAAGAAATCTTCATAATTGCTGTTTCAAAATCGCCATCGTTAGCTGTAAGCACTTCTTTGAAGTTTCCGATATCAAATATCGCTTCCTTCATAGCTTCTGATTTAACAACATTCGATGGATTGACAACTATGACAGCGCTGTTGGTATTAGTTTTCTTTGTTTCACCAATAACAAACTTAACTTCCTTGCCAGAAACAACAGTATACTGTTTATATTCTGACAGAGCTGCTCTAGCTTTGACAAACTTGCTAATGAATGCAGAATCGAGCGTTATTTCAACTTCATATTCAGGTTCTTTGATTTCCTTTGGTGCTTTAGGAATCATATTCAATTCAGACAAAGCGAAGTGAACAGTCGAAGCAGCGTCAGAAAAATCAAGAGCAACTGTCTTGTCAGAAAACGAGTTCGGCTTTATCTCGATTTCGTCATCTAAAACAGACACAAGATCTTTCAGCTTTCCAGTGCTGTATATGCCGAATGAATGTTCGTCTTTCAAAGAATCAAATCCAGATTCTTTAACTATTCCAACCAACGTTTTTTCTGGTTCAGACACAAATTTCGTAGCAATATTTCCCTTGCCATCTGTATGTAGAATAACTCTGTCACAGGTGCCATTGAGATAATATTTCTTGATGAATGAAAGTAACTTTTTCTTTTCCATAATGTAACCGTCCTTTTATTGTTTTATAATTTTATATTATTAATTATTCCATAAAATAATAATCAAGAATGTTACAATCATAGCTTGTAATATTCCTAAAAATTTAACTCTTGAACCACCAAACCAATAAGGCATACAAAAATATTTCAAGAACTTCCAAAATCCATTATACTCACTTAACCAGTGCCATTCATAAGGAAATATCCAAGGGCCGATTTCATAACCCGGTTCCCATTTCCAAGCTTCTTTTGCTTTTACAAAAAATGGTACCCAAAGAGCATAAGTAAAATCTTCCCAACCACCTATATGTAATAATATTTGATACCAAAATATTTCTGAAAACCATATTGCTGCTACTAAATACCAGAGACCAAACATTATGACTGTTCTAATATGATACCAGTTATCCCAATATTTTGCATCTGCTCCTGGAGCTCTCCACTTTGGTTTAAAATATAATTCTGTAGTAATACAATCTACCAAACTAATTGCTAAAATCGAAAACAACAAATATAAAAAAATCATTGTATTATTCCTTCTATTAAAATAAGAAAAATTTCTTTGCATTGCGAGAAACAGTGAACGGATTATCCCATATCAGAGCATCATAAAAATCTTCAACTTTACCTCTGAGTTCGTGCTCAAACATCTTCGGTGCGTCATTGTATTGTTTTGCAAAATCTAATATTTCTTTTGGGCTATCGTTGAGAAAAGCAACCGTTTCTATATTGAATGGATTTTCTAACAGATATAACCATTTAATCTTTGTATTGTTTCCTATCAATTGGTATTTATTAGTTAACTTATAATGCTTCAGCAAACTGTTGTAATTGATTGCTGCCTTAGCATGTGCTGGAGCTCCTTTTATATATCCAGAAAACGGTGCGTCTAACGGATTAGAAAACTTAGTCATTTCTTTTATCGATGTTGGCTTAGCAACCTTTTCTATTGATAAATATCCAAGATTTTTCCTAAACTCCAATATTTGGTTAGTAATAGTTTCTTCTGTCGAACCCTTTAGAATATCTGTCAAGAACGACTTCATAAAGTCTCGATACGCTAACGGAAAATTAGAACGAACTACGTCTATTCCCTTTACTTCTATCTTGTCTACTGGCACACCGTTGTTGTTTATTATCCACTGAACGTAACGTTTCTTAGCAACCCACAACCCAGATTTTGCTATTAATTCTTGCTTGATGTCAAATCGATGCTTGCTAATATTGAATTGTTTCTTGCAGAAACTATTATATGAAACATTGATTAGTTTCTGCATCTTTCCGGCAAAATCTAAAGTTATCCTTTCTTTTTCTGCATCAGTAGCGTTCGGATGATTCTTCGACAGATACGGTTCCACAGCAAAAAACACAGAATCAGTATCAGATGCTAAGCAATAATCTTCGTTTTCTGTTCCATTTACTTTATTATAGAACATATTGCCTATCTTTTCAGCATGCTGAATAATTTGAACACCAGTCGTGGTAACTGCCTCAGCGTTGTCTCTGTCATAAAATCTAAACGATGTTAATCCCAATACTCCATATAAAGAATTCAACATAACCTTTGTTATGTTTTGAAGATCTTTATAAAACTCGTACTTTTCTTTGTCATCTGATTTACCATACTTCTTCATCAAGTTCTTGTATTCTACTCGTTCGTCGAACCACTTACTTAGAATCTCAGGTATTATTCCCATTGGCATATCTTCTTTTATAGGATAATAACACGCACCATTTGCAGCTATTGCAATATTCTCCTTAATTATATCGTCTATATACAGCTTGTCGACAACTTGGTTTTTACCATCTACTTCTAAGCTGTATTGTTTTTCAACGCCGTCTAAATACTCTGAAGAATTCCAGTTGTCAATTTTTCCAAACTTAGTTTCTGGAGATATATTAAGCGACATGATAATAGACGGATAAAGCGAAGTTAAATCCAAATCGAATATCCACTTGCTCAGGCCACGATGCGGATCTTTGACGTACGCTCCAGAAAATTTATTACCAATAACCTTTTGAGGACGATTAGTAGAAACGAGATTTTTTCTCTTTATGAACGTTAATATAGCACCCTCGAGATATCTGGACGACATAAATATATCTTCGTATGGTACGTGACCTTTGTGGCAGATACCTTTCACTAAATCAAGAAACTTCAGTTTCTTATCAAGCTCAACAATCAATTCCACGTCGTTGATATTGTACTTTATAAACAACTCGATGTCAGTTTCGTATAATTGCTGTAGAGACATGTCAAATTTTACTTTGCCGCGCTTGAGTTCTTTTTGAGCAATTGCGTCTAGAGCATAAGACGATTCTTCGTTGAACGTGAACTTCTTGTAAACTTGCATGTAGTCGAGACAAGATATTCCAGCTAAGAAAAATCTTTGTCGATATTCGTTGAAATGCACTATTCCAACTGGACTAAGAAGATTGCCCGACTGGTAACCCAAAACGTTAATGATTCTTCTGTATAAGTACGGTATGTCAAAGAAGTCGATATTCCAACCAGTCAATATAGTCGGCTTGACGTCATTAAATATTTCTAAAAACGAAGTCAACAAATCTGATTCATCTGTAAAAAATAAAGTGCACGACTTGTCGTTTTGAATGTTTTCTTTAACATCTTTCACCAAAACCCAAGTGTAGTAATAATCCTTGGCTTGGTTATATAAAGTTATTCCGTTTATTCTTCTGTCGGCTTTTTGTATGTCTGGCAAACCCTGGTCAGTTTCTACTTCAATGTCCATAAAAACTGTTCTGTGATTCTTTGAAACATTATCGTCATTTGTATAGAGATCGATTAAAGTTCTCATTTCTGGATTAACATCATACTCGAAGATTTGACCGGATGCTTGCTCATCTTCAGTCCAGTGCCCAACTTTTTCTACTTGAATTCCATTTATAGTATAGTATGGACCATCAGACGATTTCTTATACGCTGTCTTCTTATAGCGAAAGGACTTGTAACCGATAGCGTCATCCCAAAGATGAACTGTATTGTTGTAACGATCGTAGTGAATATTGTGATAAATTTCCGTAACTCCTTTTTATAAATATAACCATTTAATCGGAAGATGTCAATAATATTTTATGAGTTCGACTCACATGTGCATGCATATTATTTGTTGAAATATAGCGTTCACAATATTTACATTTTATTTTTGAATATGCTAAACCGATTCTAGCTTTTCTAATATTTTCTTTATGCTGTTCCGAATGAGGTAAATGAAGCCAAGAACAATTTCCACGCTTACGTCCTTTCATTATTAAAGAATGATTTGGTCTTTTTTTACCTCTCCAAATTCCAACACGCCCAACAAGAGCTGCGGCGATTCTCTTTTTATGCTGTTCTTTGTTTGGGCAATTAGTAAATGTATCTCCTCCAGTTCCACCAAATGTAAAATTGCAAAGTTTGAATCCCATTATTCTAAGTACAACTATTCTTCCAATTTCCCATCGAAATGCTTCCTTTTCAGAAACATTTTCTACAATCTTTCGATAAACTATTGAATTGCCTTCCCGCAATATTTTTAAAATTTTATTTTGTAAATATATATTATTGTGTCTTTGTTTTAATGCATTATTTTTGTGATCATATATTCTATTACCTTTTCCTTTACCAATATAAAAAGGAATAGTAGGTGTTGCAGAAGAACAAAGTTCATATGTATAAAAATTATTCAAATTTATTCTGGTAGTAAATTGTATTTGTTTATAGTCTTTTTATATATATTATCACCAAATTTTTTAAGATTTATAATAATATATCTATATGGAGACGTATATACACATATCGTATCTGTTTCTTTATCAAAATATGTATCTGTTAATTTATGTTTAACATACATATCAAATAGTGTCCATGGATTTCTAATATCTGATTCACAACCAATCCAACATTCAGAATTATTTTGTGGTAAATTATGTGTGATTTCAAATAACTTATATGGAATATATGGAATCATAACTTATTTTCTTTTATTATTTAATTATTTTGTAAAACTTAGAATCTTTCAATATCAAATTTTCAAATTTATCTAAAAATATTTCCATATCAAATACAATGTTATTCATAGTATTCTTTATATCTATATCTAAATTAGATTTTTTGATTTCTTCAAAATGAAAAGTATATCCAAATTTAATTGGTGCTTTCTTATTTGGATTCAATAACTGAATCATATCAGATTCATCTGTAAGTGCTTGGAAATATGTAACAAATTTTAAAGAATATCCCCTTGGTGCTATTTGTCTAGCTGAATATAATACGGAGCGCTCAGACAAAGTTGACTTCACATCAATGAACCAATAGTCAAGATTTTTTCCATATTGCTTAATAATTGCGTCTTGATTTAGTTTAACCTTAAAAACAAGATCAAAGTCATAAGCTACTGGTAGGAGTAGCAATCCTGCATTCGGACCGGATTCATTCACCGCTTCCCACAGTATTTCTCCAGCTGATTTTTTGCCGGATATCTTTTTGGTCTTGAAAGAATATATTTCTTTGACTAATCGTTTGAGCTTCACATTATACAATTTCTTTTTCATTTAATTCCTTTATAATTTATAGTTTATAATTATGTCTAAGTTGAAGCAGTTCTCTCGTTAGTGTGCGACGAATCGTTGCAACAGTTCCGCACCAAAGGCGTACCGGACTGCAATTTTCCTTTGCATTATTGGTTCAACTTAGACATCTTTTGATATTATAAATATAATAAACTTTTAGATGAATGTCAATAGATTACTTTAATAGCCTTCCAGTTTTTTGTTTGCAATTGCTCCCACCCAAGCTATAAGCTGTTCTAAATTATTCACTTGCTTTACTCCATACCTATCACAAATAATATCTACGTTTCCTTCTTTCCAATAATTTTCCGGACAGCACACTATGACTTTTCCAGACCTAGCAAATAATCCCAATTCTGCTAGAGTTATTGGACTCTTAGTATCTTCATCAAAATACATTATAATACAATCTGCTTTTTCTTGTGCATCCAGTTCCCAATTTACTTGCTCAAAAAACTGTGGATTAGATTTTTTTTGAATCCAGCTACTATCCCAATCGTCTCGTCTGGGATTCAACAAAACTATGTTCGGATGATCCTCCAGTCCTTTGGCAACTTTGTCTTGCCAGAATTGAGCTTTCCCCATTTCTATAGATCCTGCTAAAAATACCGTTAGATATCTTTTCTTATCAACATAATTATCGAATTCTGATGGAGCTTTAATGTGTATCATTTTTATGTATCTCCAAATGTAAAGGTTTTGGTTTTTTATAATCTTTCATAACAACGGGTTTTATTTTTCTCCAGAACTTTATTGATTTGAACCAAAATGTTTTACGTTTAGGTCTAGTTTCTGGATGTCTTAGATATTCAATAATTTTAGTTGCATTCTTCAATCTTTTTTTGCCAAAATATTGAAATTTATAAATTCCTTTTGAATCTCTATATATAGCCATAAGCCCACAAGATTCGCACGGAAAAAATGCGGTTACATTGTATTTGTAACCTTTTTCTGGAACATTTAACATATCAGCAAGTTCCAATACATTTATATCAGTATAACCACATATAGAACAAAACATCGCCATATTATTTTTCCTTTATTGACATTTACTCCAACCACACTTACAAGATATGCAACCTTCTGAATATATCAAATCAGTACTTCCACATGTCGGACAACTTTGCCCAATTGCTTTCGTTCCTTCTTTGATATATTTCTTCAAAACTCTAGAAGCAGCTGCTGTCATCGAGAACATATCGTCTGTAGATTTTTGTAGTTGCTCCACTATAAAACTCAATGGAACACCGTGTCGCAAAGAAGCAGAAACTAGCCTAAATGTAGATTGCTCGGTTGGTGTAAATTGTTTTCCAAAATCTTCAATGCTAATGTCTTCACCAACTTCAAGTCGATATTGTCCACGTTTTACTTTTTCTATCTTTCCTTCTTTGTGCGTGAATTTAAATCCAAGACCATTCATATGTCCGCCGAATATTTCATAAGCATTACCATTCAGCAATCCTATTACTATTATGAACTTTTCGTTCTTAACTGTTACTGTGTATATATCAGCGTCTAAAATTTTTGGTCTCTTAGGCAGATCAGTGATTGAACTGGTTCTCACATCATATATTCCAATCTGTTCTTGCTCTTCAATATCAAAATTTTGCGGATGTATTTCTATACCTTCTTTCTTCAACTTGAATGCCAAATCTTTAAACGGAATGTACGACACAATGCCATACATTTTCTTGTCTGGGAAAGCTGATATTGATTTAACTTCTTTGTTGAATCCTTCTAAAATAAAATTATAAACATCTTTCCAGGTAGATGATTCTGGAAGCATAAATGTTATTGATATTGAACTATCTACCCATTTCATCAATCTCGACAACAAGTCAAGTTTATGAGATGGTGGTATTTCAGACGCGTTTCTGAACTTAATGTTAACTTTTTCTTTATTCTTATCGATGAATTCTGCTATCGACTTTCCAAATTTTCCATCCCAAGTGTCTTTAATTGTGTCTGAATCAATCGGTATCTTACAACCTGCTTTTTCGTATGCTTCTCTAACAACACTTGGCACGTTGAAATAATATTCATATTTTCCGCTGATTCGAGTTCTTTTCCAAAAATATATACCAAAACCCTGTTCAGCTCCATAACTCATAACTAAATCTCTGAACATTAGAGATAAAGTTCCAGTTGGAGCGATAGTTATGACAGTAACATTTCGCATTGTATCAAATTCAAGAAGAGGAAATTCTTTTATAAGTCGTTTAATAAAAGGAGACTTCTTTATCTTTTCTTTATCAAACATTTCAAAATTACCTTTTTCTTTACCCAAATTTATTGTACTTTTGTATAACCAAAAACAATATTCTTTGATAAATTGTTCTGCTGCCTCATTTCCTTTCTCTGAACCATATTCAAGATTTTGTTTAAAAAGCCATGCATGCAAATTTGTTAATCCAGCTCCAGTTCTTCGCAATTTGCGAATTGCCATAGCTTGAAATTCTGTGGCATTTGTTTGAAATACAAGTTCATATTCATTTACATTATCAAGGAACCTATTTATTGAACGTGAATATACTTCAAGTTGATATTGATAATCTTTTACTAATGTTGCAAACTTACCTACATTGAGTGAAGCTAAAACACACAAACTATCGCGAGAAAGATATTGTTCTGAACAAGCATTTGTCGAAAGTATGCGAGGATCATATTCTTGT
>Ga0172380_10006769_pt1 | contig 13159 bp, 10 predicted proteins | sample Leawe162metaG_FD_119747 | JGI IMG/M metagenome (GOLD analysis project Ga0172380, IMG submission 119747) | Leachate microbial communities from a municipal landfill in Southern Ontario, Canada - Leachate well 162 metaG | ecosystem: Engineered > Solid waste > Landfill > Unclassified | place... | reverse complement strand
CGACCGCCCCGCAACTCAATAATTCTTTTGACCAGGGCCAGCCCGACCCCCGTATTCTCGGTCCCGGTCTCCCTCCCCAGGGTCTGGAACAGCTTGAAGACCTTTTCGAAATTCTTCGGATCGATCCCCGCCCCGTTGTCCTCCACACAGAACCTCCAGGCGATCCCCTGGTCCTGACAGCGCACCATGATCGCGCCTTTTTCCTTGTCGGAGAATTTGATGGCATTCGAGATCAGGTTCTGAAAGACCTGGTGCATCTTGACCCGCGGACATTTCAGCACGGGAAGAGGCTCTTCGATCGCGATAAGAATGTTGGAAGGAGCGTTCAGGTTCTCGATGATCTCGTTCACAAGCCGGTTCAGATCCGCCTCTTCTTCCGCCTCGTCAACGCTCCCGGTCCTGGAATATTGCAGGATCCCGCTGATCAAAGTATCCATCCTCAAGGCGCGGTTCCGTAACAGATCCAACTGGTGCTTTCCCTCCGCGTCGAACTTGTCGCCGTAATCTTCCTTGAGCCAAGTCGACACCGAGGTGATCCCTCGAAGAGGCGCCTTGAGATCATGAGAAACGACATACGCGAAATCCTCAAGCTCCCGGTTCGATCGCTGCAGTTGAAGCGCCATCGCGTTCAACTGGTCACGGGAAGCCGTTGTTTTTTCCAAATGCTCCGTCATCCTGTCAAAGGCCCTTGAGAGATCGCCGATCTCGTCCTTCGAACGCCGGGCGACCCGGTAGTTCCAATGCCCGCCGCTGATGATCTCAGTCCCTTTTTGCAATTCCTGGATGGGATTGGAGATCGAACGCGAGATCAGAATGGACACAAAAACGGTCAGCCCGAGGGTGATCACAAGGATCGAAAGAAGGTTTTGTCTCAGCCGGTTGATCGGGGCAAAAACTTCCGCCGCATCGACCTTGACGACAATCCCCCAGCCGAAGAACGGCACATAACGCCACACCGCCAGGACCTCTTTATCGCGATAGTCGATCGAGATCCCCTCTCCCTTCCTTCCCTGAACGGCCTGCACGAGCGGTGAGGCCGGGTCCGATTCCATGCTTATTTTTCTTTTAAAGACCGCGGAGGGATCGTGCCGGGTCGGGGCCACAAAGACCACCTGGTTCCCGATCCTGGATCCGATCAAGGTCTCACCCGTTTCGCCCAGGCCCCGGTAATCCTGCGCCAACGCGTAGATCTCCCGGGTATTCAAACGGACCATGGCGATCCCGATCATTTTGCCGGACTTCAGGAACGGCGTGGCCATGAAAACTTCGGGCTCATTCATCCCCCGGAGGAATTCAAACTCCGAAACCTCGGTGGCAAGGAGCGTGCTCGCGAGATCGAAAACTTTCGCGGCGGCGGAATCCTGGAAGGGACCCGTTTTGTAATTTCTGCCGAGCTCCTGTTTCCGGTTGAGCGAAAAAATGACATCCCCCTCCGGTGAAATAAGCAAAAGGTCCTGGAATCCCGTGACCGCCTGATAGCGGGAAAAACCCGGCCGTATCCGGTTTTCCACGACCGCGTACTCCGGAGACTTCAGGCCGCTTTGAAGCGCCGCCGCTTCCAGGGTCTCGAGCGCCTGGATGGCCGACGGCTGCATGGCCAACAGTTCCAGGGTCCTCTGCGTCTCGCGAATATAGTTTTCAATATCGCTGACGCGCTCGACAGTCATCACCACGAGTTTATTCATGATCTCATGCTGAAGCTGTTCTCTCCCGCGGTCGTTCGCTAAAAAAACAACCACCGCCAGAGGCACCACGGCGATCAACAAAAACCAGCCCATGAGCTTGGTCGCGATCTTGGGCTTTAAAAAATCCTTCAGCATGCTCATTTCGCCCACTTCTGCCCCCACCCCTGATAAAGGTCTTCCATGAATTTTTCCCATTCGACCTTCAGCTTACTCAAGGGATACGGCACCGGGCGGACCGGCTTTCCGGAGGTCCAGACGATCGAGAACTGCCCGTCTTCCTTGAGGACCCCGATCCTCACGGTTTTCCAGGTGTGTTGGGTCTCCGGATCCACGTACACCGCACCTTCCGGGGCCGAAAAACTCTGGCCCTGGATGGCTTTAAGCACCGCCTTTACGTCATCGGTCCCGGCATCCGCCACCGCCTGCGCCCACAGATAAACCCCGAAATAACCGGCTTCGACAGGATCATCGATCGCCCGCTCCCCGCCATATTTCTTCCTGAAAGCCTCCACAAACACCTTATTTTCTTCGGACAAGATATTCTGGAAATAATTCCGGGACCCATAATCTCCCGCGACGATCCTGGGATCCATGCCGGTGAGTTCCTGCTCCCCAAGACTGAAGGAAAGGGTGGGGATCTTGTCCGGCGTCACGCCTGACCGGCGCAGCGCGCTAAAAAAAGCGGCATTCGTATCGCCTCTGAGAGTGTTAAGGATCACATCCGGCCTGTAGGTCTGGATCGCCTGTACGACAGGCATCACGTCTTTCGCTCCCGGCAAAAGATACTCCTCGGCCACGATCTGCCCGCCCAGCGCGTCCGCCTGGGCCCGAATGATCTCATGGGCCGCGTGCGAGTAAAGAGTGTCCGACCCCACGAGGAACAGACGCTTCCATCCCCGGTCGAAACACCATTTGACCGCGGGAATGATCTGTTGGTTGGGCGACGCTCCGGTGTAAACGATATTCGGGGATTGCTCAAGGCCTTCATAAGGAGCGGGATAGATCAGGAGATGATCATATTTCTCAAACAGGGGCTTGAGCATCTTCCGGCTTTCGGAGGTCCAACAGCCGAAAACCACGCTGACGTTTTCTTTAACGATCAGCCGTTCCGCCTCCGCGGCAAAAACGGCCCAATCGGATTTTCCGTCGACAACAATGGGTTCGATCCTGCGCCCGAGAAGACCGCCCCGCGCGTTGATCTCCCCGATCGCCATAAGCGTCGCATCTTTCACGGAGGTTTCCACGGACGCCCCGGGGCCGCTCAGCGAATGAAGGACTCCGACCTTGATGGGCTCCCGTGTCGCCGCCTTCCCGCAGCCCGTAGACCCCAAAAGGATCGCCATGATCACAGCCATGATCCGTGAACGCATGTTCAGCCTCCGGCTCCGTAGTCCCTGCCTATCAAACGGCCACCTTTATAGAACCGAAACAGAAGAAATTCAAGGGGTTTAAAGCGAAGTAACAGACCGACACGCCTTTTCCGTGGGATCTTTCGGAATATCAGAAACTCTCCGGCAGTAGACTTGAATACGGCGTTATTTCTCTTCTGCCATAAGGGATTTTACTTTCCCCCAAAGCCCGGAAGCTGCTTTCCCCGTCGCCGCGGCCGCTTTGTTGAGAGCGTCCTGGGTCCCGCCGATCGAATTTTCGATAACAGTCCCGGCCTTTCCGGAAAGGGCGTTCGCCTGATCTCCCGTAAATTTCTGGCCGACGCTAAAAGCCGCGTCCAGGAGTTTCCCGGGGCCCAACCCCAGCAGATCGCTGAGGGAGGCGCTACGAACGATCTCGAACAAGACGAGATTCACCAGGGTTTGAGGATCGTTAATGTTCAAATAAATCCTCTTCCGGACATTCAAGTCGATGGAGACTTTCTCCGGCGATCCTGTCGCCAGGGCCGCGGTGGAATGGTCTTCATAATTCACCCGGCGAAGCGATAATTCGAGACGCTCCACAAGAAACGGCGTTCGCTCTGCAAATAACCAAAACCGTTTCAGCCGGCGCCCCTGCGGATCCAGGAGTTCCGCATTCGAAATACCCTTTAAATTCTTTTCCAGTTGGACTTCCTGGATGTAGAGCCGGATCTCCCTGAAGTGGACGCCTTTGCCGAGGAGATAATGACCCGTTAAAAAAGAAATGTAAACTTCCGGGATCTTCGCGAAAACCTTCGCTTCAAAGCCGGGAGGATTCAATATTTCCAGGTCCTGGATACGGATCGTCGAGGGGAGGTCGTATTTCAGCGCGCGTACATGGGTTTTGAAACCGGTCAGGCGGGTCACCGCTTGTTCCATGCCGATTTTCAGGATCTGATCTTTGGCCAGGAAGACCAACAGGCAACCCGCCAAGATCAAGCCGAAGATCAAAAACAGGATCTTTCTCATCCGCACACCCGCTTCGCTATTCGGGACCGTTATGATTTGCCCCGTCTCCAAGGCTGTTAAAGTCTGCCACAACCCGGGCCACGGCCGCCAGATATTTCACAACTTTTTCCTTAGTGCTTTTGGCGCTGACAAGCCCCGCCACCGCCTTGTCTTCTGTCGGTATGGAATAATTCCCAAAGGCGATAAAACCGTCGAGCATCATGTCGCTAAAAGGCGCCATAAAGAAATCCGCGTCCTTGATCATCGTGATCACAACAGAACCCAGGAGCGTGGCATAAAGATCTTTCATGTATTTCTGCACGAACCAATAAACGATCGGCGGCAGTAACGCCGACATTTCAAACAGCTTGTAAACGCCGCTAAGCCGGGCGCTCACTTTTGATAATTTCCGGTGGAATTCCTTCTGGTAGGCCAGAAAGGCGTCTCCGTAGCGCGGGTTATGGATATAATTCGCAGGACGGATGCTCACGAACCCCAGAGTGCGTTCTCCTTCACGGGTGGAAGGCAGATCCACCGGGAACAGGAACTTGCGACCGGCAAAAACAGGGTCATGAGCCAGTCCCCAGCCAAGCATACTGATCACCGTAATAGGCGCCTGTAATTGACCCGCATATAATTTGTTCAGTTCGTCCCTTACTTTCAGGAGCGGCCGGAAATCAATGACCTGGTCCGCGTAAAACCGGGCGTTTTCTCCGCTTCCCGTCGTGCATTGCACCGGAACGACCGCGGCGAGATGATGCGCGGGCGAGGGAAAGACGAGATCGCCGCTGGTTTTCCATTCCGCTTTCAGGGAGTTCAGAAGGTCCTGCATGGGAACCCCGTCGATCGCCACGTGAGAGATCTGGAACCAAAGATCCGCCTCCGAGAGATCTTCCGTCAGCCGGCAGAGGATATTCATCACTCCAAAACCCGGATGCTTGCGCCGGAGAAAATCGGGGTATTTGAAACGGTTCAGGTCAAGGCATGCCTCCCTCGGAGGCAATACTTCAAAATGGATAAAGGTGCTGTTTAAGATCCTCTCCAGATATAAGAGACTTTCCCGGATCTCTTTCTTCGACCCGGCCGCTTGAGAAAGCACCTGTTTCCGTAACTCGCTTTTTAACCGCCGGGGACGCTGATCATCTTTAACGGAGAGCAGCCGGTTGTAAGCGCCGATCATAAGATCATTCAAGCGCTCCGCCCCATCAACACCGAGAGACTCGAACCGGCCCCGGCTTTCATCGAGGCAAGGCCGGATACTTTTCAGCGTTCCATGATCATTGAAATCCGCGCAGACGATATCCGCGGACTTTTTTTTCATTCCCTGCGTCGAAAATTTCCCCCAGAGCAGTTGGCTGTAGGTAAGCGGATGCCGCTTAAAGAACAGAACCAGTCTTTCGAGAATATGATTTCGCGCGGCAAATAAATTCCGCTCCCCCTGTGAGGGCACATCCGACCAAAGATCCAGTCTAAAAGCTGCCAGAACGAACTTCGTGTGTTCCCTTCTCAGGTAGGCCTGCGTGATGGTCCGCCAGCCGTCTTCTTTCGGAAGAAGCCTGAGACGCTTCAGCCTTTCAAGAAGGTACGCGAAGGAGAACTGCCGGGGAACGGCTGAGATCCAGTGCTCGAACTCCTGGTCTTTATGCTGTCGATCCATGGAGATCAGGCTCTCCCGAAGTTGAAGAACGGCCGACGCCTCGCCAAAAATCCGGAAACGAATACCGCTGTTTCTTCAGGACATTCCTCTTGGGGGGAGTGACCGCACATTGGGATCGTTGTAAGTTCCGCTTGAGGTATGTCACGCTTGAGAGAATATGATTCTTCTATAGAGATCACGCGGTCATCGGCCCCGCTCAGGATAAGCACCGGGATCCGGATCTGCTGAAATTCTTTGTGGGGGCGCTTCAGATCTTTTGAAACGAATTGCGCCGCGCTGACAACGAGGCTTTTCTTGGCTTCCGAGGAACGCAGATTTTCCGCATAAGCGTCGATCAGCTCCCGGGTGATCTTTGAACGGTCGTAAAAAACCTCTTCCAGGACCTGGCGCACCAGAACACGCGGGATCAAACGGGCCAGGGACAAAATATTCCCAAGCGGCGGTTTCAATGCTTTTACGAATTGAGGCACCCTCTTAAAATAGGCCACGGCATTGATCAGAACAAGGCCCGCCGCCGGCTTCTTGAGGCCATGGGCGAGAAGCGTAAGAATACTGACGATCCCTCCAAAGGAGTGGCCAACCAACACAGGCGACTCCAGCCTGAGCTCATTGATGAACGCGGTGAGTATCCCCGCCTGATCCTGGGCGGAGTATTTTTTATCTTCCGGTTTCGCGGAGTTTCCATACCCTTTGAGGTCCAGAGCGATATATCGCGGACCCGCGGGAAGCAGCTTTATGAGAGAGAGCCAGGTGTGGGAGGAGGAGGCAAACCCATGCACGAACAGGACCGGACGTCCCCGGCCCTGTTCGCGATAGGCGATGTTGATATTGTTGAGAGTGACCGACTTATACTCGAGCATCGCCGGCTAGCTTGTTTAAAAGAGACTTCCGATGACTTTAAAAGGCCAGATCAATACTTGGCCGATCACATAAAAAAGCCCGCCGATCACACCGCGAGGATGCGCGCTGGTCTCTTTTTGGGTGGTCACCGTGGTCGTACCGCCGCTGTCCGAACTTCCGCCCGTAGTCTGGGTGGTCGTCGTGGCTGTCTTGGTGCTTCCCGCGCAGCCCATGATCGATACCGCACCAAAACTGAGGAGACACATCATAACCACTAAAAGCCACCGATGCTTAAGTCCCATTATTTTTTTCATAGAACACATCCTTTTTAAGATTGTTATTCGATAATCCCCGCCGAAGTTCCGAAAGTCGGATACAACACGTCATTCCAAGGGAGGAAATTAGTGTTGGAACTCCGACGGGGAATAACTCTAGATCTTGCCGTCCCACCGTCCGCCCTGCCGCGCGATCAAAGCATCCCATCCGGACCAAAGACGGAAAGGAGGAAGAAGCCCGATCACGGCATGCGTCAGATTTTTCTTGGTTTGATTGTTATTCAGGTACTGGCCGATCCCCGGCCAGATGATCAAAGAAGCCAACCCGAAGCAGACCGTCTTCCCTGTGATCTTCCCGTGCGTGGCCGTGTTCACCGCAAAAGCCTGGGACGGCACGCTGGCAAAGATCAGCGCGAATATTACGAGAACTAACATCATTTTTTTCATTGGAATGCTCTCCCTTGATTTTCCGTTCGACCGGTACTGTTTCAAAATTTGAAACTTGCCTTTTTTGAACGCATGGACTGCAGTATCCGGTTACTCTGCACCATCACCGCCAAATGTCTCTCCAAGTGCAGGTTCTCATCTTTCAGGGCCTGAAGCTCCAGAGCCCGGCTGAACGCCCCAAGCGTTCCCGTCCTGCCTTCTCCGGATCTGCCCACTCCTGCCGTTGCTTTTTCTTTCATAACTCATGGTAGACCGGAAGCCCGTGGGACTCTATGGGGTATTCACCCCAACACCGAACCTCCAGAAGGCCTGGCTCCCTTTCTTTACAAACGGGTCTCGATAAAGGAAGATCGATTCAACAGAGAAAGCATAAAACATGCGAACAAAACAACCTCACGGAAGCTCATCAGCGCGGGCTTGGAATGGAAAAGATGATAAATTTTTCCGCGTCTTAAGTTCTCAAACAATTCTCTCCAGAAACAATTCATGGGCTTGCGGGTAAATGTCAAAGAATCTGAGAAGACATTCCATTTCTTGACCCACAGTTGGAACCAGGAAGGGATCCCCTGCCGGCAGGAACGCTCCAGGCACGCCTCGGCGTTCCGGTAGAAGACCTGCAATTCCCGGACCCGGAGAGCCCTCCAGTCCAAAACCCGCTGTTGGTGCCGTGAGAGCTCCCAAATGACCCGTTCCTCCAGAACGCCCCTTTGACGCGTCTCAAGCCAGACTTCTTCCATCTCCATCAACAGCTGAAAGCATCCCGCCAAAGTACGCCCGATATCCCCGACGCGGCGCAGGAAAAACGCCAGGCGGCTTTCCATCGGAAAATTTTCGCGCCGTTCCCTGCGGCTTTTTTGCCGCGCGAAACCATGAAGCATGGGATGACCGCCTTCGACCTGAACGGCGTTTTTATACCAGAGGAAATTCAGAAATATATCCCAGTACTTTTTCGTCGGCGTTTGCTTGAGGATCCGGATCATGTGGGGAACGCTGTAAAAGTCCTTCCACGCGGATTCATAGGCGCGCGTCCAGGCCCCGGCGCCCATCCACTCATGACGGAACGTCGAATGAAAAGAGTCGAAATTGTTGAGATCCGCATCCAGGACCATCCCCCGCGAAAGGGCGGCTTTATGGTCTTGAGAACCCGGAAGCGGGGTCAGCATGAAAAAAGAGGCCTGGGGAACGTTGAATTCATCCCGGAGACGCGTCATGTCCCGGGCCACGGATCCTTCGGAATCGAAAGGAAAACCGATGATGTAGGCCGCGTGGGCGACGATCCCGGCATTTTGATACATCGCGATCATGCCCTGGAAATCATGGACCTTGTTCTGCTTCTTCTCAACCGCTTCGAGATTTTTCTCATTCAGACTTTCAAGCCCGATGAAGACCTGGGTGCATCCCGCTTCGGCCGCTTTCGCCGCGAAACGGGGGATCCGGTGGGATTGCGTATCGACCTGGATCATAAAATCGATCGGGATATGCTCGTCGCGGCGCAGCCGGATCAGGCCGTCAAAAATAGCCTCCCAATTCTTGTTCCTGGAAAAATTGTCGTCGGTAAAGAAATAAAACGATATCTTCTGCCGCAGATAACTTTCGCGGATCAGCCCGAGGACCCGGTCCACGGGCCTGCAGCGCATCACGCGTCCCTGCACGTTGATCACGGTACAGAAGCTGCAATCGAAAGGACACCCGCGGCTGCAGTCAAGCGTCGCAAAATGCGAGGTAGCATAAGAGTTCAGAAGATTGGAAGGGAAAACCGGCATCGGCGCCGACGCAAGATCGGGCTTATCTTTCAAAAAGTCGTAAAGAGGCTGGAGTTCCCCGGCGAGGGCATCTTTGAGGATCCTCTCCCATCGTCCCTCCACCTCCCCCGCGACGAGGCATACCCCGGCGTCCTGAAGCCTCTGAACTTCTGCAGAAAGCTCCGGAAGCATGGCAAGCACACCGCTGACATGAAAACCGCCTATCAGGACATCGATACCGGCCTTCCGGAAGTTCATGGCAAGATCTGAGGCGCGCGGAAACTGGTTGGACTGAACCCCGACAAGACACACCACCGTTTTGCTTCCTTGGATCCTATTCTTCCGGACGATCTTTTCAATATTCACGCGCTGGACCGTCTCGTCAATATTATGAATATTGAATTTCAGATCCCGGCCAAGCGCCCCGCGCCGCCGGACGTCTTCGCTTAACCCGTTCAGGCAGGCCAGCGTGTTGCTCGGACACACGCCTTTCCAGTAGCGGATCACATAGCCGTCGTCATCGTATTTGGAAGGCTTGATCAGGAAGAGATTGAAGGTGTTGCAGACAGCTTTTATCATTTTGAAGCTCGCTCCTTAACTAAAGAGCCGGCTTGATCACGCGGCCCGTTCTTTGATGAGGCCGCTTTTCTGAGCGACTCTTTTTTCCCGGGCAATACCCCGCCGCGCGTATTTCATTTTTATGAATTCCACCATCCGGTCGACCGTTCCTTGAGACATCTGGTCAAAGACCGGCAACTTGTCCCCCAACACCGATTTCAGCTGGCTTTGATCAAAAAACGCCTCCTGCCAAAAATATTTCTCGTAGATCTGGATCGAACGGAAGAAACGTCTCTCCAACGGAGAAAGTTCCTGGATCTCCGCCCTGGGGCACCAGACAAGGTCCGGCCAATCCAAAGCCGTCCGGACATAAAGGTTCAGCGTCTCGAGCCGGATCGGCGCGGGATCGGTCAAATGGAACGCTTTCCCCCAAGCCTCCTCCGTCTCGAGCAAAAGCGAAATAAGGCCGGCCACATAATCCACGGGGATAAAGTTCTTCGTCGCGTTGGGCTCCCCTGGGATACGAAATCGGCAATCGTCTGTTTTGTTCTCGATCATATGGCGGATCGCGAGCAGGCGGAATATCAGATCAAAAAAATGGTGGTTGGGGCACATGTAGCCGCTTTGGGAATCCCCGACAATAATGCTCGGCCGGACGATCAAGAAACGGATCCGCCCCGACGCCGCCGCGTCCCTTACTTCATTCTCAGCGATCGCCTTGCTCCGCTCATATCCGTTCCGGAACCCTTCCGTCATCAGAAGTTCCTCTTCGCGGGCAACCCCGGTCCGTTCGCCGGCAACGTAAGCGGAGCTCACATGCAGAAGCAACTTCCCTTCCGTGCGCGATGCGAACGCGATCGCCTCACGCGTCCCTCCGATATTGATCGTCTCCAGGATCTTCCAGTCGGTTTCAAGCGCCGTGCACGCGGCGTTATGGATCACTACGTCCGTAGAAGCCACGCATTGGTCATAAAGGTCTTTCCTGAGACCGAAAAAAAGCTGGGTCGTATCTCCCTCGACGGCAAATAGCGTCCGCCCGCTGAACCGGTCCCACGGGAATTCCGGATCGTAATCAAGCAAACGCTCCTTCAAACGGTCCGTCGCGCTTAAGCCCTGTTGTGAGCGCACCAGCGCCGTGACCGTGTGCCCCTGCATAAGCAGATCCCGCAAAAGCGCGGTGCCTAAAAATCCGGTCGCTCCGGTCAAAAAGATCCGTTTCGGCTTTCCCTGTAAACATTTGCTATTTTTCATAGGTTCCCTTTTAGGAGACGGGCCCTCTCCCTAGAGAGGGGGATACCGGGCGAAAACATTACGACGGACGTTGGGACCTTCCATCCCGTCTCCTGACTAATCATAGACGGAGGAGAACCCCGGAAGCTATGGGGTGAATACCCCACCGGAGCAGGGTTTCGGCTCAGTCTGCTTCGGGGGTATTTCGTTTGAAAACAAACCGGTCGATAGACGCGGGCCCCGCCCCTGCCGCGCAAAGCACCGCAAGAAGGGCCATCACAGCAAACTCTTGGAAAGCGAACAAATTCACGCCAGCGAGCCCTCTAAGGCGAACGTCTAAGAAGGCCGCCCCCATGATCCCAAGCAACAGAACTGCGGAAAAGCGCGTTAAAAATCCCAACAACAAGAATACGCCGAGGAGAAGCTCGATCCCCGGGAGGCATGGATCCCAACGGTGCCCGGCAGGAAGGGCGATCCAAAAGAAATTCAAAACGTCCTTGGTATGGTCCAAAACGATCAGCTTGCCCCAGGCCGTCTGGACAAAAAAACCCCCGGCCACCATCCGGGCTAAAAACGACGGCATCCACCACCCTTTTGCCGTGATCCCCTTGATCGCTTTTTCCCCATCCAAGAAATATTTTCGCGGGCGACTATCGCGCGCCGCATCCTTGTTTTTATCGTCCATACCTCAACCTATCCAAGACCGAATCCTATAGAGTTCGGCAGCACCGCAGGATCGCTCAAAACCACCCGAGTAAGGCCTTCCCCTTTAATACAACGCCATTTGCAGCCCCATCGGGATCGGAGCTTTCACTTCTGCAGGCTATCGCCCATCCGAGAAAGATCAGCGCCCATACCGCGCGTGGTTCCGCTGTGACATCCTGACGACAAACCCAGGATGCAGAGCAAAGCGAAAATACTAAGAAATGTTTTCATGATTTTCCTTTCCGGAACAGTCTTGATCAAAGCGCTAAAAGCATTACTGCAAAACCGACATTTTCTTGATCTGGTCTTTACGGATGTCGTACTCCGTCTGGTTCATCTTCCCTGCGGCGAAATCCTTGTCCAACTGGTCCATTTTCATTTTCGCATTTATTTCATAACCGGCCCCCGTGCCGAGGGTCCCGCCGCCAGCGCCGGTCCAAAACGCGCCGCTGCACGCGGACAAGCTCAAGATCATCGCCAAACCCAAAACACCCAACATTATCTTTTTCATGTACTCTCCCCTGCTGTTAGAAGCATGCTTTTGTTACCGGGATGATGATAAGCGACGACCTGCCCGTCAAACTATGGGGTCTTCACCCCAACGCAGATCATCTGCGACAGAACCGCATAAAAAAACCCCTCCGGCTTTTCAGCCAAAGGGGTTTTTCCTGCTAAGACGGGAATGGCTAATTAAAAACGATGCGTGAACCTTACTGTCCCTTGATTGGCTTTGTAGCCGTTGCTTCTCCAGAAAAAGTCATAAACGGCTTCTACCGAAAATTTTCTCCAACCGCAATTGCACTCGAGAAGCTTGAGGCCCGCGCCGACATTGTACGTTTCGGCGCTCGCCTTGACCCCCTGCGTCACGAACGGATCGCCCCCGGCCTCGAAAGTCGCAGTCTGCTCCATCCTCGGGTTGGAAAATTCATGGAACCACTTGAAATGCCCCTCGGGAACATACGTCCCGGTACGGTTGGTGAAAGCACGCTCAACCGTCGCTCCCAAACCGGACTCGAAGAAGTTGTAATTCCGGGCATCCGCGTTCAGATTGACGCCGCTTGTAGCTCCCTTTTCCAGGTAGCTGCCGACATGCACATTCGTGTACTGGAGTGAAGCGATCGGCGTGATCGCGATCTTTTTAGGTCCCCAGAAATGATACCCGGCGCTCAAAAACCCGGTGTAATCCTGTCCGTCATAATCGGCTTTCGCTGTTTTGTCCACACCCGTAAACGCAACGCGACGTTTGCCGTCATATTCATTCCAGCCAAAGGAAAAACTCTCATTGATGAACCAGGCCCCAAGCTCATGCCCCATGTAGAGCGTTCCCCGGTAGGAGTTGACATCGGTGCGCGCGTCGAACTTCTTTCCATGGATGCCGGTATTGGCGTAACCAAAGCCCACGCCCGCGCGAGTTTCTTTTCCAATAGGCACGTCGTACGCGACCATCGTCCCGAGCGTTGCGGCGTTATACCCGGTAAGACCGCCCCGGGAATCCTGCGAGCCCCAATTTCCGAAGCCCTTGATCCACCACCCCTGGTTCCGGTCTTCATTACAACTCGAATTCTTTTCGGGACTGTTTTCAGAGTTCTTGTCCTTGGGCGAACCGAACGTGCCGCACTCGTTGAGCCGCGACAACCAAAGGTTCTGAAATCCCCGGGCCCCT
>Ga0172380_10006768_pt1 | contig 13159 bp, 8 predicted proteins | sample Leawe162metaG_FD_119747 | JGI IMG/M metagenome (GOLD analysis project Ga0172380, IMG submission 119747) | Leachate microbial communities from a municipal landfill in Southern Ontario, Canada - Leachate well 162 metaG | ecosystem: Engineered > Solid waste > Landfill > Unclassified | place... | reverse complement strand
CAAGCTGACCCTGGTGGTGCAGAAGACCGGCCCTGAGGATGCCAAGGTCGCCTACGGCGGCTTCAACGGCGTGCAGGCGATCGTCGAGGAGGACCTGGTGCAGATGTTCGCCCCGCCCGATGCCGGGGTCGAACGTCCGGCCTTCGCCATGGACACGACCAACCTCGGGGCGCGGCCGCTGATCGAGGTGCTGGGCAAGCCGCGCAAGGCGGTCGGTTATCCCCGGACCATCTGGGATGCCGAGGACATCGCCGAGCTGAAGAAGCAGATCGCCACCCTGCCGCAGGCCAAGGATGCCTACCAGCGCTGCCTCGCCTTCTGCGACCAGGCGGTGGCCAAGCCGGTGCCGGTGCCGGACAAGCCGGATGACGACATCGACAAGTCCATCGCCGCCGGCCACAACAACGCCGTCGGCGCCATCGCCAACCTCGGCATCGGCTACGCCCTGTCGGGCGACGAGCGCTACGCCAAGGAGGTCCGGCGCATGCTGCTGCGCTACAGCGAGCTCTATTCCACCTGGGAGGTGCACGGCTCGCCGAAGTTCAAGCATGACAAGAGCAAGTGGAGCTGGCAGCGCCTCGGCGACGCCATCTGGCTGATCCAGGCGGCGTGGGGCTACGATCTGGTGCACGACAGCCCGTCGCTCTCCGACGCGGACCGCAAGCAGATCGACGAGGGCTTCATCAAGCCCTGCGTCGATCAGATCCTCTCGTCCTCGGCGATCATCGCCGCCCCGACCAACTGGTCGGCGATCTGCTGCGCCGCGGTGATGATCGGCAGCCGCGTCTCCGGTTACGAGGAGAAGTACCGCTGGGCGGTCGACGGCCTGCCCAAGCAGGCGAAGAAGCTGAAGAAGGGCGAGACCGCGCCGCCCCCGCCGGCGCCCGGCGCCGATGTGCCGTCGGGCAACCGCGGCGGCATCTACTCGTTCATCGACAACGGCATCGACGACGACGGCATGTGGGCCGAGGGCGCGATCGGCTACCAGTTCATGGCCATGCGCGGGCTGATCGTCATGGCCGAGATCCTCTGGCGCGACGGCGTCGACGTGTGGGGCTACCGCAACGGCCGTCTCAAGCTGGTCTTCGATTCGCCGATCTGGTACTGCTATCCTGGCGGCACCAGCAGTCCGGCGATCCACGACAGCGGCTCGTCGTCGTTGTTCGGCCGCGACGCGCACCTCTACCAGTACGCCAAGCGGCGCTACGGCGACCGCACCTACGACGCCATCCTCGGGCGGATCGCGCCGTCGCTCGCCTCGGTCTACAACCTCTTCCTGCCGGCCTTCGACTTCACCCCGACCAAGGCCGTCGACCTGCCGCCCAATCCGTCGATCCTCTTCCCCGGCGTCGGCTTCGCCATCGCGCGCAGCGGCGCCGGCGAGGATGAGCGCTACCTGCTGGTCGACTACGGGCCCAACCGCAGCCACGGCCATCCCGACAAGCTCAGCCACTGCCTCTTCGCCCTCGGCCAGGAGCTGTACGGCGACAGCGGTTCGGCGTGGTATTCGACCGACGTCTACAAGTACTACAGCCACACCCTCGCCCACAACACCGTGCTGGCCAACGGCAATAGCCAGATCTCCACCGGCGGCCGGCTCGAGGCCTATTGCCAGAACGGCGACCTGTCGCTGATCCGCTCGGGCTGCGGCAGCGCCATCCCGGCCACCGGCCTCGATCGCACGCTGGTCCTGCTCGGTGACCGGCTCTACGACCTCTACGACGTGCGCAGCTCGGTGCCGTGGACCTTCGACCTGCCGCTGCACAGCCAGGGCCGGCTCGAACCGGCCGCACCGCTGGCCGCGATGCTGAAGACCTGGGACTCCGAGCAGGCCGGCCAGGGGATGTACGCCTTCTTCACCGAGCCGCGCATCGCCGCCATCGATGGCGATTGGTCGTGCACCTGGACGGTGCCGCGCGGTCGGATGCAGATGCACGCCATCGGCGCGCCTGGCACCAGTGTCATCCTCGCCAAGGCGCCCAAGGGCGGAGGCACGGTCGGCGTGGCCATGCTGCGCCGCACCGCCACCGACACCGTCTTCGCCACCGCCAGCGACATCATCCGCAACGGCTCCGAGCCGTCGCTGAAGGCCCTGCGCCAGCTGCGCGGCGACGGCGCGGTCGGCCTGGTCGCCGAGCTGGCCGACGGCGGCAGCGAACTGGTCCTGGCCAAGCGTGGCGTGGCGCCGATCGCCCTCGACGGCTGGAAGAGCGATGCCGGTACGGTGGCGCTGCGCCGCCGCGGCAACGACGTCACTGCCGTCATCCTCGCCGGCGGCACCGCCGTCGAGGGTCCGGGGCTGTCGCTCAAGCTGTCGGTGCCCAGCCTGGTCAGCGCCTACACCGCCAAGGACGGACTGATCCGCTTCGCCAACCACGGCACGCAGCCGGTCGAGGTGATGTGGCAGGGCCTCAAGGCGACGCAGGTCGCGACCCTCGATGCCGCCGGGACCTGGACCGCCAAGGCCGCGGTCGTCGGCGGGAAGTTCTCCGTCCCGGGCCGCGCCGCGGTCGATCTCAGCGCCGGCGGTGACGAATCGGTGGCCGCGGTCGAGGCCGCCACCCGCCGGGCCAAGCAGCAGGCCGCCTGGGATGCCGAGCAGAAGCGCCTGGCGGCGCAGGCCGCCGAGCTGAAGGCCTTGAAGGATGCGGCGGCCAAGGAGCAGGCGCCGTCCGACTACCTGCTCGTGGTCGAGGCCGAGACCGTCACCGCCCAGGGTGGCGGCGAGGCGACCTTCCCGACCAACAAGACCGGCACCCGCGGCACCAGCTTGAGCGGCTGGACCGGCCGCGGCCACTGGCTGGAGTACGCCGTCGAGGTCGCGCACACCGGCTGGTACCAGGTGGCGATCAAGTACTGCCTCGAAGGCGAGGAGGCCGACCGCGCCCTGGCCATCGACGGCAAGCCGCTGCACGCCAGCCTGAGCCTGGTCAACTTCCCCGGCACCGGCGGCTGGTCGAACGGCGCCGACCAATGGAACCTGCTGCCGATCAGCCTGCCCGGCGCCGAGTCGCCGATGCTGCTGCGCCTGGAGCAGGGCAAGCACACCATCCGCCTGGAGAACACCGCCGGCGGCGGGCTGAACCTCGACTACCTCCTGCTCGCCCCGGCGCAGGTGACGCTGACCCGCGCGATGGTCGAGAAGTGATGCGGCGCGGTCTGCTCCTGCTGTTGGCGTTGGCGGCGATCAACGCCGGCGAGGCGTTGACCCTGCCATGGCATCTCAGCGATCACGCCGTGCTGCAGCGTGACCGTCCGTTGCACCTGGCTGGGCGGGCGGCGCCCGGGGTGACCGTGACGGTGTCGATCGCCGGAGCGCGCGCCGAGGCGGTGGCCGCCGCCGATGGCGCCTGGCAGATGGTGCTGCCGGCCCTGCCGGCCGGCGGTCCGCATGCGCTGGAGGTCGTGGCTGGTGCCGAACGCCGCACGGTCGGGGATCTGCTCATCGGCGACGTCTGGCTGTGTGCGGGGCAGTCGAACATGGGCTGGGCGGTGAAGGGTCTGGCCGACAGCGAACCGCGCTTGAAGCAGCTCGACGGCTCGCGCCTGCGCCTGCTCAAGCTGCGTGCGCGCACCGCCGACGAGCCGCAGGCGGTGGCCGAATCGGCCTGGTCGCCGGCCACCCCCGAAGCGGTCACGGGCTTCTCCGCCGTCGCCATCGCCTTCGCCGCCAACCTCTGGGCTGGCGGCCTCGACGTGCCGATCGGTCTGGTGCAGAGTAATCGCGCCGGCACCTTCGCCGAGGCGTGGATGCCGCGCGCGGCGGTCGCCGCCATGCCCGGTGGAGCCGAGATCATCGCCCGTTGGGCCTGGCTGTCGGCTGAGCGCGATCGCCTGACCGCCATGTTCCAGACCGAGCATGCCGCCTGGGAGCGCGCGCACGGCGAGCGCTTCGCGCAGTGGAAGCGCCAGCCCGTCGACGGCCCCTTCCTGCCGCACGAACCGGCCGCGCCGCCCGCCGCCGACAGTCCACTGCGTCCCGGCGTGCTGTGGAACGGGCAGATCGCACCGCTGACCAGCATGGCCCTGCGTGGCGTCGTCTGGTACCAGGGCGAATCGAACAGCGACCGCGCCTGGCATTACCGCATCGTGCTGGCGCATCTGATCGCCGCCTGGCGCGCGGCGTGGAACGATCCCGCCCTGCCGTTCATCATCGCCCAGCTGCCCGAGTACGAGACCGGCTCGTGTCCCTACGACTGGCAGGACCAGGGCGCCTGGGAGGTGCTGCGCGAATCGCAAACCCGCGTCGGCGTCGAGGTGCCGGGCGTGGCGGTGGTGCCGATGCTCGGCCTGGGCGAGCGCCTCGACATCCACCCGCGCGCCAAGTGGGACGTGGGCGAGCGGCTGGCGCGCGCCGCGCTCGCCACCGTGCACGGCCGCGACCTCGCCTGGACCGGCCCGCGGCCCACCGCCTGCGTCCGCGAGGGCGACCGCCTGCTCATCACGCTGGCCGGAGTCGGCAGCGGTGTCGCCACCCGCGACGGCGTGGCGCCGCTTGGCTTCACTATCGCCGGTGCAGACCATCGTTTTGTCGAAGCGACCGCCGAGATCCTCGGCCCGGATCGCATCGCCGTGCGCGCCGCCGGTCTCGCCGAACCGGTCGCCGCCCGCTACGCCTGGGACGATTTCCCGGCTTTCAACGTGGTCTGCTCCGCCGGCCGGGTGATGGGGCCGTGGCGCAGCGATGACTGGCCGGTGCCGACCCAGGATGCGGTGGTGCCGTTCGTACGGACCTGGCCGCCGGGGCCTTGAACCGCATCAGCTGCAAGTCCTTGCCGGGCCGTGACCGGGTTCGCGCGACGTGCCGCCTTGACCCGTTCGCCGATTGAGCGCCAGGCTCGCATACGTATCATCGGACGTATGGGTCCGCAGCGTCTCATCCGCTTTGACCAGGCCGGGCAGATACCGTCTTGCCGTGAAAGTATCTCGTGTTACCATTCAAGCATGGCCGGCACGAAGGGATTTACCCTGATCGAGCTGCTGGTGGTGATCTCGATCATCGCCATCCTCGCCGCCATGTTGCTGCCGGCGATCCGCATGGTGCGGGAGATGGCGTCGCAGCAGGCCTGCGCCAACGATCTGCGCCAGGCCGGCACGTTCATCCTGCAGTACACTGCCGACAATGAGGGGCGCTTCCCTGGCGGCGGCAATAATGGCAACGGTTCGATCACGTGGAACAACATCATGAACACCGAGATGCTCGCCGACGAGGCGGTGAAGATGCCGCGTTGGGAGCAGACCAAGCCGAATGAGTTGGGTTGCACCGTGTACATCAACACGGGCAGTTGGAAGCGCCAGTGGGTGATGAATGGGAACGCCACTGGTGGCGGGTACAACAGCAGCACCAACACCTCCGCCTATGGCGTGGCGTTCTATCCACCGACCACGCGCAATCCGGCCTACACGGCGTGGACTTCCTACTGGCTGGGGGCGCCGATCGATCGCTTCAAGGCGAGGTCGATCAAGGGACTGATCGTCGATGCCGATGCGACTGGCGATACGACCACCAGCACCGGCTCGGTGAAGTTCCGGCATCGTTCGGGCAAGACCGGCAATGCCTTGTTCATCGACGGCCATGTCCAGGCGCTGTCCGCGCCGATCTCATCCAACGACCTGCAATTCGCATTCTGACCGTCAGGTCAGCTCGGCCTCGATCCACGCCACGCCGCCGACGCCTGCGCGCCGGGCACGGCCGGGACTGTGCAGATCCAGCAGCAGCTCGACCAGGCTGAGCACCGGGATGCCGGCCCAGCCATGGCACTGGCTGCCGTGCGTGCAGACCGCGCCGGTGCCCTCGCCGGGGAAGTGCTCCCAGGTGGTGTCGGCGCCGGCATCGACCATCGGGCCCCAGCGTGCGAGGATGTCGCCGACCAGCTCGTCGTGCAGGCCGAGGCGGTGCAGCGCCTGATGCACGTGCCAGGCGCCGAACGGCGAGGCGACGATCGCGTCGGCCGGACGGGTGCGGGCGAAGTCCTGCCAGCTCCGCCACAACGCCATCGCCTCGGCGCCCTCGACCAGGCCGCTGGTGATGGCGAGGGCGTGGGCCATCTCCGAGGCGGTGAGCGGGATGGCCGGATCGGCGCAGTCGCGCAGCAGTCCGGTGGCCGGGTCGCTGAAAGCGGCACGAATGCGTGCTCGCAACGCCGTGCGCTCGGCCACCGCCGTTGCTGCCGCGGCGCAATCGCCCTCAGCGGTGAAGACCTCGGCGATGTCGTCGAGGAAATGCAGATAGCGCAGGTTCAGCGCGAGGAAGGCGGTGCGGCCGTGGTGCGGGCGCAGGCGGCCATAGGGGTTGTCCATCCACGTCTGCACCGGTGCCGCGTCGATGCGCAGCAGGCCCTGGTCATCGCGCTGACGCAGGAACCAGCGGTGCAGCAGGATGGCGTTGCCGGCGACCTCGGCGAGCAGGCTGCGGTCGCCGGTCTCGAGCACGCCGCGCAGCCACTCCATCGACTGCGACGGGAACTCCTCGCGGATCGGCACGCACACCCACATGCGTCCGCTGGCATCCTGCAGCTGCACATGCTGGCGCAGCACCGCGCGGACCAGGTCGCGCTCGGCGAAGGCGAGGCGGGCGATGCGGCCGATGCGCTGCGCGTCGCCGATCCACTGCCGGCGTTCGCGCCACGGGCAATCCATGATGTTGTCGTGCAGGCAGCGGCGTACGGCGTTGAGGCTGATGGCGACGATGCGTTCGAGGCGCGGGTCGGAGGAGCTGAAGCTCAGGCGCTGGCGCAGCGGGTATTCCTCGCGGCGGAAGCGCAGGCTATGCACGATCAGCGGCGCGGACAGGTTCCTGAAGGTCAGTTGGATGAACCGCCCGCACTGCCAGTCTTCCGGCTCGATGCATTCGCTGCCGCCGGCGAGGACGTGGCGGTCGGCGGTCCACACCCGGGTCGTGCGCACATCGAAGCGGCCGTCGGTGAGCAGCTCGTGCCAGGCGATGTCGACGCTGGCGCCGGCCGGCCCCGCGACGTCGAGGACGACGCGGCCGTTCCAGTAGCCGCCGAGCGCGAAGACCAGGGAGAAGGCACGCCCGGGCGGTTGCATTGGGATGGTGCATGTCCCGCCATCCCAGGCGAAGGCCACTGCGTCGATCGCCTCGTGCGACATGGCCAGGGCCGGCAGCTCGTAGGCGGCGCTGGCGTCGGCAACCGTACCGGCGCGCAGCAGGCTCAGCGGCGCATCGCCGGCCGCGACCGTGCGGGCGAAGGGCCGCGCGACCACGCCGGGGAAGCGGCAGCTCGGCCAGCGCAGCGCCTCGGGCGCGGCGAAGCCGGCGAGGTCGCGGACATCGGGGAAGCCGGGCGGCAGCAGGCGGCGGTCGACGATCTCGACCAGATCGAGGTTGAGCCATTCGCTGCGCCGCAACCGCCCGCGCCAGGCCGGCAGCTCCAGCCACAACCAGGAGGCGTCGGAGCCGATGCGCTCGACCGTGCCGTCGGCATGCTCCAGCTCGATCTCGGCGAGCAGGCCGGGATCCTCGGGGATCGAGGCGCTGGAGGGGATGCCGATGTAGTGCACCACCGCCGCCAGGCGGTTGGCCCCGGCGGCGAGAACCGGCAGCAGGTCGATGGTCTCGTGGTAGCGCAGCCCGGGATAGGCGTTGGCGGCGGTGCGCCCGAGCGACACGCCGTTGAGCGTCACGTGCGCCGCGCTCTCGGCGGCGAGGTGCAGGCGCGCCGCGCGTGGCAGGCGGGCGCAGGCGAAGTCCTTGCGGAAGAGCAGATGCAGATTGGGCTCGCGCCGGTCGCGCGGCCAGATCCACGAGGCCTGCCAGCGATGGACGCTCATCGTCCCAACCTGGCGCGCAGCCAGGCAAGGCCGCCCTGCAGCCGCGCCGGGTCGGCATCCGGCCAGCAGTACTCGATCGAGATGGTGCCGTCGTAGCCGTCGGCGGCGATGCGGCGGAGCAGCGGGGTCAGCGTGTCGGGCTCGTCATCGAGGTAGCCATGGCCGCCGGGATGGCGCTGCTGCAGGTGGACATGGCGGATGTGCGGGCGCAGGGCCAGCCAGTCGGCGATGGCCTCGTCGCGGATCGGCTGGAACAGGACGCGGACGTTGTCGGCGCCGACCAGCTGCAGCAGGCGCAGGGTCGAATCGGCGGTATCGGCAAGGGTCTTGCCGTGCGTCTCGACGACGAAGAGCAGGTCTGGCGCCAGCGCGGCGATGCGCCGCAGGTTGTCGCTGGCGCGCTGCCAGTGTCCGGCGTCGGCCTGCGCCGAGCCGATGCCGTCCGGCCCGGCGTCGACGAAGGTGCGGATGCGGCCTGCGCCGAGGATGCGCGCCTGGCGCACCGTGCGCTTGGCGGTGGCGAACGAGCGCGCCAGCAGCGCCGGGTCGTCGCGGGTGAGGAAGAGGTAGGGCGAGACCACCGGGATGGCCAGGCCGAGCCCGTCGGCCTGCGCGCGCAGCGCCGCCAGCCCGGCATCGTCGAGCGCGTCGAGGTGCTGGCCCCAGGCCTCGACCCCGGCGAAGCCCCAGGCCGCCAGACGGGGCAGCGCCGCGCTGATCGGCTCGCGGCGGAAGGCGAGCGAGCAGGCGCAGATCACGGCTTGGCCACCGGTTCGCGCAGCCACGAGAAGTCGTGCTTCGGCCGCCAGCCGAGACGCTCGCAGGTGAAGCGCACGGCGGCGCGCTGCATCGACTCCGGCGTGCTCATGACGTTGAACACCGACCAGCCGGGCAGTTCGCGTTCGAGGCACAGCCGCGCCACCTCGCCGATGTCGCGACGGTCGGTGTCCATGTAGTTGCGCTCGGCGACGGCGCGACCGTACTTGTCGACGTTGGCCTCGCCGTCGAGGATGTAGCCGACGCGCAGGGCGGCGATCGACATGCCCTCGGTGCGCGCGAACTGCTCGGCGACCTGCTCCTGCATCGCCTTGCTCAGGCCGTACCAGCCGGTGCTGCGCAGCGGCAGGAGGGCCGGATCGGTGGCGAGGTCGCCGGCGCATTGCACCGCCGAGGTGCTTGAGATCAGCACCACCCGCTTCACGCCGGCGTCCTTGGCCGCCTGCAGCAGGGTGGCGGTGCCGCCGACGTTGATCGCCATCGGCATGGCCGGTGTGCGGTAGTTGACGTTGTCGGCCCCGCGCGGCGCCATGTGGCTGATGACCAGGCCGTCGACGCCGCGCATGGCGGCGGCAACCGCCGACGGATCGGCGACATCGGCCTGCACCGCCTCGTGTGGTGGCGCGGCCGGGCAGGGCACCACGTCCATCAGGCGCAGGCGGTGGCCGCCCTCGCTCAGCGGGGCGAGCATGCCGCGCCCGAGGAAGCCGGCTGCGCCGCTCAAGAGGATGAACATTCATCCAGGGTAACTCGGGATATCCCATGATCCAGCCTGCCGGTCGGCAGTGGCGCCGGCGCCGGCACGGGCTAGCCTCCGGCCATGCAACGAGGCAGGAAGGCGGCCAACCGCAGCGATGTGGCCAAGCTGGCCAAGGTGGCGCCATCGACCGTCAGCCTGGTGCTCAACGCCACGCCCGGCCCGCGCATCCCCGAGGAGACGCGGCAGCGCGTCATGGCGGCGGCGCGCCAGCTCGGCTACAGCTCCAGCACCATCGCCCGCGCCCTGGTCACCGGCCGCACCATGACCGTCGGCGTGGTCGTGCATTTCGTCGAACGGCCCTTCCACCAGTACGCCGCCGGCATCCTCGACGGCTTCTGGATGGCGATGCGCCCGCAGGGCTACCGCATGCTGCTGGTGCCGGGCAGCGCCGAGGCCTGCGTCGCCGGGCTGTACCGCGAGCGCAGCGTCGACGGCCTGATCGTGCTGGCGGCGCCGGCCGAGGCCGGTGACAGCGAACTGAAGAGCCTGGCCGAGGCCGGCTTCCCGGCGGTGTTCATCGGCACCCGGCCGCTGGCGGTGCGCGCCGACTACGTCGACATCGACAACGCCGCCACCGCCCGGCAGGCCACCGAGGAGCTGATCCGCGCCGGCCACCGCGACATCCTCCACCTCGCCGGGCCGCTCGATGTCAACAGCGCCGCGCGCGAGCGGCGCGACGGCTTCCTCGCGGCGATGCGCGCCGCCGGCCTGCCGGTGCGCGAGGACATGGTCCTCGACTGTTCGTTCAACGGCGAGTTCGTCGCCGAACGCCTGCCGGCGGCGATGGACGCGGGCCTGCGCTTCAGCGCCATCTTCTCGGCCAACCACAGCATGGCGCGGTCTGCCGCCGCCGTGCTTGCCAAGCGCAACCTGCGCGTGCCCGCCGACGTCTCGCTGATCACCATCGACGCCGACGACACCCTGCGCGATGAGATCCGCACCTTCGCGCAACCGCTCGAGGGCATCGGTGGCGAGGCCGGCCGGCTGCTGCTCGAGCGCATGTCCGGCACGGCGGTCGGCGCGCCGCGCACCCTGCTGATGCCGTGCCGCCAGGCCGGCGCCGCCAGCGTGGCACCACCGCCGCGGTGAATTCAGGGTGTGGCGGGATTGTTGAGCAGGGTATGGGCCCGGGTCCTGGTCATCAGTTCGAAGTGGCCGTCGCCCATGATCACGCTGGCCTTACCCCGATGGCGTGCCTCGACATGGCCATTCAAGCCCCACATGTCGGCGTCTCCCCACAGCGGACGGGTCATCTTGTTGGTGATGCGCGACAGGGTGAAGACCGTATAGGTGCCGTAGCCATTCGGGGCCACCGGCAGGCCGTCATATTGGTAGTTGGTCAGCAGCGGCGAGTTGGACGGCCGGGCTGGCTGGAAGTTCATGCCGTACCCGCAGGACCAGGTCGTGGTCATGTTCCACTTGAAGCTGGGGCAACCCCACAGCACCGATCGGCCGACCATCAGGTTCCCGTGGACCGTGTCGTCCTTCTTCGAAGCGTCGAGGTAGGGGGCGAGGGTCCCGAACCAGAAGAGGTCGCCGGGCCCGCTGGCCGCATCGAGATCGGACGGCATCAACTGGTCCTCGTTGTCCTGGCAGTAGGCCATGGCTCCGATGTAGACCTGCCGCAGGCTGGAGGCGCATTTCGACTGCTTGGCCGCCTCCTTCACCAGCGAGATAGCCGGCAGCAGCATCGCCGCCAGCACGGCGATGATCGACACCACCACCAGCAGTTCGATCAACGTGAAGGCGTTGGCGGCATGCTGACGCCGGGTCGGAGACATGGGGTGATCATACGCCGTCAATGCCGACCGGACAAGCGTGAAACATCAGTTACTAACATCCCCTGAGGCTGCCGTCATGGACAAAACACTCACCGCCCCCTGGCCACTGCGCCCCGCCAAACCCGAGCGCGTCGGCCTGTGCTCCGAGCGCCTGCGCCGGGTCGATGCCCATGTCGGGCGTCTGATCGAACAGCGCACCATCGCCGGGGCCATCACCGTCATCGCCCGCCGCGGCCGCCTCGCCCACCTGAGCTGCCATGGCCAGATGGACGCCGAGCGCGGGGTGCAGATGCGCGAGGACGCCATCTTCCGCCTCTACTCGATGACCAAGCCGATCGTCTGCGTCGCCACGCTGATGCTGGTCGAGGAGGGGGCGATGGCGTTGCATGATCCGGTCAGCCGTTGGCTGCCGGCGCTGGCTGATGTGCAGGTGGCCGGAGCCGATGGCGCGCTGACCGCGCCGCGGCGGCCGATCACCATCCACGATCTGCTCACCCACACCGGCGGGCTGACCTACGGGCTCGACTACGCCTTCCGCAGCTCGTGCGACCCCGCCGGCTTCATCGCCGCGCTGGCCAAGCTGCCGCTCGCGGCGCAGCCGGGCGAGCGCTGGAACTACTCGTTGTCCAACGACGTGCTCGGCTGCCTGATCGAGCAGCTCACCGGCGAACGCCTCGACGCCGCGCTCGCGCGGATGGTCCTGCGGCCGCTGGGCATGCGCGACACCGCCTTCACCGTCGCGCCGGCCAAGCGCAAGCGCCTCACCGTCCTCTACCAGCACGATGCCGAGAACCGCATCGTCCGTCGCGATGACGAGGAGCATCCCTACCTCGTCGAGCCCAGCTTCATCTCCGGCGGTTCGGGCCTCACCGGTACCGCCAGTGACTACCTGCGCTTCGCGCTTATGCTGCTGCGCGGCGGCGAGCTCGACGGCGTGCGTCTGCTCAGCCCGAAGACCGTCGAGCTGATGCGCCAGGACCATCTGCCGCCCGGCCATCCGCCGATCGAGCCATACCGCTTCGGCTACGGCTACGGCGTATCGGTGGTGCGCAGCCTGGCCGAGAAGCAGGGCCTCTGCTCGGTCGGCGAGTTCGGCTGGGGTGGCGCTGCCGGCACCAACTGCTGGATCGATCCGCAGGAGGACATGGTCAGCATGGTCATGTACCAGCTCAAGCCGTCGCAGGTCCCGCAGATCGACCATCGCATCAAGACCATCCTCACCCAGGCGGTGGTGGGCTGACCGGCGAGTGGTGGTCCTGATGCGTTGCGGAAACGCAACGTGAGGCAACCAGTTCATGGCAACGGCGCACGGGACCGCAGGCCACCTGGATCTCCATGTCCCATATGCCAATGACTTACGTTGGCCGCGCTGTGGCATGGCGTGCGCTGCTCCTCCTGTCCCCGCGAGGAGCAGCCGTGAACGACACCAGCCATGCGAACCAGGCAGCCGCTCTGAGGGAACCTGGAGGAAGGCCATGAGCAAGCGCGTCCTCATCATCGGCGGCGTCGCCGGCGGGGCCTCGTGCGCGGCGCGCCTGCGCCGGCTCGACGAGACCGCCGAGATCATCGTCTTCGACCGCGGCCCCTACGTCTCCTTCGCCAACTGCGGCCTGCCCTACTTCGTCGGCGACATCATCACCGAGGAGAAGAAGCTGCTGGTCGCCTCCAGCGAGCTGTTCCGCGACCGCTTCAACATCGTCGTCCGCACCGGCCACGAGGTCACGGCGATCGACCGGAGCCGCCAGGTCATCACGGTCAAGGAACTGGCCAGCGGCGCGATGGTCGAGGAGCGCTATGATACGCTGGTGCTGGCGCCGGGCGCGGCGGCGATCCGCCCGCCCATCCCCGGCATCGATCTGCCCGGCATCTTCTCGTTGCGCACCATCCCCGACTCGCGCCAGGTACGGGCGTGGATCGATGATCATCAGGCGAAGAGCGCGCTGGTCGTCGGCGGCGGCTTCGTCGGCCTGGAGATGGCCGAGAACCTGGTGCATCGCGGCCTCGCGGTCGCGATCGTCGAGAAGGCGGCGCAGCTCATGCCGCCGCT
>Ga0172380_10006767_pt1 | contig 13160 bp, 20 predicted proteins | sample Leawe162metaG_FD_119747 | JGI IMG/M metagenome (GOLD analysis project Ga0172380, IMG submission 119747) | Leachate microbial communities from a municipal landfill in Southern Ontario, Canada - Leachate well 162 metaG | ecosystem: Engineered > Solid waste > Landfill > Unclassified | place... | reverse complement strand
TTCAACACCTCACAAAGATACACCCGAATTTGATGAACAGTGGGGGCATGTGAATTTAAAACCAACCGACGAATGGATAAGAATATTCACCGAGGCCGGGTTTGAATTGCTCAAAGAAGAAACCGAATATTTGCAAAAGAATTGCATTCCAACAACTTGGACACTAATGTTTAAATCTTTGAAATATGCCTAAATTCTCAATCATCATGCAATCGTTTTTAGGGGAATACCCACGGGCTGCCAAGGATAGGGATATAAAGATAGTGAATGCCGTTAAATCTGTTTTTAACCAATCTTTCAACGATGCTGAGGTTATAGTAATCGCCGATGGATGTGAAAAGACTTTCGATATTATAAGCAAAGAATTCGACGGAAATGAAAAGGTAAGCTGCTATTTTATTCCTAAACAACCTATTTGGTCTGGAGTACCTCGAAACGTTGGTAAATTACAGGCGAAAGGCGATTATTGCCTATACTTAGATATAGATGACTATTACGGGAAAGATCATCTGAAAATTATCAACGACAATCTGAGAGATTACGATTGGGTTTGGTATTGCGATCTTCGTTACCGTGAGTTAACTAAAACGTGGTATGAAAATCCGTGTTATATCAATCGCATTGGGTACAATGGAACATCAAATGTTTGTTTTAAACGATCCTGCGAAGTTATGTGGCCAGAGAATAAAGATTATGGCCATGATTTTTGGTTTAACCAAGAACTTGTTCATAAATACCCAAATACAGCTAAAATAGTAACACCTCAATATCATGTTTGTCATATTCCTGACCATCCCGGTGGAAAAGGTTATGATATTATAAATCAATAAGTTATGATTCCAGTTTTAACAGTCAATTATAATACCCCCGATTTAATCTTAAATCTTGTTTCCTCATTCCGGAAGTTTTACAATAATCCTTTCTTAATAGTTGATGGGTCGGATGCCGACAAATACAACGAACTGAAAGAGCTATTAAAAGACTTTAAAGATATAGAGATTCACCATTTCGATTACAATATTCACCATGCAGGAGGAATGACCTATGGATTTAACTACCTGAAAGATAAACAAATTTTAGTACTCGATTCCGATGTAACAATATTAAAAAAGGGATTTCTTGAAGACCTCAAAAGGAACCTACCAAAAGATGCTTACGGAATTGGCGATTGTCAATTTGTAGACGAAAAAGGTTGGAATGTTGGCAGCCGAAAAGGTGCGCACGGATTAAGAGAGAGCGAAATGACTGAAGGCGGGTATAGGTATTTACACCCTGCAATCATGTTAGTAAACAGAGATGTTGTTATGCAATATGCGATGCCAGAAAAACATGGTGCGCCAATGCTATCAACAATGAAAGATATTCACGACAAAGGAATGAGTCATTTGCTTATTCACTCGGAATGGGTTTATAACGACAATAGGAATCCTGAAAAAATATATGTAAATCATCCGTGGTGTTCTACAGTGAATAGAACGGGCGGGTATCATTTGGAAGACTAAATTATGAATATACTAGACTACATTTTTATAACAATAAGTGGAATTAATATATTGATATTTTTAGTAATTTTTTTATTAAAAATAATAGAAGTAATTAGGTTATTAAAATGAAAGAACTAATTAACCACTGTAAATCAATTGCCGAGTTCGGCGGCCCGTCTCCACTTTTTGAAGATATTTATAAACTGTTCCCTGACATTGATGGGTACAATCTATTTGATAATAACTATTGGCAAAAAGAATTTAAAGAAACATACATCGGGAAGGGAAAGCAATTTAACCAAGACGTTGTCGAAGTAAAATCAGATAAATTTTACGATCTTATTATTTGCTCGCATGTTATTGAACACATAGCAAATCCTTTAAAAGCAATAAGAAGCTGGCAAAGCATTCTTGAACATGACGGGATAATCCTTTCTATTATTCCTGATAAATCTATGATGTTCGATTGCAAAAGGCCATTAACCCGGTTAGATCATATTGTAATGGATTGGTATAACGACATTCAAGAAAGCGACGAAACACATATAAAAGAAGCCATTGAATTATTTGAGAATAACGGCGGGTACGATTACGAGAATTATGTTAAAAGCTTAAAGGATAACCTAAAATATAGAGCTATTCATCATCATTGTTTCGATGCCGAACTGGTTAAAGGATTATTTACACTTTTACATATGAAAATAGTAAAACAGGAACAAATAGGAATGCACATATGGACACTTGCAAAATAAATCTTATCACCAAAACGTACAACGAGGCTCGACTGGTGCCGTATTTTTTCAGGCATTATGACCAATATGTTGATAATTATTATATATGGGATAACCTTTCTACAGATGGAACCAAAGAACTACTTTTAAAAAATCCTAAGGTTACCGTGTTTGATCTTGAAAGTAAAACCTTTGATGACTACGAACACCGGGAATTTAAAAATAACGCATGGAAAGAATTCAAAGATTGCGATTGGATTTTCAACGTTGATTTTGATGAGTTTTTGTATCATCCTAATTTATTGTACTATCTACAATATTGTAAAAATGATAATTTTAAAGTCATAAAGCCTGAAGGATACCAGATGTTTTCCGAAATTCTCATGGTGTCTAAAGAACAGATTTACGATCTTATTAAAACTGGAATCCGTGAACCTAATTATGATAAATGTATAATCTTTAACCCATCGGTCAATTTAAAATACTCATTTGGAGCGCACGAATGTTATACTGTCGAATCAATATGCAAATCTGAAATAAAATTACTACATTACAAGGTATTAGGAATAGGTTTTATTTCTGATATTCTAAAGAGAAACGACCGGTTAAGCGATCGCAACAAAACAGAACGTTTGAGTTTTTGGCCGGACGAACCAGGGGATCGGTTTAACCCTTTTGAGTATTATGAGTTTTTAAAACTAAATGCAAAGGAAGTAATATGAATATTTCCGCTATTTTAGTAAGCTGCCAGAAATCGAACTATCATCGAATAATTACCGAACAGGCAATTAAAAGTTCAGGCGTGGAATGTATTGTTATTGAGACTAATTCACAGGCAAAACCATATAACTGTCAAACACTATTTTGGACAAAGGATTTTAACTATAACAAATGTCTTAATTGGGGAATCGAACACACTAACAGCGAATACATAGCACTTTGCAATAACGACCTTGTATTTGAGCCGGGATGGGATAAAATAACCGATGTAATGAACCATTTCGAACTTTTGAGTGCTTCGCCTTATTCCCGATATAACCCGAACCCGCAACCATACCGACCAGCAAATGAAATTCATTACGGCTATCAAATAGGATGGGAAATGCTAGGGTGGTGTATTGTTATAAATAGAGAAATTTTACAGACAATTAAAAAACTCGACGAAACATATAAATTTTGGTGTTCAGATAATGCGTATGCGGATCAATTAAAAGACAACAATATAAAACATGCCGTCGTTTGTAATTCTATTGTGAACCATATTGGCGGTGGTTCAAAAACTCTTAACGCCCTGCGGAATAATTCAGCAGAAAAATATCTCGACTTAACAATTAAAGAATACGAAAAATATGCCGAAAGACAAAGAAATATTAAAGCTAATACCCACGATATACCGGAAAAACTTTGAGAATTTAGGTATATTTTTTTGGGTTGAAGCTCAAAAAAATATTATTCCCGGCATAACTATTGAACAAAGTATCATGAAATTTCTTAATTTTGCTCAAATAGATTTAGATATAGAAACGGCTTTAACGATCTATCAAAGACTTAAAAAAGAATACCTAAATGGCTAAACTGCCTAAAAACTTACAAGACATATTCGACGCGAAAGAGGAATACTTAAATTCACAGAGGAATAGACTTGAAAAGAATGTTCTTTTGATGCAGGATAAGTTATTGAATAAAGTCATTAGCGATATAGTAAGCGAACTTGACACCGAAAATGGGCAAATAAAACAAACCACAAAGAATATCCGATTAATAAGCCAACTTGAGCAGACATATGAACAATTTAATGCCACGACTCAAATACCTATTATAAAGGAATTCGGGAAAGGATTGTTAGGAATAGGCAAATTTGAAAAAGATTATTTCAAAGAATTCACTACAAACGATTCAATAAAAAAAAGATTTGCCTCAGTTGTAAGCAATACCGACGAGTTTATGAAAGCCCGCATTGGTGTTGGCACAAAAAACGAATTGGTTGAAGGTGGTTTTTTAGATTCATTTATTAAAGATCGTACATTGGTTAATGATTTAAAACAGATAACTACAAGGGCAGTAACCGGACAAATGCCAATTGATGAATACAAAACACTCTTAAAATATAAAACTATCGGTAACGATCAGGTTGATGGGAAGTTTCAGCAATACTATAGACAATTCGCATACGATCAATATAATGAGTACGATAGGGCCTATGCAAATACTCTTTCGACTGAATTCAAATTAAATTACGCTGTTTACCAAGGGGGATTAATTGAAACTTCACGGGAATTATGCGAATTTTATAATGGCAAAGTATTGACACGTAAAGAAATTGAAGACTTAAAAAATTGGAAAGATTCAAACGGACTTATTCCAAGTTACATTGCAAAGTTTCCGGGGTATAAAGGAGAGCTTCATTGCGGGGGATTTGGGTGTAGGCATTCGCACTCATGGGTTGATAAGATTACGGCTATAAGATTGAGACCAGAATTAAAAGAAATGACTTAAGTCAAGAATCCGATTATAATTATCATTAAAAATATCCCAAATACACAACCAATAAAACAGTCATTCCAATATATAAATTTTTTATATTTTTCATGTAAGGATTTATACAAAGCCAATTCAAAACATTCCTGAACTTTTTCTATTTCTTCATCTGTTAGTTTTGTAGTTTCTAAATCTGTTTTCATACTACCATGTTATAATGTAATTACGTATTCCGTCAATTGTAGTTCCTCTTTCTATTATTTCATAACCCAAGGTATTTAGTTTACATGCCATTGCTTTATCAAATAAATTATTACATACAATTATTTGAAATTCGCCATTTTTAGCAGTTTCATTAATCTCGTTCAAAATACGCCCAAACAATTTATTAATTTCTGGATTTAAATTTTCTGATATTTCTCTAGCTTCTTTTGCTGTTAATAGTTCCATTTTATTTATATTTTGTTGATTTTTCATGAATTCAATAACCTCGGCATGTACTCCTAAAAATTTCAAATGTGATTCATCTTCTTTGTTCATTTTATTTAAGTATTAGTGATTGTAATTTATGAATTAGCATCTTGACATCTTTTTGGTCATAAATGGCAAACATTTGATTTTTTTCGTACATCCCATCCCTATCTGGCTCGTTATAATCATTTTTAAATTCTCCACTTAAAACGTCTTCACATTTTAACTCAACATTGCCAATAATTTCCTGATACATAAAATCAATCGGTTCGTAGTTATCATTTTCTAATGTTTCGAGTTTTATTTTAAGTCCCATGAACACATTAGGGGTAAAATCATTGTATAAAGTACCAGAAGGTAATTTATAAAATTCAGTTTTGTTAATTATTTTCATATCATTTCTTTATTAAACTATCAATTGGGACATTAAAAAACCTTGCTATTTTAACCACGGTGCAAAAGGTTATCTGTTTATACTTATCACTTTCTATTTTAGAGATAACTCTTTGTTCTAAATTTGTTTCACAGGCTAAGTCCATTTGTGTTAAATTATAGTTGTCTCTAAGCTGTTTTACACGTTTTCCGGAAATGTTATAGTGACTATTTTCCATATATTACGATTATGTACAAATGTAATATTTAAAAAGTAAAAAACAAACTATTTTTATATCAACTTTAAAAGTAAAATACTATGCCTATTACAGCGACAAAAAACGGCATTACCCGCCAATTTTCAGATACCCAATGGAAGAATATGCCAGCTGACAAATATGGATGGACTGCAATTTCTTCTGCTCCAAATACCACCGTTATAATCCCGCCCGAATTAATCCAAAAAAAAATGGTTGCGGGTGCAGTCGACGTAAAGCCCACTGAAATAGTAAAGCAAAAAGCCGACGTTCCGGAAGAACTGATTAGTAAAACTAAACCAGTTAAGAAAGGGCCGAAAAAATGACCTATGAAGTTGAAAACAGAAAAACCCATAAAGATTACGTAATCGATGAGGCTACATTTAAAGCTCTCGATATGCGTAAAAAATTCAAGTTGATAAATTCATGGGACGAAAAAGCAAAGATCAAAGCGCCTATTCCGGAAGAGATAATTATCAAATCAAAAGTAGGTGCAACAAAAACACACCAGGAAAAAGAAACTCAAAACGAAATAAATGACTAACGAAGAAAAAGAAAGTTTAAGCAGATTCTTTAAAAAAATCTATAATGTAACAGACGAGGAATTAGCAAGCCTATATAACGATGCCGGGGAGTTAACCACAGTTGACCCATTATTAACAAAAGATTCCGAACGTGTTGCACGATTCAAACAGGAAAAAAGCGACCAGTTCAAACTTGGTGAAAAAAAAGCCCATCAAAAGATTGAATCACACCTGAAAGAAAAGTACGACATAACTGATTCCGAACTTATCGGAGCCGAACTGATTGATTTTGTTGTTGAAGCCCAAACGAGCGAATTAAAAGAAAAGTTAACCAAAAAAGTTGACCCTTCGGATATTGAAAAACATCCGGCCTTTATCGCAAAACGTGCAGAATGGGAAAAAACTTTATCAACAAAAGATAAAGAATGGCAGGATAAATTCGAAAGCCGTGAATCGGAATGGAATAAAAAACAAACGCTTGGTGAAGTTGCTAAACATGGTTTAACATATTTAGAAACTAATTTTGTTTTACCCGAAGACCCGCAAAGGGCTGCTAATTTTAAAAATGTTTTTGCCCGTGAACTTGAGGCTGGAAATTATTCTTTACAGGAAAATGGTGAACCCATTGTTCTTGATAAAGATGGAAACCCCGCCGAAGATGCACACGGTCGAATGATTTCTTTCAAAGATCATATTGATCAAATAGGAATAAAATATTTCGATAAACGGCAGGCCAATCAACGAGGTAATTCAGGTAATCAAAATCAGCAAAACAACACACAAGCGATTGTTATCAAAGATCAAAGCGAATTTTCACAGAAAATGGCTGAGGCTAAAACTGCTGAAGATAGAGCTGCGATTATGTCGGCTGCAAAAACAGCGGGCATTGTTTAAGTACTCGTAAAAACTAATAAAATGAGTGATATTGCAATAATCGATTGTGGATATTTGCCAACCGTTCAGGCTATGCTTGAAGATAATTTTGCTGATCCTATTACCAATAATGATCTAATTGCTGACGTAGTGGTCGCAAAGGCTGTTTTGGAAAATCAGCAAGTAAAAATGACCGAATTAAATACCCCGGGTAAGAATAAAAAAGTTTCTCTGGAATGGTTACAAAAATGTGACGTGACCACTCAGGAATGTTCAACCGATTGTACCATTGATGGGGATGACGCCACGCCAATTTGTAAGGAATATGAAATGACTTGTTTACGTGAAACTTCATTTAAAATTCCTATAAAAGAATATCGTGGGAGAACCATTGATAAACAAAAATCAGAAGCATTCAATATGGGCGTCCATATGAAAGCTTTAGATGAATGGGTTGCTCAGTATATTCTTGCTGGTATCGATGCAAACGCCGGTGTTAATGCTTTCGTAGGTTCACCTGGTAACGTTGTAGGAACGACTACTTACATCGCAGCCAATTACTGGAATGAAAACATCTTTGGATATTTCAAACTTGTAGAAGCAATTAATAAATTCAGAGGTACGTATTTGATCGACGGTCAAAATATGTATATGATGATTTGGAATAAAATGATTGAATCAGGTAACGCAGACGGTAAGGGTGGTGCTGCAAAAGTAACATCTATAAAAACGTATCAGGACATAGTTAATCTTATAAATGATTATGCTAAAACCTATATGTTACATAAGACTGCTGTTGCTTTTAAATCACGCGCATGGTATCCTAATACACCAGGGAGCCCACAAAAACTACCTGCTGATACTGTAGCATACAGTATCCCGTCATTTAATTTACCAGGCATTAATTATGATGTATTTGTTCAATCAACCTGTTTGAACAACGAATATTACGACGCTTTTAAAATTCAACTTCATGGTGTATTTGCTGTTAATCCTGCTCCATGTTCTGAAACAAATACCGGTATCTTAGCATTCGAATGCGGAAACGGTGCATAAAATAACTTAATGTTTTAATGAATTTAAAAGGGTTGGGCTAAATTTACCCAGCCCTTTTTTAATACAAGAAAAATGAGTGTACTTAGAGATTGTTGGAACAATATTATAGGCATAACCCGAACTCCGGATTTATGTTTAGATAATAGCAATATACCACCCGATTATGATTATTCGAATTCTGGCTTATATCTCGACGAGCTTAAAGGGATTAATCTGAGATTTGTCGAAGAAACCGGTGGAGCGAATGATCTTTGGACAAAAATAGAACGGGCAAGGGAAAATGCTATTCGTACGTTTCAGATCGATGTTATGCAGGAAATAATGAAGTATAACAAGCCTCGTTATGATATTTTTAAAGGTAATATCGGAAGCCAAAAATACACTCGTAATCTTACACTTTCTCAAACTTACGCCGGGGTAAGTTTTTATGCTAACGATATAAGAGGAGGCATATTTAAACTATCCGGAATAAATACAATCTTTGGCACTACCGGGACATTTGACATTGATGTATATTCGAATCTTTCACCCGATAAAATCACTACCATATCAGTTAATACGGTTGCCAATAGAGTCGAGTCGAATCCATTTACAGCTATTGAATTACCATTATGGAATGATGAATATGAAAACATTGAATACTACTTTGTTTATTCGGCTGCCGGGAATATTCCAAAAGATAACAATACAACTTGTGGGTGTGGTGGTGTAAGTTGGTGTTTTAACCGTAAAAACCCATGTTTTGCAACCGGTAAGGCAACTAAAGATAGATGGAGACAATTCGCAATGGTCGGGGGTATTACTGGAAACGACTTGAGTATACTTGATGAATGGTCAACCGGGCAAAATATGAACGGCCTTATTCTTATTGGGTCTTACATATGTGATCCAATGATTTATCTATGTAGTGATATGTCCGATTACGATACGAACATTATCGATCAATCCATCGCATCGGCTATAATGTATAAGTCAGGTGAATACCTAATGGATGAATTTTTGGACACGCAGGAAATTAGCAGATATACTGCATTAGGCCTTGAAGCTATTAACAACAACAGAGAAGTTTATAATTTATCCTATTCAAAAATGATTGATTATATCGCCAAGTCTATTGATGTAGAACAGTTTGGATGCTTAACATGTAAACCTGCATATCCACTTACGAAAGGATTTCAAAAATTATGACACCTGAACAACGTATGGCATCTTTCGACAATTTAAACCTAGAATCAGAAATGGGTAATGCCTTAATTGCTACCTGTGAGGATGCTGTTCAAATGATTAAAGACAGGGTTCAGGAATTTGGTGTTAATGCTGAGGGTGTTAATTATCGGGATTATACGAAACAATATAAACGATTTAAACAAGGTCTTGTGAAACACAGACCAGAAACAAAAAACAAGAACAATTCGAATAAATACAAAGGTTATACCGATTTTTCTTTTACTAATAGGATGTGGAATAGTGTGAGTATAGTAAGTTCAACAGCCGAAGCAAATGAAGGTAAAGTGGTAATAAGCGCAAAAGGAACGAACAGAGATATTTTAGGTTATAACGTTGATCGATTCGGTCAAATACTTGACTTATCAAATGTTGAAGTTGCAGAATTACAGGAATCTTATGTACAAAGAATAAACGAAGTTTTTACACGTGCAGGATTATGAATGAGAAAATTGCAAACATATTAAAAGGAAAGCTCGAAGATTTGGATTTCATCGGGAAGATTGCAGGACTTACCCGGCCAGTTATGATAAATGTATTAGGCCCTGAAAATGCTAAGGTTCAAAAAATATTCCCGGTATCGTGTGATATTACTTTAGACGAATGTATAGCCGGCAAATATCAAAATTTAGTACCCGATTCGAAATATCCTTCAATTATTTACTTTGAAGATGGTGGCTCGACAATCTCAAAAGAGGCAAATAATTGGGCGCGGTTTGATTCTCGTTTAAATCTTGTTTGTTGGATGAATCTAAAAAAACTCGGTGAATGTTCCGCTTGCACAACTTCTACAGCCGTACTTCTTTCGATACTTGCACATTTACCGGAATTCCCAATCAATGATAATAATTACTACCCTATAAGGGACGTAAGAATAACTGGCGTAAGTGAGGCAATAAAATCAAACGGGATATTTTCAAAATATTCTTATGATGAAAAGGTAACTCAATATTTACTTTATCCTTTTGATTTTTTCATGCTGAACATATCAGTTAATTACCGGGTAAACCTTCATTGTGTTAACGAATTTGAGAAAGGAACACCATGTATTTGTTAGCTCTTAATATTGCAGTTGTCGCATATGTTTATTCAGTTATCTTAACTGAACCGGGAATGATTCTAAACCCGCTTTACCGGTGGTTGGACTCAATGAATGAAAAATGGTTACCGGATTGGGCTTTTTATCCTTTAATCGGATGTTCTAAATGCGTATCAGGTCAAATGGCCTTATGGTATTACGTAGTTACTTGCACATCTTACAATCTTATAGATCATATTTTACTTATTTCTTTTACCATATTTTTTGTTGTACTAATTGATAAACTACTAACATGGAACTAAAACAAATACCGGCCGGATCAACATCTTTCGAATGCCAGGGTAAAAAATACTTTGTTCATAAAACACTATCTTTCAATAGGTTTGAAAAACTGAAAGAATTTTCTTTAGAGTTTGGTTATAGCACTGATATTAAAAGTTTTATGTTAGGACTCCGTAAAGCATGGGATTATATCAATGCCTCAAAGTTTGCAGAAACAGCCGTTCAACTTCATAACCTTATGACTTCGGTCGTTAACATTGAACAAAAAAACGATGTCTCGTTAAGAATTGCCGCTCTGTTTATCAATGAAGAAGGTGAAGACACGACAGTTTACGATGAAAATTTGATCAAAGAAAAAATAAGCCTTTGGGGAAAGGAATTTGATGTAAATTTTTTTTTCTTGTTTGCGATAAGTGTAGTACCGAGCTTTCTGCCAGTTTACAAATTCGTTTCCCAAGATTTTTCCTTAAAGAACAATCTAATGGAGAAAATAGTAAGCGAGCAGAGCAACTTTACAGAACAGAACTCGACGAACAACGAAGACAGTGGAGCGATTTAATATATATTGTTTGCTCCGGTCGTCCGGAATCGATGCGAGAACTTAAAAAATTTGATGTTTATGATTTTTTCTCATTTGTAGAAAATTTTAAAAAGAAAGAAAATGCCAGAAGTTGATCTTACGATAGTAGCCAAGAATCAGGAATTCTTAAAAACGATGAATGATTCGCAAAAAGCCGAAGGGGATTTTTATGCTGACTGGCAAAAAAATATGAACCTTACCGCCGAACAGCATGAATCAATCATGAAAGGTATGCAGGACGAACTCAAGAGGCTTGGTGTATCCGAAGAGGATTATTTAAAAAAATACAAACAGGTTTCCGATGGACAAAAGGGAATTCTTGAACAACTTCAGGAAGATTTAAGAATATTTAAAGAATTGAAAAAAAGCGCAACAACTACTGAAGATATTGAAAAGTTTAACAAAAAAATAAACGAGACACAAAAAGAATTTGATAAACTTAATGGTTCGTCAAAAAAATCAACTGATACATTCGATAAATTAAAAAGCGGATTTATAAAATTATTTACTGTTATTGGGGGTGGGTATGCGATTATGCAAGGAATAAAAAAAGCTATTGCCTCGACTGGTGATAGTGCCGACTGGTTTAATAAAAAAATAACACAGGCTAAATACGCAACCGACTTCTTTTTAAAATCTCTTGTTTCGGGTGATTTGACTAATTTTCCAAGAAATTTAGATAATGTTGTTGCCGCTGCTGGTAGGTATGTAGACAAAATAAATGAGATAAAAAATTTACGTCGTTCACAAGAGGTTCAGGATTCCGCTGCAAATATTGAAGTGCAAAAATTGTTGAAAATTTCTGATGATGTAAACCTTTCTTATGATAAGAGAATTGATGCGCTCAAAGAAGCTAGTAGACTTGAAAAGGAAAATATAAATGTTAAAACAAAGTTATCAGGTGAGACATTAAAAAATCAACTTGATATAATGTCTAACCTTAGCGGACTGACTTATAAGCAATTAGATCAATATATTAAGGAATATAGTTCGCTTAGTGAATTAATAAAAGTAGGTACTAAATATAATGATTTGCTTGATGAACGTAATTTATATCAAAGTGAAGTAAATAGAGCAGAGGCACAAGGTTTGTCTGGTGGTGCCAATAAGAAAAAACTTGAAGAACTTAATATTGAACTCGAAAAAATGGGTACTTCAGCAGAAGCAGCTGGAAAATTAACCATAAAATTTGGTAAGGAAACAGAAGCAGAATACGATAAACTTGCTCAAGCTTATAAAGATTTTAACGGAGCAAGGGCCGAATCAGATGAAAAAACCAGACGTATGGAGGCTAGGTTAGCCAACCTTACAAAAGAACGTGAAGACGAACGACTAAGAAAGAAAAAAGAAACTGATGACAAAATAAAAAAACAACACGAAGAATTTTTAAAATTACTCGAAGACCTTAACAAACGTTACCAAGATGCGCAACTTGAAGGCTTAACAGGTAAGAAACGTATTAATGCCGAAGAAGATTTTGCTCTTTTAGAACTTTTTAATCTTAAAGCTAATTTAGAGGCAAGGGGAAAGCTTACAAAAGAACAGCTTACTATGATTGAATTTATTGAAACAAGCATAGCAAAAAAAGGAGTCCTTGAACGCAAAAAAATTGACATTGAAGAAAAACTTCAAAGAGCCGAAAGTAAACGCGGACTTCTCGATACATTACTTGCAAATGCCGAAGATGAAATAGATTTAACCCGGTTAGCAGAAGAGGAAAAATTACAATTAAAAATTACTGCTTATGAAAAAACTATTCAGCTATTAACTCAATTAGGTGACACAGAAT
>Ga0172380_10006766_pt1 | contig 13162 bp, 9 predicted proteins | sample Leawe162metaG_FD_119747 | JGI IMG/M metagenome (GOLD analysis project Ga0172380, IMG submission 119747) | Leachate microbial communities from a municipal landfill in Southern Ontario, Canada - Leachate well 162 metaG | ecosystem: Engineered > Solid waste > Landfill > Unclassified | place... | reverse complement strand
GACTTGGCGTGACCAAATGCGGGTAGGTTAGACTTCTCCCACCGACGCGGGGTGGAGCAGCTCGGTAGCTCGCTGGGCTCATAACCCAGAGGTCGCAGGTTCAAATCCTGCCCCCGCTACGAAGTCAAGTTCACAGAACTTGATTACAGAAGTCGGCCCGAATTTCGATCCCGGGCCGACTTCTTCTATTGCGGCACGAAATAGCGGCCAACATGTCGCAGAACGCGGATTCCGCTCATTACGCCAGCCCACGCGGCCCTTAGTGTTCGGTTTCGGACACGACGAATACCCCTCGCCTCACGGGTCGGGGTGAATCGTCTTACCTATGTCGATTGTTCGAAGGTGCCGACGTGGCGGCTAGTCCGGTGGAGCGCCTCGCGGTGTGGCCGACCCTTCCGGCGTGGAGATGCGTTCCATCACTACGGCAACAACTTCCGGGTCTAGCGGGCCGTCGGGATACTCCTCCACGTCAATCGCGTGGGCTCCTTGGCGTAGCGACCATTTACGGAAATGTTGTATCCACACGGAGATCGTAAGGAGAAGATGGGCGAAGTCCCATTTGTTTGCTTGCACTCGGATTGAGTGCCGGGTGAACCGGTAGTGGTACGACTCGGTCGAGTTGAACGTTTCGACAAGGTTGCGTCGGGCGTACCGGTGAGCCCACCGGGTGGAACCCCACAATGTTGGTTCGTACGAGGACGGAATTTCGCTTCGACGGATCGTGATTGTTTTCGAGCATCCGCATGGCTCGTCGGGTGTACATGTTGTGATCGGGAGCGCGGTCGGCGCGATGTTGTAATACGGCGAGTTCGGGCACGCCACTTTCATGCCGACGACCCGGGTCGGGTTACCTCGGGAATCTTTGATGACGCGTTTGGGGACGGCGGGGCCGCGGAGGCGAAGGTTCCCGGTGGCGGTTTGGGTGCCGTGCGCGACCATCGCGTACGGAATGCGTTTGTCGTAGCGTTTCTGTAATTCCGCCAGGTGTTCCGATGAGGCGTTCATCGGGCGGGCGGGAAGTTCGCGCATGTTCTCCGGGAGCGCGTTCGAGTACCAATACCCGTCCACGAGGAGGGTGCCGGGAGCCCACGGGGTGACCGTTTGTTGGTGTACGGATAACGATTTCGTGAGAGTCCATCCGAGGTCCGCGACCGGATGCTCGAACGTTTCCGCTTCCACGTTGGTGTAGATACGGTCAAGGGACGCATGCCGGTTCGTTTCGTCGATCCCGGTCGCGTTCGCGTAGATGAAGGCTTGCCGTCCGGCTTCACGTCGGGAAGCCCCGCCAAGAGTGCATGTGTACGCGCGAAGCAACGGGGGGAACGGGAATCCGTTCGGCATGAACCCGGAACCAACGAGCGCGTGCTTATCGCGGCCGGTGACGAATTGGGAGGACCGGTGCCGTCCGCCGCCGCGGTACGCGTTCGCGGCCCCGGCATCCAAGGTATGGCGGAGCCGACCGTCTGGACCGATTTGCGGGAAGTTCGGGTCTACGCGGGTGAAGCTACCTTCGGCGGTCGGTCCGATCGGTTCGGGTGATCGTGATGAGGATTCACGTTCGGGATGGTCGGTGGCATCCCATTGCTCGCGGTAGGCGGCCGCGTCGGCGGACGTGCCCGAAGCGCGGGCCCGGTCGGAGTCGGCGACCTCAACCGGGTCAATATCGTTAATGCCTCCGTACGCGCGTACACCGTAATGCGTTTCGATGACGGCGGAATCAAGCGCCCATTCCGGGGATTGAGGAAGACCGAGATACTCCCACAAGGAAGCGATGAGCCGGTTACCGATCAACTCGATCGTCACGTCCGGTTCCGGTTCCCCGGCCACGATCTCCCCGGTGGCGAGGTCCACGAAATCGTCACCAAGCGGAATAGTCGTCAATGGTGTTGTTGGGGCGAACGCTTGCGCCATTTGACCGAAAAGGTACGCCACCATCCGGTCAGTGACGGTTCGCCGCAGACCGTCGTCAAGTTTCGTCAAACCGAGGTCGTAACGAATGCTTGGATGGAGAACCCGGGCGGTTTCGGCGATCCCTTTCACATGAAGGTTCCCGGAAAGCCCGGCAACGATTCCGGCGACGATGAGGCCCTCCACCGTGAGTTGGCGCGGTGCCCCCATCGCATGGTCCACCCGTCGGGTGAACTCGGACACGATGCTTCGGTTTGCCGCCAACCACCGCATGACGAAACGAGCACACTCGTCATCGGTGAGCTTGCGGACGTTCGGCACGTTCGCCACATACACGCGGCCAAGAACAATCGGAGAGGTGCTCATCGGGCGGACCTCACAAACGCGCGAGCGGTCCGCGATGAATCGTCCTCGAAGAGATGCCCGTCAAGGGCGACGGCGACAGCCTCCAACCGGACACCGGCGGCGTCGGCCACATCAATAAGGTTCACACCCGCTTGGGAGCGTTCCCACATCCATGTCGTACGAAGCCGTGTCATCGTGACCGGCGACGCTCCACGAAGCGAGCGTGAATCCGAGTTCAAAGCTTGCGCAAGATCGGTGGTCCCGGTGTTGTCCACGAGCCGTCCGGACCGTTCACCGATGAGCGGGATGAGTGTAGAAATGTACGGTTTCGCGACTGGAACCACACGGGACCGAAGGCTCGGGTTCCGTGGCGTCGAGCCCGGTAACGCGACCACCCATCCGAGGCCGTCGATCGGGTAGAACGCCGACCATTCAAGAGCGAGCAACTCCGAGGACGTAGCCCCGCAACCCAACACGGTGTTTACCGCAACGGTGAGCCGGTCCCGTGACTTGCCGCGACGGAGCCCTTTGATCGCCGACAAAATATTCGGAACCTCATCGCCCTTGTACGGGGCGCCTCGGGAATGACGGCGTGAGGCCGGAGTGCGTACCGGCCACGCCCCGGCCGGATTCAACATGGTGGCGTACTCGCGCAAGAGCCGAAGATCGTTCGTGGAAATCCCGGGAACCCCGGTCGGGTTCGCCGCAATGAACGATTCCACGCGGCGGGAATCGAACACGACCGCATCCGGATCGTCAATGGCGACGCCGGAACGCACAACCGTTTCCAAGTAGTACGCGATCACGCGAGCCATACGCGACGCGGTGTCACTTGATGTAGGAACAAGGACGAGCACGAGCGCGAGCACACGGTCGCGTAGCGTCGCCCACACACGGGCGTCCATCGTGAGCGGTGTGTACGCGACAAGCGCATGCGCCACATCGGCCCGCACGACGGACATATCAATCGTTGATTTCAACCGAAGTTTTCTTTTCTGTGATGTCATGTCTGTGCCATCAGCGGCCCGGACGACTCGAATCGGAAAACACCCGTCCCGGACCACAAACATGTAAGGCAATTACTGGATGCGCGATTCATATGCCTGTAATGCCAATATGTTTCGGCAAGGAAATGGCGTATAGGGAAACTATTCTGTAAGGTCATTCAGGTGCCGGAATGCGACCATGGGCCCGAAATTGAGGCGTCATTGTTGTGCCTGGAATGCCGCAAACGGCGCAAAAACGTCCTCAACCGGCTCTACGTCCGCAAGAACCGTCGGGCGACCCGGCGACGACCAGGCGATGTCACGCTCCGCGCGAGCGACGTCCAAAAGCTCGGGCCGCTCCTCCGGGAACTCGATGACGCACTCGATGTACGCGACGGAACGAGAATCCGGTCAGCGGTGACCCGCATCAACCGAATCCTTCGCCAGCCAATCCTCCTCGCGGAGGAAGAACTCATCGAGATACACCGCACCCCCGCGAAAGCGGGCCGCCCACGAAAAGCCCCTAGCCCGGACCGTGCCAATCCAACGCGTGAAGGCACGGGTCAGCACCCGGGCCCACGTTCCCCGAATCGCTCACCCGCGCCCCGAACGCCACAGGGAGAGCGAACACGTCCCCTAGAACGGAAACGAGAGTAGCGGCGGCCCGCGGAATGTCAGCGAACTCGAAAACGTGACGCCACATGTTGTGCCCGCCCGGATAGTCACAATCCGGGTACGGGGCAGAGAAGCCGAACGCACCAAGCATGTCTGCTTGCCGGGAGGTGAGCGCGAACGGCGGAACGAGAATGTTGTTACCGGGAACTTCCATCACGTATTCATCCGGACCCATGTGGATCACTTGTATGTACGGGGCGAAACCCGCAACATGTTCATCGTTGGGATGCCGTGCATCCACCACCAAAAACTGTCCCGGAGTGAAGAACGCGAACGTTGCGGCGTATCCACGCAACGCGTCCCACTCGAACCCGGTAAACAACGAGGCCCGCAAACCCAAAGACCCTTCCAACATTTCTCTACTCATACGTATCCCTAACTTCGCTACGAATCCTTGCCATGTACGACGCGATCTTGAAACGCCGGACAGGACGTCAACGACAACGTCGCGGACGTATTCCCAAGTTGGAAGAAAACTGGTAAACGGACTCAAGAGCCCTTCCGTTTGCGATCTTGCTCGCGTACGGGTGAGCCAAAGATCGGAATATCAGCGAATGTCAGAGCGCGCCGATAATGTTGCCGTCAGCAATAGGGGGAGTATGCCGTCCGGCATCCCACAATCAGTGAGGACACGATGGCTATTACGTTGCTCGAGTTGGAATCCCGTCTATGGGCCGCCGCGAACGCGCTCCGCGGGCCAGTGGACCCAGCTGATTTTAAGTCTTACGTCTTCCCCATGCTTTTCTGGAAATGGATCTCCGACACGTGGGATTGGGAACACAAGCTCGCCATCGAAGAAATCGGTGACGACGTTCCCGAAGAAGTCGAAGCCGACTATCACCGGTTCGTTGTCCCCGCCGGATCACATTGGCGAGACGTAACCACCAAGACCGCCAACCTTGGCGTGCAGGTCGGTAAAGCTCTCGGACGCATCGAACAAGCGAACCCCGACACCCTCGCCGCGATCTTCGGCGACGTGGCATGGGGCAACAAAGAACGCCTCCCCGAAACCGCGCTCGTGAACTTGATCAACTCGTTCAACGGGATCACTCTCGACCCCGACTACGTATCCAACGATCTCCTCGGTGCCGCGTACGAATACTTGTTGAAAAACTTCGCCGACGAGAGCGGGAAGAAGGCAGGAGAGTTCTTCACTCCCCGTCCGGTTGTCCGGCTCCTTGTCGGCATTCTTGATCCGACCACCGGGGAATCCGTGTACGACCCGGCGTCTGGTTCCGGCGGAATGCTTGTGGAAACGATCAACACCGTCCGCGACCACGGCGGCGACACCCGCACCCTTCGCCTCTACGGCCAAGAAGTGAACCTCACAACCTCCGCCATCGCCCGCATGAACTTGTTCCTCCACGACATCGAGGACTTCAAAATCGTGCGCGGAGATACCCTCCGAAGCCCCGGTCTACGCGACACGAACGGGCGGATCTCCGAGTTCGATTGCGTCATCGCTAACCCGCCCTTCTCGTTGAAGAATTGGGGGCATGATGTGTGGGCCGCCGACCCACGGTCTTTCTGTGGAGTCCCACCCGCAACAAACGCGGACATGGCATGGATACAACACATGATCATGTCAATGAACCCGACCAGCGGACGCGTCGGTGTCGTCATGCCCCACGGTGTTCTATTCCGTGGCGGAGCCGAAGGAAAAATCCGCAAATGCTTGATCGAAGACGACCGCCTCGAAGCGGTCATCGGTCTACCCAACAACCTCTTCTACTCCACCAGCATCCCCGCAGCACTCCTCATCTTCCGCTCCACCAAACCGAAAGAACGCAAGAATCATGTTCTGTTCGTGGACGGGAGTGCCCGGTTCACTAAAGGTCGCAACCAAAACGAAATGACCGACGACGACATCGCCGTTCTCCTAGAGGCATATAAGACCGGGGAAGACCCCGACGGTGAAGGTGGCGCCCAAGTCCGACTCGTCCCACACACCGAAATCGAAGCCAACGCGTGGGACCTCAACATCGGCCGGTACATCAAAACCGCAGCAGCCGACACCATCGACCTCCCCACCGCCATCGCCAACTACGAAGAAGCACGAGCAGCCCGCATCGCCTCCGAACACGAACTATTCACCCGCCTCGCCGCAGCAAGAATCGCTCAACTAAGCGGTGACGCAAATGAGTGACGAATGGGTTGAGACAACGCTTGGCGGTTGCTACGCGCATATCACCACAAGGGCTACCTCTTCGGACCTAGATTCAGCAGTGCCATACCTAGGTCTCGAACACCTGTCACCCGAGGTCCCGGTGGTCGTCACTGGTGGCGCAATCGGCGATGTCTCAGGACAGGTGTCGGCCTTTTCATCCGGAGACACGCTCTTCGGGCGACTGCGTCCATACCTCAGGAAGGTCTCCTACGCAGGTACCAACGGGTACTGCTCACCGGAGATCCTGGTTCTCCGGCCCGATGTGGACGTGATCCACCCCCGATTTCTTCATCTCCTCGCGTCATCAGAATCCGTAATCGAGCGCGCTATTGCGAACAGCGCCGGTAGTCGGATGCCTCGCACTTCCGCGAAGGACTTAGCAGATACCCCGATATTGCTTCCACCGTTGCGGGTTCAGCGGCGGATTGTGGATCTCCTGGAACACCTGGACACCCACCTGGCAAACCTGCGGGCAGAGAGGGAGGCGCTAGGTTATCTCCACGTGGGCCTTTCAGATGCCCTAATCGGCGGTTACCCGACCGTTTCTGCGGGATCGCTCGGCGAAGGTAAACGGGGTCTGGTGGGCGGTCCGTTCGGCTCGGACCTCACACGCAAGGACTATGTCGAAGACGGGGTACCGGTGATTCGGGGTACGAACATGCCGGGCTCAGGAAAGTATCTTCAAGGCGAATTTATCCGGGTTTCGGAAGACAAGGCGAATTCGTTGAAAGCAAACATCGCAGTACCTGGCGATGTCATTTTCACCCAGCGGGGAACACTTGGCCAAGTCGGTATCGTTCCGCAAAGCCACGACAGATTCGTTGTCTCCCAGTCTCAAATGCGGCTACGCGTGGAGCGAACCAGGGCTTTAGCGGACTACATTTTCTTTCACTTCTCGCGTCCCAGCATCGTGGCCAGTCTGAAACAGCAGAACACCGCGACGGCGAATCCCCACATCAATCTGGGGATCTTGGCGAAGCAGGAAGTGCCGCTGCCCTCCATTGAGAAGCAAGTCAGCATCGTCGAGACCCTGAACCTCTCGCAGCGGAACATCGAGGCAGTCGCTACGGAGATCGCATCCGCTGAGGTTTCTCGAATGGCGCTCCTGGGTTCGCTTCTTTCCCGCGAACTTGAGATTCCCGACTCGTACGACGAACTCTTGAATATGGAGGTGGCGTCGTGACGGTGTTTTCGGAGACGGACACGGTTCAGGCTTGGCTGGTTGAGGAACTGGTCGAGTTGGGTTGGTCGTACACGCCGGGTCATGCGTTGCCGCGTGATGTGACGGACGTGTTGTGTGAGGACTGGCTTGTTGAAGCGTTGCTGCGGTTAAACCAGGAGATAGCCGAAGACCCGGAACGAATCGATGAAGTCTTGCCGTTGATCCGTTCCGCGATCTTGTCGGCGGCGACGGATGGTCTGTTGGCCGCGAATGAGCGGATGACGACGCTGCTACGCGGCGATCTCACTGTCAAATATGTGGGCTCTGATGAGGGCTACGTGCCGCTGCGTGTCATTGATTTTGAGAACCCGGAGAACAACCGGTTCACCGTCACCGGCCCGCTACCCGACTCGTCTGATCCGGTTGCGGATGAGGTGACGTTCGGCCCGGCTGGGAGCGCACGGCGTTTCGATGTTGTGTTGTGGGTGAACGGTATTCCGCTGGCGGTAATCGAGACAAAGACTCCGGTGAAAGCATCCGTTTCGTGGCTGAACGGTGCCCGCGATATTGCGAACGTCTATGCGGTGGAGAAGGCCCCGTTCTTTGCCCCGAACGTCCTCGTTGCCGCTACGGAAGGCCGCGAGTTCCATTACGGCGCGGTCGGACAGCCAGCTGAATCGTGGCTGATGTGGGGTTCCACGCAAGACCCGTACGACCTGGACGGTTTCCCGCGCGTTCAACGTTCCGTCGAACTGCTTCTCACCCCGGCCCGGGTGCTGTCGATCCTGAAAGATTTCACACTTTTTGAGCAGCTCCCTGGTGGCGGTGTTCGTAAACTGATTCCCAGGTATCCCCAAGTTGAGGCAGCGGAAGCGATCCATGCCCGCGTTCTCGCCGGTGGCTTGCAAGGGCTCATTTGGCACTACCAGGGCACGGGCAAGAGCCTGCTGATGGCGTTCGCCGCTCTCATGCTCCTCAACGATGACGCCGCTGGCGGACCCACCGTCGTTGTCGTGCTTGACCGGCTTGATCTGATCGAACAAATAGAGCGCCAGTTCAAAACCGCGGGACTCCCTCGCGTCACGACGGCATCAACGAAAGAGCAGCTGCGTACGATCCTGTCGGACGATCAGCGCGGCATCGTGCTCACCACGATCTTCCGTTTCGAAAACGCCGGAGAGCTGAACACCCGTGACAACATCATCGTGTTCGTGGACGAAGCGCACCGCACGCAGGAAGGCAACCTGGGCGAGGCGATGCGGGAAGCGCTACCGAACGCCCGCTTCTTCGGCCTGACAGGAACACCGATCGCCGACAAGGACCGGAACACGTACAAGCTGTTCGGCGACCCGGGCGATCCCGGTCATGTGCTGAACACGTATTCGATGGAACGGTCCATCTCGGATGGGGCTTCGGTTCCCGTCCATGTGGAAACCCGACTTGTCGAATTCCAGCTCGATGCCGCAGCGTTGGAGGAAGCAGAGCGCGCTCTCGCGGAGGAAGAAAACCTCACCGAGGAAGAACGCGAATATTTGACTGGTAAAGCCGGGCATGTGAAAACGATTCTGCTGAACCCGGACCGTATCCGCGCGGTCTGTGCGGACCTGCTCACGCACTACGAGACGAAGATTGCACCGAACGGGTTCAAAGCTCAAGTTGTCGCGTTCGACCGCGAACTCGTCGTCGCGTACAACACCGAACTGCGCCGCCTCATCAAGGAACGAAATCTGACATACGAAACCGCTGTCGTCATGACGGTCGGGTCGAAGGATGACCCGCCGACGTGGCTGGAATACAAACTCGATCGAGCGCAAGAAGCCCACCTGAAAGAGCGGTTCAAAGACCCGGACGATCCGTTGTGTTTCCTCATCGTCACCGCGAAGCTTCTTACCGGATTCGACGGACCCATCGAACAAGCCCAGTACCTCGACCGTCCACTGCGACGACACACTCTCTTCCAAGCGATCACCCGCACGAACCGTAGGTACACGAACCCGCGCACCGGGCAAGACAAACGCTATGGCTTGATCGTGGACTACATCGGGCTCGGCAACGAAATTGCCGCGGCGTTGAAAGCCGCCGACCCGGACACCGGCGGCAAACGGCCCGTTGATGTGGACGCCCTCGCTACCGAGTTCGAAGCCACCATCGCTGCCACGCTGTCGCCACGTTTCGACGGCATCGACCGGACGGATAGCGGATTCGAAGCCCTCCAAAGCGCGCTCCAATCAATGCCGACACAAACCGAACGTGATGGGTTCGCGAAAGACTTCACCGCACTCTCCACGTTGTGGGAGTTCCTGGAACCCCACGAGGTCCTCGATGCGCACGCCGCCGACTACAAGTGGCTTGCCCAGATCTACGAAGCGTCACGGCCCGCGAAGACTTCCGATGCATTGCTGTGGCACCGGCTCGGACCGAAAACAATCGCGCTCGTCCACGCCGCCATGTCCGACATGACCGTCACTGGCAGCGGACTAGAAGAAATCGTTGTCGATCCCGACGCGATCGAAGCGATGCGTGAACTCATCCGTCAAGAAGAACTCGACATCGACCCAGACCGGGACCTTGTGGCGAACCCGGTCACCGTGGAAGAAGTCCTCACCGTCATCGACAACCGCATCCGCCGCCGCCTTGAACAATCCGACCATCCCGTTTACCGGTCCCTCGCCGAACAAATCGAGAACCTTCGCAAACTCGCCATCACCAGGGCAGAAGACTCCATCGAATTCTTGAAACGAGCCCTCGAAGTCGCCCGCGCCGCCGTCGAAGCCGAACGACTCGAAGCCGCCGGAGAACTCGATGCGAACACCGAGGCACTCCTGGACCCGAACGTCGGTGCGCTCACGCAAATCGTCGAACAGTACGCACCCACCGACACCCCAATCGTCGTCACAGATGTAGTCCGCGACGTGGACACGATCGTCAAACAAGTTCGCTTCTCCGGCTGGAACGAAACCCAAGCCGGAGACCGAACCGTCCGCAAAGAACTCCGCGTCGTGCTGAAGAAATACCAACTCCCCATGACCGGGCCACTGTTCGACCACGCCTACGCGTACATCCGCGAGAACTACTGAGGCGTCAGGGATGGGGACAAAGATCAAGGGACAGGCGACAGCGGCGGCCAAGATTCAGGTTTGGGCTGCCTCAGCTGGAAGATGCGCAATCTGCAAGCGGTACCTGGCGGAGAGCAGCGACACCGGCCAGCCGGTGTTGATCGGAGAAGTAGCTCACATCGCAGGTACATCAGATGGGAAAGGTTCACCACGCGGTTCAAGCGCCATTCCCGTTTCGGATCGAGGAAAGCCAGAGAACCTTGTTCTTCTGTGCCGCGACGCCCACAAGACAATTGACACACCCGAATTCTGGGACGCGTACCCCGAAGGTGAGCTTCGAAGAATCAAGCGCACCCACGAGCACCAAATGAAGCAGCTCTCTGGATTGAGTCCAAACAACAAGTCAGCCGTTTTGCGGATCAACGGCACGGTCCGCGGCGCGACCAAGAGCATCACCAAGAGTTCCGTGACTTGGGCATTGCTACGTTCTGGCAATTTCCCTGACTTCTCACTCGAGCGCGACCGCGACTACGAGATCGACCTTAGAGAAGTCCCCGGTGAAACGGAGGGGAGCGAAGAATACTTTCGATCGGCGCTCCACCACGTGCGGAGCCGAATCGAAGAGCTGAATTCACTGGTCAAACAGGATGAGATAGCTAGCGTTTCTGTGTTCGCCTTCGCTCGGATACCCATATTGATCGCCGCTGGCACGATGCTCGACGACAAGATCCGAGCTGACTTCTACCCCGCGACTCGCGGCAGTGAACAAGCCTGGGGGTGGGACGAGAACGCAAACATCGAAGAATTCAGCATTACGAAACAAGGGGGCTCAGAGAGCGCAGTTCTCGTAGCGTTAGGTATCTCTGGCACCGTTGATATGGCAAGGATGCCGTCCGAACTCACTGGCGCAACCACATATTGTGTGGTCCCTTCTGGAGCTAGACCTAACCCAGAGATTATTAGCAGAAACGAGACTCTCGACAACTTCTCGGCAACTTGGCGCGAGGTGTTAGCACTCATTGAACGCGATCATCCAGAAGCCGTTTCCATTGCCGTGGTTGGCGCGCTACCGCTGACCGCCGCGTTGTCCGTCGGGAGACACAGGATGCGTGATGCTCAGCTGCCACTTCGCGTCTACGACTTGCCCGTCGGCGGAAGCAACTATGTGTTTCAAGTGGAAGTGTCATGAAGCTACTCAAGTACTTCGATGCATTCCTCAGCAGCACGGTGAACCTTAACGACACCCGGATAGCGAGCCTCGATGCTCGCGTGGAAGCAGTCACCAATTACCTACGGAACCATTCGACCTTTCAGGGTTTGTTCATCGACGTGTTTCCTCAAGGTTCGTATGCGCAAAGAACCATCATCAAGCCCGTTGGAAACCATGAGTACGACGCTGATGTCCTGCTGGTTCTGAAGTCGCACACAACATGGACCCCCGCCGAATACATCGCCGAACTGAAAACGGCACTGGCAAGCAGTCCGAACTACGCGGCAAAGGTGCACAGCCGGACGAGATGCGTTTACATCGACTACGCAGACGATTTTCATCTGGATCTCGTGCCGTTCATCGAAAGCCTGAGCGCCATCACCAACAAGAAGACGAACGAGTTTGAAAGAACCTATCCAGAAAACTTTACATCGTGGCTGGAAGCTAAGAACCGAATCACGGATGGCCGTTTGCCTGCGACGATCCGGCTCCTCAAATACCTCCGAGACAGCAAGCAAACATTCTCGATCAAGTCAGTTGTACTCACTACTCTTGTCGGCTCAGTCGTTGATGCCAGCAAGTTGCTCGCCGACGATGCGTACTACTCGGATACGCCAACGGTCCTGACCCATATCTTGATGGACCTTGATGATTACCTTCAGTCGCATCCGGGCATGCCGGTCATCAGCGATCCAGGCGGTACCGGAGAGGACTTCTCAGAGCGCTGGGATCAGAAGGAATATGCGAACTTCCGAAGCAAGATTCACGACTACGCGGGAAAGGCGGCAAGGGCGCTGACGCTTCCAGATGTAGAGGAGAGCGTGGCAGCCTGGCAGGAACTCTTCGGCACAAAGTTCACTAAGCCGCCATCCACGTCAGTCATCAAGGCACACGCGACTGCCAACGAGCCAGAAGAGTTTCTTCCGTCGGATCACGATATCGCCATCCGACGCACTGAGAGCGTGAGGCTCGTGGGGCGGGTCAGAGGGTCCGGCGTACGAAGAGCGTATGACCTGCCGACCCGCGGCGACCGAGTCGGGAAGGGGCGCACCATTGACTTCCACGTGACGGAATGCACTGTGAGGGAACCGTACGAGGTGTGGTGGAAGGTACGGAATTCAGGCCGAGAGGCAATCGAAGCAGGCCAGCTCCGCGGAACCATTCAGAAGCACGCTGAATCCCGCTACGAAGTAACGAAGTTCGCAGGAACTCACTTCGTTGAGGTGTACATCATCAAGAACGGTGTTTGTTGTGCGACGGACAAGCAACAAGTGATCGTGACGCGTTGATATCGCTAGCTGCGCATATACCAATATCTCGAGAGGTGTGGCCGACCGCGAAGAAAGGTGTGACCAAGCACTCCGCGCGGTTCTAGGAAGCGCCTAGATATGGGGCAAATCGACTTATGTGAACATGCGACGAATGTCCTGTCTCAGGACATAGGAAACTCTCGAATCCTCAGGGGTTCGGGAGTTTCCTTGGTTTTTGGGGTTGGTAGTCCGTGTGTGGGTTGATGGTGAGCTCGCGGATAATCTCTTCACTTGCCGGTACGCGGCGTAGTCCGAGACCGCAGGAGCGGACCATGTGATCTTGACAGAGATGTTGCGACCGTGAGTTTTCACCACGACCTTGCCATTGCGTTTGCGGATGATG
>Ga0172380_10006765_pt1 | contig 13164 bp, 7 predicted proteins | sample Leawe162metaG_FD_119747 | JGI IMG/M metagenome (GOLD analysis project Ga0172380, IMG submission 119747) | Leachate microbial communities from a municipal landfill in Southern Ontario, Canada - Leachate well 162 metaG | ecosystem: Engineered > Solid waste > Landfill > Unclassified | place... | reverse complement strand
CGGCATGATCGACGCGTCCGCCACGCGCAGGCCTTGGAGACCGTGAACGCGCAAGCGTGAATCAACCACGGCATCGCGGCCGCTGCCCATCTGGCAGGTTCCTACCGGGTGATACACGGTGCGCGCTTCCTGGCGTACCAATTGCTCCATGGCCAGCAGGTCATTGCTGTCCACCCCCGCGGCTGGGCCCATCTCTTTGGTGACCAGAGTTGCCAGCGAGGGCTGTGCCAGGATGCGCCGGGCCAGCCGCACACCGCCGATCAGCGCGGCGACGTCATAGGGATGGCTGAGATAGTTGGCGCGAAAGATTGCGGTCGAATCGGGATCGGCATCGCGCAGACGGATTTCGCCGCGTGATTTGCAGGCCAAGGCATACGCCGAGAGGGTCAGGCCGTGTTCGTTGCGGGGCTGCCCAGGAGCGAAGGGCAGTCTTGGCACCAGATGCATCTGGATTTCCGGCCGGCCGTCGCCGTCAAGATCGAAGAATCCGCCGGCTTCCAGAATATTCGAGGCCAGGACCCCCCCCCGGAACAGGAGCCAATGCAAAAAGTGTCTCACCGCTTTCAGGCCGCGTTCATTCCCGTGAAGGCTGATTGGGTCCTTCAACCGCGCCATGATGGAGATGATCATATGATCTTGATAGTTCGATCCCACGCCAGGCAGATCGGACACCACCGGAATACCGAGGGACTGCAAGTGTTCGCCGGGGCCGATGCCAGACAGCAGCAGGATTTTCGGCGTGGCGATGGTGCCGGCACACATCACGACTTCTCTACGCGCTGCGGCCTGCATGGCTGTACGCTTGCCGATGCGGTAGGCAACGCCAGTGGCCCGTCGCCCGTCCAGAAGAATTCGCTCTACGTGAGCGTTCGTCCGAACAACCAAGTTAGGGCGCGATTCGGCGCGCCGCAGGAACGCACGAGCCGAACTATGCCGCCAGCCGTCGCGCTTGGTGGCCTGATAGAGTCCGACGCCTTCCTGCCGCTCGCCATTGAAGTCGCCGTTGTAACGGATAGGGCGGCCCTCATACTGGCCGAGTTCCATCGCTGCGCGAATGTAGGCGTAGGATAGCGGATGTACATTTGAATTGTCGCTGACGCCCATCGGGCCGCCTGGGTTGTGGAATTCGCCGGAGAGTCTTTGATTGCCTTCTGATTTCTTGAAGTAGGGCAGTACATCGCCGAACCCCCAGCCCTCGCATCCCATGTCGCGCCACCCATCGTAGTCCTCGCGCTGCCCGCGGATATAGATCATGCCGTTCACCGAACTGCCGCCGCCCAGGGTACGGCCCTGCGGTACGGGTATCGCGCGTCCGTTTGCGGCCGGCTCTGGGTCGGTCACATATTCCCAATAGCGGCAGGTGTCTTTCAAGCGGAAAAGCGCGGCGGGAATCTGTACGGCGGGGATCTTGTCAGTCGGACCGGCTTCGAGCAGTAGCACTCTGGCATCCGGATCCTCGCTCAGGCGGCCAGCCAGAACGCAACCGGCCGATCCCCCCCCGACGACGATGTAATCGAATTGTTCGTTCATTGGCGTGCTCTCAAGTTGCACCGTAGCCGATGATGGCTTTGGTTTCCAGATATTCCATCAGACCCGCTTCGCCTTTTTCGCGACCGTTGCCGGATTGCCGGTAACCGCCGATCGGGGCTGCAGGATCGCTGGGAGGATAGTTAATGTTAACGGTACCGCAACGCAGGCGCGCGGCAACCCGCTGAGCGCGAACCATGTCCTTGCCCCGAACGTATCCAGAGAGGCCAAACGTAGAGTCGTTGGCGATCTGAATCGCTTCTTCTTCAGAGCGATACGGGATGATTGAAAGCACAGGGCCAAAGATCTCCTCGCGCGCAATGCGCATATCGTTATGCACCCCGGCAAATACCGTCGGCCGCACGTAGTATCCGCGATCCAGGTGTGGTGGGCGACCCAGGCCCCCTGTCACCAGTTCTGCGCCTTCCTGAATGCCGGCGGCGATCAGGCTCTGGACCTTGTCAAACTGGGCGCGCGTCGCAACCGGACCCAGTTGGGTTTCATTCAGCCGGGGATCCCCGACGATCATGGCTTCGGCCGCCTTCTTCGCTAAGGCCTTTACTTCGTCGAGGCGTTCCGTCGGAACCAGCATACGCGTAGGCGCGACACAGATCTGCCCACTGTTGTTGAAGCACTGGGCCACGCCCTGCTGTACAGCCTGGGTGAAATCGGCATCCGGCAACAGGATGTTGGCTGATTTGCCGCCGAGTTCCTGCACCACACGTTTCACCGTGGTCGCACCGTCCTGCGCAATGCGGATGCCAGTTTGCGTCGACCCGGTAAAGGAGAGCATGTCGATACCGGGATGCACCGCGATCGCCGCGCCCACGGTCCGTCCATCTCCCTGCACCAGATTGAAAACGCCTTCCGGCAAGCCCGCCTCGTCAAGAATTTCTGCCAACAGCACCGCGCTGAGCGGTGCTTGTTCCGAAGGTTTGACGACCACGGTGCAGCCTGCTGCCAGGGCTGGCGCCAGCTTCAGGAAAGTTACGAAGAGCGGCGAGTTCCACGAAGTGATCAGGCCGCAGACACCGATCGGCTCGTGCACGATTAGAGTCGAGCCGCGTCGGGTTTCAAACTCAAATTTCTCCAGTACGCTGATCATGTGATTCGCGACCGACAGCGCGGTTGCGGTATGCACACCGAGCGAGAGGCTGATCGGGGCACCCATTTCCCGGGTGATGGCCTCGGCCAACTCCGTCCTGCGCGCTTCATACCGTTTCACAATATTGCGCATCAGTGTGGCGCGCGCCTCCCTGGACTGGCGCGAATACTCGGGAAACGCCTGCCTTGCCGCATCGACCGCGCGGTCCACATCCAACGCACTACCGCAAGCCACCTGAGCGCACGGCGTTTCGGAATCTGGGGAGATCAAATCCATCAACACCGGCAACGCAGGGGCCACCCAGCGTCCGCCAATATAGAGTTTCTTGAGATGATTCACAGAAATGACCTGGCAATAAGAAACTGGTCGACAAGTGAAGAAGCTGCTCTAATGGGCAGCGTTTCCGGGCATTGATTCAATCAAGGACACACTCAATTTCCGAGTAGTCTACTGGACGAGGAAGCGTACGGAAGCCCAACGGTTGGAGTACAACGAAACCCTCTCGCACGAAGCGTTCGTTCGGCGCGGTGCCAGCGAAAAACAACCTTCGACTCAGGGGTTCGCCCTGAATCGAAGGGTATCATCGCGACGTCTACATCTATTGGAGCCGTTTATAGACGCTTAGATAGCGATCTCAGTGCGCCCAATTATTTCGTCTTGAACTGTCCTATCCATATGGATGAAGAAAGTACTAAATCCCGCGACGCGAACCACCAAATCTCGATAATTTTCCGGGTTCTTTTGCGCGTCTCTTAAGGTTTCCGCCTTCAGCACATTGAACTGGATATGATGCCCACCGAGATCCAAATAAGTCTTGGTTAACGCCATCAATTTCCGACGCCCTTCTCTTGTCTCCAGACTCGACGGATGAAATTTCATGTTAAGTTGGCCACAAGCATACTTGGTGGTGTCAAGAACTTTTGTGGCAGACTTAATGAGACTTGTCGGACCGTTCTTATCCATCCCCGGGCTCGCCGATACCGAGCCGTCCGCCAAGGTTGCCTTAGCCTTTCGGCCATTGGGTGTAGCGCCAACATGACGCCCCAGTGCGTAATGGTTAGTGATCGATAGTGCGGCAGGCCTCAACTCGCCGTTCAAATAGTCTTTTTGTTTTTGATGCTCGTTGAAGTAGATTTTGTACCATTCGCTGACGATACTGTCCGGATACTCATCGTCATTACCGAACTTCGGTACGTCCAGCAACTCTTGTCTGAGAGCATCATGACCGACGAAATCCGCATCTAAGGCCTGAACTATTTGTGCGAGACTAACTCGTTTTTCTTCAAAAACAAGTTTCTTGATGGCGGCCAAGGAGTCTCCCAAATCGACCACTCCTACCGGGCTGACGCCGTTCATGCTGTATCTCGCGCCACCCTGGTAGATATCCAAACCCTTCTTGATACAGTCATCTATTAGGGCCGAACTAAAGGGAACGGGGGCTATTTCTCCATTCAAGGCCTCGCCGGTATTGTCAAAATCAAAAAATGCCGGCAAGAACCATTGAATTTGCTTTTGTATTGCGTCGCAAAGTTTTTGATAGGTGTCAAATTCCTCAACATTTCCGGTCTTCGCACCCAGCTGCATCTTTGTCACTGGATCGACGCCATTGTGCAAGGCTAGCTCGAGCAACTTGGCGATGCTAATGGACCCGCCCCACATCGACGTAGCGGTATGGGAAAAGCCCGCTTCAACACATCCAATAATGACTTGGTTTCGGGCATCTTCCAAACTGGCGCCATGGACCAGCAGCCTTTGAACATTTAGATTCGCGTTGAAGAAAGCCGGCATACCGACGCCCGTGTTTACCACCTCCATCGCCTTTTGCAGAAAGCTTTCCGGTGTCTTGTCGTGATACTGCAATGACAAGGTCGGCTGTGGCAATTGCATCGTCAATTGCGCTTCGAGGAGCATGTAATCCGTCTTGTTGGTGGCATCTTGACCGTCTGAGGTCAAGCCACCCAGATTGACGTTGTGGGCCATGGTGCCCATGTCTTGTTCAAAGCCCTTCCCAGGCCAGTGTTTTGTCGTTTCATTGAGCTTGATGAAGACCATTTGCAGCAATTCCAGCGCTTCGGCTTCGGTAATCGTGCCATTTTCCAGATCTTGCTCGAGGAACGGATTGATGTATTGGGAGAATCTTCCCGGACTTATGCCGTCACTGCAATGTTCAATCAATACGGCTACGTGTACAAACCAAAAAGATTGCAGTGCTTCACGGAAGCTCCGCGCCGGATAAGCAGGAACCCTCTTGCAAACTTCGGCTATTTCTTCAAATTCTTTTCTCTTCCCGAGATCTTTCTCCTTGCTCGCCAGCGAAATCGCAAGATCAGCGTATCTCTCGGCATAGGCGATCACACCTTCACATGAAATGATGACGGCTTTCAGGAAGGCCCTCTGCCTTAAGCTCTCCGCATTGCCGATGTCCAATTCCTGCAAGCGCGCTCTGGCCTCGTCTATTATGGAGACCAGGCCCTTAGATACGACCTTGCCATAATCTACCGCGATTCTGCCCAAGGGAACGGCAATCGCGTCATTCCAGACCCCTGCCCGAACAATCTTATCTCGGTCGGGAAAGTTCGGATGTTTCTCTCTCCAAATCGCTTTCGTTCTCGATAAAATGCAACGTTCTCCCCAATATTCGCTGGTTTCCTTTAGAAGCCTGACATCGTCTTCGGAAACATCGGCTTTACCAAGCGCAGTCTCAAACTGTCCCTCTCTCCCCATCCACTTGGCAGAGTATTCGGGATAGGGGTGCATCCCAATCCTAGACCCGGTTTGATTCCCGACGATCAAGTTCAAATTGTCCGGATCAATATATAGGGTCATCTCCCTTAATATGGTACTAAGAACCTTGGCTCGACGGATAGCGGCTGCCTCCCCTTCCGTCTCACGATATACTTTGCTTAATACTTTCAATCTTTCCGTAGAAAATACTGGCTTTGTTTGAAAGAGCGTCTCCCTCAGCCTTCTTACCCGTGGGCTAAGCTTATTCAAGACCTTTAGCCCAGGTATGATTGGCACTGTCTCGCAAGGCGCATCGGTCAATCTGCTTGCTGGACCTGTTTCCAATAGTGATTCCCGTAATTGTTTCACTTTTGGAGTAAGGTTTTCTTGCTCTTGATATCCCATTGCAATCTCCTTATTTGATCTGTTGAAGCCTTGCTTCGACGAATGCCTATGTGCTGCCCCTGCGTGTCACCAAATCTACGCTGTGCGACCATGCGAGTCAATATTGGGAACCCCGCAAAGTCATTCCGTATGTGATTTCGGCACCTGGGACAGCATCGCCCAAGAATTGCCGGGCTCGAGTGCGAACGCAGTACTGGCTAACAGGTGGCAATGGCACCGGCTCTCCGCGACCAAAAGCCACCGGTCCCATCACTGCGCATCGGACGAAGGTAACGGCTGTGACACAACGCTCAGCAGCGCAGCAAAAAATATCTTACGCAGCCTAGGCAGGAACAAAATTGATCTGTGATAAGTTCTTCCCGGTGGTCATGACTGCGCTCTCAGCCACCGACTTGAATCTCAATCCCCAGCCCCAGCCCTCGAATGCTCTCCGCGAGCCCCTCAACATAAGTCTTTTCCGACGCTCTCACATCGGAAAGCGAGTAACAGCTGCCGAGTTGCTCAAACTTATTTGCTCCCAGGCTATGATAAGGAAGCAAATCCAAGCGCCGCAAGCTTGGGAGCTGCTTGCAGAATCTGGCCGTCTTTCCCAGATTGTCCAAACTGTCATTTACCCCTGGGATTAAGGGAATACGCGCTATCACCGGCTTACCCATCAATGAAAGTTTCTTAGCATTGTTCAGAATGATTTTGTTGGATACTCCGGTATATCGACGATGCATTGCGTCGTCCATGTGCTTAAAATCGAAATGCACCAGATCGACGTACTTAAGGATATTCTCCAGAATCTCCCACCGAACAAAACCGCAGGTATCCAGTACAGTTGCGAAACCCGATTCATAAAGGGTTTTCAGAAGCGACAGGCAAAATTCCGGCTGCAAAGTCGGCTCGCCTCCTGATAGCGTCACCCCACCGTTAGAATTCCGGTAAAACACTTCATCTTTCTCAATTTCCGCTACGACTTCAGCGACGCTAACACTTCTCGCGATCAAGACTCTAGCTTTATTGGGACATACCTCCGCACAATCGCCGCAGTTGTCACATAGCTGCCGGTCGGTAAAGGATTTATTGTCCTTTAGGGCTATGGCATGTTTAGAGCAAGCCGTAACGCATATGCCACAGGCAGTGCAATTTCCTTTGATAAAGCTGAGTTCCGGGTACAAATGCCACGATTCTGGATTGGCACACCAACTGCAGCGCAATGGACAACCTTTAAAGAAAACCGTAGTCCTGATGCCCGGCCCGTCATGTATGGAATATCTTTGAATATCAAAGATAGTGCCCCTCACCTCCATATTCGCGTTCCTGGCGTCCATTTATATCACCTTAGCAAGAAAAGTAGCCCAGGCTAGCTTTCCAGCAAGTTAACCAACGATCTTATATCATTCAATTTTTCAAGGTCCATGACTTGTTCTTGAATTGCCTTTCCTTGCTCCACTCGTTGCGCAAATGCAATATTTTCAACATATTTGCCGAGGATCTCTTCCGGTGATAGGGGATTTGAATGATGACCTCGCATGATCTTTGCGTCTTTGACAATCATGTTTCCGTCGATACGTCTTATTTCCAATCTCGCTCCGGAACCCGCCTTCTCATCTATTTTCACATTTATTTTTCTTATCAGTTCCATGACAGCTTCGTCTTTCACATAGGCTTCTGTAAAATGAACGAGCAATGAATCCTTACGGAGCAGTGCATTTGCCACCGCGTATTGGACACTAAATTGCGCATCAACCGCTGGCGTTTCACCTACTTTGAAGTCGCTTCCAACCAAGGCAGCGACCCCTTTACTCAGGAAGACGACTACGTCTGATATATCCTTTACATCAAGTTCACGACTTCGAGCGACTTCGACAGCCAAATCTGTTGCTGCTAACGTACCGCCGCAGCTAGGCCAACGTTTAAAAAGCGTGAGATCACCGTAATATTTGCCCTCCAGATCTTCAAGCAAAATATCACAGTCAAAATTGCCTCTTGCTATCAGGTTAGCGTAACCGCAGACGCCTTGAATCACATTCGTGACACCCGTATAACCCCTCAATGCCAACTCGGCGCATATTATCCCCTTGAGGGCTGCCATCCCCTGATTCAAGCGAACACTTAATGCACCGTCTATATTGCTTTGAAATGTGCCAGACGCCTCGTTCAATGCCATTCCTAACGCGTGATGCGTTTGCCTAAAGTCGAGGCCTAATAATCTAGCAGCTACTGCAGTAGTGGCGAAGATGCCACAACAGATCGTCGGGTCGAAACCATAGTACTGTTTTGTCGCCACATTGATCCTGCTGGCCAAGTCTTTCGCCAGGACAATTGCGGCAAGAAATTCTTCGCCACTGATCTCACCTTTTTCGCAGATAGCCAAGGCTACGGGAATAACAGAGGCATCCAAATGGCACCCTTTACCCGCAGTTGCCGTATCAAAATCCAGGGCCCGGCACATTACAGCGTTAGCCAATGCGGCATTGGGTGCGGGGATCTTACGCCCATCAAGCAATATGGTGCTTTCCGCTCTGCCCCCCCAATATTTCACTAAATCAATTAATTCATTACAACCCGGCGCTCCTTTGCCTGCCTGCAAGACACCGAAAGTGTCAAGGATTGACATCCTTGTCAACTCAATGGTTTCTTTGGGAATTGCTTCATATCTTACATCCAATAGCTTTTTTATCAGAGATTCTATGATATCCATCGACGCGATCCCCGTTTGGATGGCAGATTGGGTTAGAGTCCTAATTACTCCAATATCAGTGGCTAGGAAAAACGCTTTTTTACCTCTTTATACGATATTTTCATCATACTGCCATCTGCAGGAAGGTCATCAACAAACTCCACCGTTTTGGGTATCTGAAAGCCACTTAAGAACGGCCGGCAAAACTCCCGGATCTCTTCCGCATCGACCTTATAATTTGTTTTTGTCACGATGATCGTCTTAATCGCCTGCCCCCACTTCGCATCAGGCACTCCAATGACGCTTACTTGGGACACTGCTTCATGTTGGCTTATGACACCCTCAACTTCCTCTGGTGAGACAAAAAACCCGCCCGTCTTTATTAGGAAATCCTTACGGCCGACAAAGCATAGCCTATTCTCTTCATCAAATCGTCCCAGATCATTGGTATGGTACCAACCGCCTCTCATTACCCTGCGTGTTTCCTCGTCCTTTCGCCAATAACCCGGAGTGATGGTGCTTCCTTTGGCAATGATTTCTCCCGTTTCTCCCCGAGGAACATCATTGTCATTTTCATCTACTATCCTAATTCTGCCATCCAGTATCGCATTTCCTACAGGAGGGATCCTGTTCGCATCCCACTTGCTTTTTAGAATTTCCTTGAGTGTTTCTGGCATTAGAACCGCAATGGGCCCCCCCGACGATTCCGTCATGCCATAAATAACATTTGAAAAATCCACTTTAAAATAATTTAATATTTCTTCTATTTGTTGAATAGAGGTACGCTGGCCGCCTCCTATAGGAATTTTGTTCAAGCTACTGAAATCATAGGATGCCGGGTGCGTTTCGATATACTTCCTGATAATGTTAAATCTCGTAGGTATTAACGATGTGCTGGTAACTTTCTCTTCTTGTACAAGGCGGGCAAAACTTTCCCCTGTAAAGACATGAATGACTTGGGTACATCCGCTAAACGACGCTGCAAAGAATTTAAATCGAGCTCCTCCGGTAAAAAGAGGAGCGCCCAACATAACTACATCTTCAGGTCCAAATCTTGCTGCCAATTTTTCCAAACTGCATCCGTAATAGATATTACGGTGATTCATCATCACGCCTTTAGGATCGCTAGTACTTCCACTTGTATAAGTTAGTAATGCGATGTCGTCCTCAGAAAGGTCTGCCTTAGGTTCTTCAGATGAGCTTGCCACAAAGAAATCTTCATAGCTGTCTTCATTGCCACCAAACACTATGATCTTTTCAATAAATGGCAGCTCAGTTGAAACTGCGGTTATCAAATCCAGAAATTTATCTTGAATAAACAGAACTCGGGGCAAACTATCCTTGATGATATTTAGTATCTGTATCGGTTTTAGCCGATAATTATACCCGACCCCAATTATTCCAGTCTTTATGGCAGCGAATAGAAATTCACAGACTTCGTGCCGATTTTCGCCTAAGAATCCTATTCTGTCTCCTTTTCTTAATCCATAGTCCAGCAAGGAATTCCCTAGTTTGTTGACTCGACTGTTAAATTCTTCATGGGTACACCTAAACCCAGTTTCATCAACAATTGCCGTTCTCTTAGGATAATGCCTTGCGTTCTGTATTAAGATATCTCCGGCTACCATACGATATGTCTCCTTAACATACTATGAGCAGAGGGATGGGAAAACCGATCCGAAGTAAAGGAAAAGGGCGGCGCGCCAGAATCGGTATGCTGTACGTCCCAGACGGCGCGCGCCGTAGTTGAGGCCCTTGAGGGCTAGTCAATCTTGAACCCGGTCTTGATTATTGTGTCCTTGAAGCGCGCCGAAAGGGCTTTCATGAATTCAGCGGTATCGGGGCCGTTCAGAGGACTGATTTCCAAGGCAAGGGCGCTCGAACGCTGGCGAAACTCCGGAGTTTGCGCGGCGGCGATGATATTCTTGGTGAGATAGTCCGCAGCCGCCGGAGGTACCCCCACCGGCCCCAGCACGCCAAACCAGCTCCCTGAGATGAAGTCGGGATAGCCGCTCTCGATCATGGTCGGTACGCCGGGCAAATTCGCGACCCGGTCTTTGCCCATCACGGCCAGCACGCGAATCTGGCTACTTGGGTCAGCCGCAAGTTTGTGGACCTCCACCACACCCGTCAAGACGACTCCGATGTTTCCGCCAAGCGCATCTTGAAGCGCCGGGGCGGTGCCTTTGTAGGGGATGTGCACGATATGAACACCGGAACGCACTTTGAATTCTTCGCCGGCGAGATTGTGGGTTGAGCCATGGCCACCGGAGCCATAAGAAAGCGCCCCTGGTTTAGCTTTCGCCAGCGCGACCAGTTCCTTGATGCTGTTGGCCGGGACACTCTTGTGCACCGAAATGACGGTCGGCGCCGTCCCTATCCTTGCCAGAGGTGTCAGGTCCTTTAGCGGATCCACTGGGAAGTCCTTGCGCAGGAGGGGCTGCACGACCGTGCTGTCAGATCCCCAAAGCAACGTGTAGCCGTCCGATGCCGCCCTGGACACCGCCTCCATTGCGATAGCGCCACTGGCACCGGGCTTGTTCTCCACTATCATCGTGGCGCCAGTGAGCATGGAGAATTGCTGCGCCAAGACCCGCGCCAGAATATCGCTTGAACCGCCGGCCGCAAAAGAAACGACAAGCTTGATCGGCCTTGAGGGAAATGCTTGACCAGACTGCGCCAAGCTAGGCGGCGCGATGCAGACCGTCACGAATGCAATCAGGGCACCAACGATGGACTTGACAAATGTGCTGCTGAACATGAGGTTCCTCCTCTTGTGAAAGTTATGAAAACGATGCATCCCAACTCCCGACGCATGCAACTTGCCATCCAAGGTGCAGGGAAAACCGATTTCGTCGCCACGCTTCCAAACTATTTACTAGTTCGATCCGGGCATCTGTCGCTCTGCAGGCGTACCCGCCACCCCGGTCCCAGCGTTCTAGCGCCAGTCCCGCCCAGGCACAAATTGCTGGGTCGGAGTGTTCGCTTCTTCTGATTGTGAGTCAAGCATGGGATGGTAGATATCACATCTATAATTAGTTCCCCAGTTCTTGCGACGATCGTCAGCTGCAAGCAAGCCAGAGCGCGGATTATGCTGCGGGATTGAAGAGCAAGGATTGGCGACATATCGTCTATCGAACGTTCGCTGTTAGGCAAGCGGACAGCGCAGCCCTAGTTTACTGATTTGCGTTAGTCGTCTGCCGACGCTAGCGCATGGCTACAGATCCGATGCGCTGTATTGATTGCCGTCTATGATTGCCGTCTAATCGCATAGCCTTGCGCACTCACGCCACGGCTTGGCAAAGGCGGTGACGATGACCATGCCGGGGTAACGAAGACCTGTCACAGGCCGGGCGCGCCTTTCGGTCGACCAAGACCGTCGAACTGCACGTGCGCCCGGATTTTCACTGAAGCACCGAACGGGTAAGTGCTCGTGTCAGGAGGACGTTGATGTCCTTACCCTGTTTTTACGTTTGCGATCTTCACCAGCCGTTCATAAAAGGCCGCATTGCGGTGCAACATGGCGGTGAATTCCTCCGGAGTGGAGGGTGAGGGAACATACCCCTGAGCCAACAAGGTATCCTGCGTATCGCTAGAGCGTAGCACGCGCCCAATTTCCTGACTGAGCTTCAGGACAATCTCCGGTGGAGTTTTCGCCGGCGCGACAAGCCCGTACCAACCAGAGAACTCAAAACTCGGGTAACCCGACTCGGCAATGGTGGGCAACTGGGGGGCATTGGGTAGCCGCGAATTGGTCGATATCGCAAGCACGTTCAGAGTCTTGTCCTTCATGTGCTGCAGGGCAGTCGCGGGACCCACAAACATCAGCTGCACGTGGCCGCCCATAACGGCCGTGATCGCCGGCGCCACGCCGGGATAGGGAACGTGCATCATGTCGATGCCAGCGAGATTCTTGAACCATTCCATCACCATATGGTGTCCCCCTCCTGCGCCAAGCGAGGCATAGGCCAATTTACCGGGATTGGCCTTGGCGTACTTGACCAACTCGGGGACCGTCTTCACCGGCAACGACGAATTCGCTACGATAGCCAGCGGTAGGCCGACCAGTTGGCTGATCGGGACAAAGTCGGCAAATGCGTCATAAGGAAGAGATTTATTGATGATCGGGTTGACGGAGTGCGAGTCAGTAACCAAGCCGATCGTATAACCGTCCGGCGCTGCCTTGGCAATCAGTTGCGTCCCGATGATGGTGGAGGCGCCTGGCTTGTAATCGATGACGATCGGCTGTCCGAGTGCTGCGCCCAACTTGGTGGCTATAGGGCGAGTGACGATATCAGCGCCGCCGCCGGCATTATAGGGAAGGATCAGTCGAATAGGCCGGCTCGGATAATCGTCTTTTGCGCTTACGTGCCGGCTGGCCAGCAAGGCGAGGGGCAACAAACTACTGGCACAGAACGTCCTTCTCTTCATTTTGATATCTCCCGGTTTGGTCTCGAATGCGCAAACGCCCAAGCGCGAACGGAGCGCAGGCACTCATTTTACCTGAGGCGCCTCTTTCCGAAACAAACTGGCGGATCCGGCCGACCAAGCGCAGCGCGAGGAGGAGTACTGCGTCCGCGATGAAGCGGCTCACCAAGGCTCGGCCATCGAAACGTGGCCCGTCCGCGTAGGTCAGCGCCTTACACGGCCGCCAAGCGCTTGCCCTCGGGCTTGGGGGCGCGTAGCTGGTGGATGGCGGCGCTGAAGTCGGCCTCGATCAGCGGCGGCATCTCCT
>Ga0172380_10006764_pt1 | contig 13164 bp, 9 predicted proteins | sample Leawe162metaG_FD_119747 | JGI IMG/M metagenome (GOLD analysis project Ga0172380, IMG submission 119747) | Leachate microbial communities from a municipal landfill in Southern Ontario, Canada - Leachate well 162 metaG | ecosystem: Engineered > Solid waste > Landfill > Unclassified | place... | reverse complement strand
GAAATCCTCGCGGACGCCGACCTCGTGGACCGGGTCCTGGCCGAAGGGGCCTCGAAAGCGCGGGAGGTCTCCGGCACCGTGATGGCGCGGGCCCGCAAAGCGGTCGGGCTCTGATCCCATGCCAACGCGTCGAGCGCCCGCTTCATCCCCGTCGTTCCCGCCCGGTTGATCGGCAGAAAAAAACCCACATGAAAAAGCACCTCGCCCCGATGGCCGCACTGGCAGCGCTCGCGCTGGCCGGATGTGGAAAACCTCCCGCGCCAACCGCCACCGAAACCAAACCCAAGCCCGCCTCCGCCGCGGAGCACAAGCCCGCGCCGGGCAACAAGCTCAACATCTTCTGCTGGTCGGAATACATCCCGCAATCCGCCATCAACCAGTTCACGCGGGAAACCGGCATCGAGGTCTCGGTCGAGAACTACGCCTCGAACGAGGAAATGCTCGCCAAGCTCCTGGCCGGGGGCGGGAACTACGACATCATCCAGCCGGGCGAATACGTCGTCGGCGCCCTCGTGAAGGAAAACCTTCTCCACCCGCTCGACCGCCGGATGATCCCCAACCTCAAAAACATCGCGCCCCAGTTCCTGGACCAACCGTTCGACCCGGGCAACAAATTCAGCGTGCCGTTCATGGCGGGCCCCGTCGGCATCGTCGTCAACACCGACCTCGTGAAGGACGACATCAGGGGGTTCGCCGACGTGTTCCAGGAGAAGCACAGGCAGAACATCGTGGTTCTCGACGATGCGCGGGAAATCGTGGCGTGGGGGTTTTTCACCCTGGGCATCCCGATCAACCAGGTCACCGACGAAAACCTGGCCAAGGTCAAACCGCTCGTCGCGAAGTGGCTGCCGCTGGTGAAGGTCTACGATTCCGACAGCCCGAAGACCGCGTTGCTGAACGGGGATGTGGCGCTCGGAATCGTGTGGGGAGGGGAAGGGGCAATCCTTCTGAACGAGAACACGAAGTTCAAATGGGTGCTGCCCTCGGAGGGAACCCACCTGTTCATCGACAGCCTCGCCATCCCGAAATCCTCCCGAAACACGGAAAACGCGGAGGCCTTCATGAACTTCATCTTGCGCCCGGATGTCAGCAAGCAGATCTCGGACGCGTTCCCCTACCTCAACCCGAACCTCGCCGCGCGCACCCTCCTCACCCCCGGACAGCGCACCAACCCGGCCAGCTTCCCCACGGAGGCCGAGATCTCAAAAATGCAGACCTTCGAGGACATCGGGCGGCAGGCCCCGAAGATCGACGAAATCATCACGACGCTGAAGGTCCAGTAACGGCCCGCCCCGCATCTCGGGAAATTTGGACAATCGGGCGGCATCGGATACGTTTCCGGCCATGATTGTTGGAATTGATCTGGGGACGACGCATTCGCTGGTGGGCTCGATGCAGTCGGGGTTTCCCGTCCTGGTGGCGGACGAGAGCGGGAACCGGCTGACTCCGTCGGCGGTCTGGTTTCCGGCGCAGGGGGAACCGGTCGTCGGACGCGCGGCGCTCGCGCAACGCCAGGAACATCCGGGCCGGGTGGTGACGTCTGTGAAACGGCTGATGGGATCGAGAGGCGGGGAGCAGCCGGATTTGCCGTATCCCACCACGGGGGGAGCAGGGGAAGGGCTCGGGATTTTGATGGGCTCGCAAACCTGGTCGCCGGAGGAGGTTTCCTCGTTGATCCTGAAAAAGCTCAGGTCGGATGCGGAGCGCTCGCTGGGGGTGCCGGTGGACCGGGCCGTGATCACGGTGCCCGCATATTTCAACGACGCGCAGCGGGCCGCCACGAAACGGGCTGGCGAGCTGGCGGGGTTTTCCGTCGAGCGCATCCTCAGCGAACCGACGGCGGCCGCTCTGGCCTACGGGCTTGAGCGCCTCGGCGAGAAGGCCAGGGTGGCGGTCTACGATCTCGGGGGCGGGACATTCGATGTCTCCATCCTTCTCCTCAGTTCGGGCGTGTTCGAGGTGCTTTCCACCAACGGCGACACCCGCCTCGGCGGAGATGACCTGGATGCCGCGCTGGCCGCAGCGTGGAATCTCCCGCAGCAGGAAGCCGAGGGGATCAAGTGCGCGTTGAGCGGGGCGGAAGTGGTGGAGCACGGGGGAAAAACCTACACCCGCGCCGAGCTCGAGGCGGTCTGCCGTCCGATCGTCGCCCGCACCCGAAGGAATTGCATCCGGTCGCTGGCCGACGCGAACCTGGAACCCGCCGACCTGGCCGCAGTCGTCCTGGTCGGAGGGGCGACCCGCATGCCGCTGGTGCGGGGGGTTGTGGCCGAGATCTTCGGGCGCGAGCCGGACACCAGCCAGCATCCGGATGAGGCGGTGGCGCTTGGGGCGACGATCCAGGCGGGGATTTTATCGGGCGATGTGGGGAGCGTGACCCTGCTCGACGTGACCCCGCTTTCCCTCGGCATCGAAACATTCGGAGGGCTGATGAATGTGATCATCCCAAGGAACACGACGATCCCCTGCAAGGCCGGGGAGATGTTCACCAACGCCGCCGCCAACCAATCCGGCATGCGCATCACCGTGCTCCAGGGGGAGCGGGAGATGGCGAAGGACAACTGGAAACTCGGGGAGATCGACGTGGGGTTTGCCCCGTCGCCCAAGGGCCGCGCGCGCGTCGGCGTCCAGTTCGAGCTGGACGCCAACGGGATATTGAACGTCCTCGCCAGGGACACCGCGACTGGCACGGATACCGTTGTCAAAATTGCGAGCGCGGTCGAAGTCTCGGACGAGGCCGTGGAGCAAATGCTGGGCGACTCGCTCGAACACGCCTTCGAGGACATGGAGGGACGGGTGTTCGCCGAGGCCTGTCTGAAAGCGGACGAGATGCTGCCTGCGGTCGATGCCGCCCTGCTGCAGTTGGGGCCGGAAATCGCCGGAGAGGAGAGGTCCGCGCTCGCAGCCCTGGCCGGAGGCGTCCGCGCGGCCCGGGCGGAGAAATCCGCCCCGCGTTTGAAAGCGGCGCTGGCCGCCCTCGACGAGGCCACCCAGCCGCTGGCCACGCGCCTGCTCGAAAAGGCTCTCGGAGAAAAACCATGACCCCGCGCATCGCGCGGAGGTGACTACTTCGCTGCGGCCCCGAAGGCCGAGTAGCCGAGCCAGACGGCCAGGGCCGAGAACCCGAAGACCACCCCGCAACAGACGAGGAAGACCAGGAAGACGGCGAGGATCGGGCGCCAGAGATCGGTGCGGTGCGCTTCCTTGAGACCGGCCACGCAGTAGATGAGCGAGGCAACCGAGTAGAACCAGCCGCCACAAATCGGGACAAGCTGGAGCACCGAGGTGGAGCCCGACGCATAGCAAAGCACCCGGAACGTGGTCTCGAACGGCTTCCTGGCCCCTCCCACCACCATCAATGCCAGATGAAGGATTCCGGAGGAAATAAAAGCGCCGAGAAACAGGAAGACCGGCATGAAGACCACCAGCCCGACAAAGGTCAAAACCAGCGCGTATTGCGGCACCCCCTTGAACTCGTCGCCTGCGAACATCCGGGGGTTGATCAGGGTGGCCGCCGCCTGGTAAAACACCGCCACGGCACCCGAGACCCACGAGACGAGGAGATAAAATTTCAGCGGTTTCCAGAGCCCGCCCGCGCAGGGCATGGCCCGGAATGTTTCCGTCGGCTTGGACAGGACTTGCCTGATCGTCCCGGCGGCGGAGGCGAGGATCGGCGGGGGTTTGGCGCTTTCCCAGACGGGGACGTCTCCGGAGGAACCGTCCGGCGGAGCGGAGGGAACCACCGGCGGGGCGGGCGGAGTTTCCGAGGCGGGAGGCAGGTTGGTGAAGGAGGAAAGCGGCTGCCAGGATTCCATCGGTTCCTGCCACGCGAGGTCGTCGGGGAAAAATTTCCCACCCGCCAGCCCGTCGGCCACTTCCTGATCGGAATACTGGCCCAGGTTCTGCCGGTTGCGGTTGATGTGGATCGATCCCATGCCCACTGCCTACACGAAGCGAATCCCGGCGGTCAATGACACAGCGCCCGCACGAGGGAAAACCAGACGAATCCCCGTCCGACTTTTGGACGTGGAGCCTGCGGGTCGGCGTCCACGAGGTCGAGCGTGCGAAGGCCGATCTCCAGCGGCAACCGGCAGGCCGCGCGGAGTCGGCGGGGCCGGACAAGCGACACATACCGGCGACCCGCAGCAAGGTTTGCGCGCGCGGCCCGCATCGCCGCCGGAAAATTTTCCTCCGCGACATAGACCCTGCCCGCTGCGGCATCGGCCTGCCTGTCGCGCAGGATGTTGACCCATTGGAGCCCGCACCCGAAATCGAACCCCAGCCGGCACATCGCCGCGAGCGGGGCATCCGAGTAACCGGCGACGCGCTTGAAGCAGACCCTCGTCCAGAATTCCCCCACACACCCGGCGACCAGCCCGGTATAGCGGACCGCCTCTTCGAAGCCCAGCGGCGAAGCGCCCGGAGCGAATCGTTGCAGGTCAAAAATCTGCCCGCCGAGAATGGTCTTCCAGACTGCCAGGATTTCCTCCCTGTCCGGCGAGGCATCGAGTTGCCGCAGCAGCGACGGCAGGGATTCAAAAAGGTCGTCCTCGCCAGCCGGAAGGGGGCCGAGTGCCCGCGCTTCGTCCCGCGCCCAAGAATGCGGGAGCCCGCCCAGCAGACGGCCCCTGAGCTCTGCGGAAGCGGTGCCCGCATCCGCAATCGAATCCGACGCGCGGGCCAGAAGGTAGGCCAGCCCGAGTGTCGGGCGCACGGAGCCCGGAAGCAGTCGGAGCGACAGGTAAAACGAGCGGGAGACACGCCTGAGCAAAGGAAGCATTTTCTCGGTTTCAAACGGCGGCGTCATCCTGTATCGCGGCGGGCACGTTGCCTTCTGTAAAAATTTCCCGTTCCCTGATGCGAACAGCATTGGGGCTAAAGCGGCTTTTCGAAAATCTTCCAGGTCCTGTCGAATTCGCCGCCGACCACCTCGCAGTTTTTTATGATTTCGGTGTTGGTGTCCTCCAGCCAGCCCAGGGTGGCATTGGCGTAGCGCTCCTGGGCGCGCACGAATTGCTCGTGGATCAGCCAGGCGTGCAGCCCGCGATCCCTGAACCCGGGCACAACCCCGAGCACGGTCTGCCGACAGGACTTGATTTTGCGCGTTTTCATCAGCCACAAAATATGGGGGAGCCGGAGCCAGCGGGGGGTCTTTTTCACCTTGGCGAGGATTTCGTTGAAATTCGGGAGCGTGATCGCCACCCCCGCCGCCCGGCCATCCATCTCGGCGATGAGAAGAAGCTCGGGGTCGGCAATCGCGCGGATGTCGTCGGCGGAAGCGAGCAGATCCTCCAGGGAAATGGGCACAAACCCCCAGTTCCTCTCCAAGGTCGCGTTGTAAACCTCCCGCACGATTTCCAGCTCCTCCGGAAGCCGGGAAAGATCCATCGTCCGCATCTTCAGTTTCGAGCGGGCGGCCATCCTGTCGACAATGCGGGCCAGCCTCGCGGGCTGCGGCAGCCGGTGCATGGGGAGGTTCATCGCGTGGAGGACGCGGACGCACGCAAACCCCTCCCCGGCGACCAGGGCCGGGTAATACCCCGGGTTCCACGTGAGACCGACGCACGGCGGGAGGTCGAACCGGTCGGCGAGCACCCCGCACTCGTCGTTGATGCTCGGGTTGTAAGGCCCGCGGATGCTCTCCATCCCGCCCGCCCGCAAGACCTCCGCCACCCGCCGGAACAAAGCGCTCGCAGTGGCCGGGTCGTTCTCGCATTCGAAAAAACCGAAGAACCCGGTCTTGTCCGAGTAGCGCCGGTTGTGCGAACGGTTGACGATCGCGGCGATCCGACCGACAGGACGTCCGTCCCGGCTGGCGACGAATGCCGAAATCTCCCCGTGGCGCAGGTGGAACGCCGACTCCGGGGAAAGGTATTTGGCGACGCTACCGGGAAACGGCGGGATGAAGGCCGGATCCGTTCCATGCAGATCCTCCGCCACCCGCTCGAACGCCTTCCTCTCCGCCGGAGTCCGGCAGGCGGAAATCGAACACGTTTTTTCTGCGCGTGGGATTGACGTAGGCGGGGTCATCGAAGGTTCCAAGCTCGCGTGCGAGTTTCTCGAAAATCTCGAGCACGCGATCGAGATCGGAGTCCGTGTGGGTGGCCATGAAGCTCGTGCGGACGATCGCCTCGCCGTAGCGGACGGCCGGGTAGATGGCGGGGGTGGCAAAAATCCCCTCCTCGTAGAGCCGCTGGGTGAAGACAAACGCCTTGGCCTCGCTGCCGATGAGGATGGGGACGATCGGGGTCTGCGTGGTGCCGATCTTGAACCCGATGCCCTTGAAGCCCTCGTGCATCTTGCGGGTGTTGCGCCAGAGATGCTCGATGCGCGCGGGCTCGGCCTGCATGATTTCGAGCGCCTTCAGCACCGCCCCCGCGACTGCGGGCGCGAGAGACGCGGTGAAGATGAAGCAGCGGGCCCGGTGCTTCAGAAACTCGATCATCTGGGCGTCGCCCGCAATAAATCCCCCCATCGACCCGAGGGATTTCGAGAACGTGCCCATCACGATATCCACCTCGTCGTTCAGGCCGAAGTGGTGCACGGTTCCCCGCCCCTGCGGCCCGAGGACCCCGAGCGAATGCGCCTCGTCCACGTAAAAAAGCGCGTCGTATTCCTTCGCGGCTTGAACGAGCGGAGGCAGGTCGGCGATGTCTCCCGACATGCTGAAAACCCCATCCATCACGACCAGGCGCCCGGCATCGTCCGGCAGCCGCTTGAGGCGGTTGCGCAGCGAGGTCGCCGAATTGTGCCGGTAGGGAACCAGTTTTGCCGCGGCAAACTGGCAGCCGTCGATGATGCTCGCGTGGTTTTCCCGGTCGCAGAGGATCGCGTCCCCTTCCTCGGCCAGCGAAGCCAGCGCCCCCTGGTTGGCGAAGAAACCCGTGGAAAACAGGACGACCGACTCCCGTTGCAGGAAGGCGGCCAGCGCCTCCTCGAGCTCGACATGGAGTTTGATCGTCCCGTTCAGCAGGCGGGAGCCCGTGCAGCCGGCCCCGTAGCGGCGGGTCGCCTCGCAGGCCGCCTCGATCACCCGGGGGTCTTGGGCCAAACCCAGGTAATTGTTCGAGCCGATCATGATCTTCGGCTGGCCCTCGCAGACAACATAGTTCCCGTGAGGTTCTTCTATGCAGCGGAAGTAAGGGTAAAATCCCTGTGCCCGCGCATCCGCGCTATCCCGGTAGTCCCGGCATTTTTGGTAGAGGTCTCGTGCCACAGCAGGCTGGTTCCTTAAACGGTTCAGATTTGCAGGTATGCTTTCAATGTAAATTCTTTTTCTGGAATCCGGGGGCTCGCGGACCATACGCCATGCCCGCCGAAATAGCTTCGAATATTTTCCCGGCGCACGAGAGATGGGGCGCATCCCTGCCAGAAAGTTGCAAGCAGGGAGAACAGGCGGAGCCGGGAATTTTCCGCGCTTGAAAGAACTGGGGGATCGGAAAGACTGTCGGCATGAAATGGCTTCCGGCTCTTCTCCTCCTGTCACAGATCGCCAGCTCCTCCGCGGACTGGGCCATCACCGGGGCTTCGGACCTGGGACAGATCCCGGGGGGGGCCGCCGTGCGGAAGGCCGATCTCGCCGACAACGGTGTCAGCGCCCAACTCACCGCCATCGTTTTCCCGTGCAAATCCTACTCGCTGCGGGTGCTGGACAGCAAATCCCCCGGACGCACGAAACTGGGTCCGGCCCTGGCGGAGGCGGGCTGCGTCGCGGGCGTGAACGGCAGTTATTTCCAGGAGGATTTCCGTCCGGTCGGGCTCATGGTCGCGGACGGAAGAGAGATCCAGCCGTTCGCGAAAGCGAAGCTCTTGGCGGGTGTTCTCGCCGTGCGCGGGACGCGGTTGGAAATCGTCCGATCCTCAAAATTCGCCGCCTCTCCCGATCTCCGGCAGGCGGTCCAGTGCGGCCCCATGCTTGTCGAGGAGGGCCATCCCACGGCGGGCCTGAACGCGGACCGCTCCGCCCGTCGCACGATCATCGCGACAGACAACCGCGGCCAATGGGCCATGATTTACCTGACTTCCGTGACGCTTGCCGATGCGGCGCGCATCCTCCGCGTCCCCGGCCTCCTCGAAAATTGGAGGCCCGCGACGGCATTGAACCTCGACGGGGGGTCATCGAGCGGGCTCTGGGCGGCGACCCAGCCCGTGCCGGTCTCCCTCCCGGAACTCGGCCACGTAAGAAACTACGTCGGCATCGTGCCGCGGTAGCGCCCACGCTTCGACTCGCGCCCCTCCGGGTTGCCCGAAGGAGAACACGGCGGGTGCGTTTCAGGCTGCGGCATCGAGCGAGTGCCGAGCCTTGTCGACGACCGCTTTGAGCCTCTCCAAAGTGATCGGCTTGACGAGGTAGCCGTCCATTCCCGCAGACAGGCAGGCTTCGCGGTCCTCCTCGAACGCATTGGCCGTGAGGGCGACGATTTCCGGGCGGCGGCTGTCGCCGAAGTGCGCCCTCAACGCCCTGGCCGCGGCCAACCCGTCCATGACGGCCATCTGCACATCCATGAGCACGAGGTCGAACGGTTCCCGCTTCGCGGCCTCGACAGCCAGAAGCCCGTTCGCGACGATGGAGGGGGTGATCCCGAGGCGCACCAGCATCAGGTTGATGACTTTCTGGTTCGTGGGGTTGTCCTCCGCCACGAGGACCCTGAGCCTGCCGACGGCGGGCGCGCGGACATCTTTTTGCTCCGGGACCCCCGTTAAAGATTCAGATTCCCCCGCCGGGAGCGGGATCGTGAAGTGAAATGTTGTCCCTTTGCCCGGAGAGCTGCTGACTTGGATCGCCCCCTTCATGAGTTCGATCAGACGTTTGCTGATCGCCAGGCCGAGGCCCGTTCCGCCGAACCGCCTCGTGACGGAGGAATCCGCCTGCATGAACGGTTGGAACAGCCTCTTCTGGACTTCCTGCGACATTCCGATGCCCGGATCCTTCACGAGAAACCGCACGGCATCCCGCTGTTCCCGGCCCGCTTCCACGCGGACCGAAACCTCGCCGACTTCGGTGAATTTCACGGCGTTGGAAATCAGGTTGAGCATCACCTGCTTCAGCCGCGTGCGGTCGCCAACGACGACCCGCGGGAGCGAGGGCTCCACCGAACAGGTGATTTTCAGTTTTTTCTCCGCCGCGACGCGGGCGAGGATTTCCAGCGACTCGACGATCACCCCGTTCAGATCGAAGGGGGCGTGCTCGATTTCGATGCGTCCGGCCTCGATCTTCGAGTAATCCAGAACGTCGTTGATGAGGTCCAGAAGGGTTTCGGCGGAGGTGGTGACCGTGGAGGCGTAATCGCGCTGTTGCGGTTCCAGATCCGTCTCCAACAGCAGGGAGGACATCCCGATCACGGCGTTGAGGGGGGTGCGGATTTCGTGGCTCATCGTGGCCAGGAACGTGCTCTTCGCCCTGTTCGCCGCATCCGCGGTTTCCTTGGCCGCGATGAGGGCTTCCTCGGACCTTTGAAGGTCCATGCGGGAACTGATCAGGCTCGCAGCGGTCGCCAGCAGCGCGATCTCCTCCTCGTGCCAGGCATGGGGGAGAAGGCAGTGCTGCAGCGACATGGCCCCCCAGAGTTCGTTTTCCACCAGCAGGGGGAGGAGGAGCATGGTTTTGCAGCCCGGTTCGAGGGTTGCGGGCGACCCGGTTCCCCCGCCGGTCCCGATGACGCATCGCCCGCGCGAGAGCTCGTCCAGCCAGGCCTGGAGAAGTCCGCATTTCGCGGCAGGCACCCAAAGGGATCCCGCGTTTCGCAGGGGATCGATCCCCGGCCGGAACCACTGGGACATGAGGTCGAAACTCTTGGCCGAAACCGGGGAGCCTCCGAGGAAACGGTGGATTTCGACCCGGTCCACGGCAATCCTGGTGCCGAGGGCCGCAGCGAGGCCAGCCCAGGCATCGGGGGAGCTCAAGGGGGTCCGGAGCACCGATTGCCCCACGGCCGCCACCGACTCCAACAGGATCTGGTTCCGCTTCTGCCGCGTGATGTCGCGGTAGTGCCACAGATACCCGTAAAGGATCCCCCTGTCCCGGATCGGGATGAAGTCCCTGGAGAGGTGGCGCCCGTCTCTGGTCTCGAAAACCATGCCCGTGCAGGATTTGCCCGTGGCGATGGCGTCGTCGATGGAACCCAGGAAGCTCCCGGGATCCACGAAGCGAAGCGCTGTGTCCCCGGCCAGCCGGGGGCAGGGAAGCCCCTGGATTTCCGAGGCGGAAACCCCGAACATTTTTTCCAGCGACTGGTTGGCGAACGTGACGATCCTGTTCGAATCCTCCACGAGGACGGCATCGTCCATGTTGAGGAGGAGCGTGGAAAACCGGCTGCGTTCCGTCGCCTCCCGCGAGGCCAGGGCATCCAGCTTTTGGCGGTTCTGCTGCAGGAGCTCCTCGCGGCCAACCGCCTGGGCGATGATCGAGAGGCAATCCTCGAGGTCCGGGGTGAGGCGGAAAGGCTCGCGGAACAGGATGCCGAGCGAGCCGACCGTTGTCGCCCCCACGTCGACACCCGTGCCAAGAAACGTGGAAAACCCCGCCGTCAGCGGGTCCGATGCCCCCCGCCCATCCGCCGCCAGATCCTCCACGAAGAGGAAGTGGTCTTTCCCGCCGATGACCTCGGAGCCGAGGCCGCCCGGGGTTCCGGGCGTTTGCCGGGTCTCGGCGGATTTCTCCAGTGCCCCGTAGATCCCCCTCACTTCCAGCGCGCCGTTCTCCAGCCTGTGATAGAGCGCCCGGTCGGCGTGGAAGACGGCTGCGGCGAGTGCCGTCAATTCCATGAGGTTCTTCTCGTAGCTGTCGCCCAGCCCGAGAAGGCATCCATTGATCTTCTGCAGGCGCTGCCTCTGTTCTTCCAGGGCCGTTTCGGCCTCGATCCTTCTGGAGACGTCGGCCTCGATGGCCATGAAGCCGGTGAGTTCACCGGCATCGTCGTGCAGCGGCTGGCATTCAATGGAGACCCAATACGTTTGCCCGGCCTTGGAATAATTGACGATGGTTTCGCTGAACCCCTTTCCCGCCGCCACGGACTCCCTCATCCTTCCGACGATGGCCCGGTCGGTTTTTTCTCCCTGGAGAAATGTCCCGGGCCGTCGGCCCACCACCTCCTTCAGGGTGAAGCCGGTGAGCCTCGTGAACCCCGCGTTCACCCATTCGATCACCCCTTGGTCCGAGGTGATGATGACCGCGTTCGTCGTGTTTTCCGCCACGAGCGCCAGCCGTTTGGACTCCTCGTCCGAGGCCTCCTGTAGCGCCTTGGCCTCCAAGGCAACGTAGTTGATCGCGAAGGAACCCACGACAAAAAGCGCGAAAACCGAGATCGCCAGCATCCTGCCCTGGCGCAGGCGGGAAAGTTCCGCCTGCCATGTCCGCGCATCGAGCTCCAACCCGAGGAAAACCGGGAGCCCCTGCCAGGTGGTCCCGGGAACCGGGGCGAAGCCGCCGACCCAGGTCCCCCAGCGGTCCGTCTCCGGCCCGACAACGAAAGCGCGCGGGGAGAAAAACCCCCGGACGAGCCCCTTGAACGCATCGATGTAGATGTCGCCAGCCATCGATTCGTCGGGTGAGCCGACGGCTTCCGAGTCCGCGAGGAATATGACCTCTCCACCCTGCATCCCGGTCAGGCTGGCGATGCGATACCCCCGTCCCGCCCGGGCCACGACCCCCAGCCGGTCCTTGATGGCGGCGTAGGAGGCCGTCGCCGTATCCTCCGGGGACCCGGTGAGCCCGGAAATCCAGGACGGCGAGATCGTGGCGGCCGCCAGCGTGGTTTCCTGGGCAAGTTGACCCCGCCACTCCCGGTCCGTGCGCTCGCTGATCCGGTCGGTGACCGGCCACCCGGCGAAGAGGACCACGCTCACCAGGCTCCCGAAGATCCAGCCGCGGCGCAAACCCGTTTGCCCGTGCATGGCCGGGATCGCGGACATGCGGCTCATCCGGTAGGTGATCCAGGATCCGGTGATGAGGAACGAACAGGCGATCGTGGTGACGATCGCGGGCAGCAACTGGGAACTCGCCATCAGCACACGGATGGTTTCTTCCCGGGCATGGCTGGTCGGGGAATACACCGAGGGCATGGGCTTCAATAACGAGAGGATGGCGAGACCGGCGGCCAGCAGGCGGCAGGCGGAACGCGCTTCGCCGGACTCGGTCCGCGACAGCAAAATGACCGACCAGGCCGCAAGGGACAGGGAAGGTGCCCAAAGCGCCCACTGCGCGCACCCGACAAAGAATGACGGGCCGCCGACCGCCCAGCAGGCCACGACGATCCCTGCGGGCACGGCAAGCCACGCGGGCGAAACCCGCTTCTCCGAAAAACCCCTTGCCGCCTCGATGGCGAAAAAAGAGGCACCTGTCAGAAGAAATGCCGGCACCCAGTTCCAATGCGGGGGCACCGTTTCCCCGCACCAGAGGAACTGCCAGCTCCGCAGAAGCGCCGCACAGAGGAGCGCGCCACCGAGGGCGGTCCAGCCTCTTCTCGTGGTCCGCCGGTTGGGGATCAGGCAAACAACGGCCGAAAGGGAAAGCAGGAACGCCCAAACAAATGTGAGATAATCCATACTTTCACCCTCGGGGTGCGGGCTCCTGTTTCATCCGCCGGAAGACTTCAGATGGGGGAAATCGTTCTCGATCGCGGCCAGCGACAGGCCCGCAATCGCCAGGGACCCGGGCAGGTATCTGCTTGCGGCCCCGACGGGATCGGGCTCCTTCTTTTCCCAGGCAAACAGAAAGACCTCGAGAAGAAAGAGCCCGAACTGGGAGCTGCTCCCACGAAGGGCGTGCAGCTCATCGGTGAGATCTTTCCGGTCCAGAGTCTCCCCGAGCGATTCCAGCCGCCGCAAAAGATCCCTGCGGAAATCCCCCCAAATGGACCGGGACATTTCGTCGCTGGCTTCATCCCCGGCAGCCGCCACGAGATCGTGGACCGGCGATCCGGGTGCCGTAAAAACGAGGGGGAGGCCCTGAAAGTGAATGTCTGTCGGACTCATCGGCTTGGCGTCACCTCTACCGCAGTGAACCGGATTTGCCAACCAAAGACCAAGGCACCCAAATCCGCGGGTAACGTCAACGATGGGAGGGCGAACCTCCGTGTGAGCCCATTTATTACGGCTCAGACGGAGCTTCGCCCTCCCAGGACGGAGCTTCGCCCTCCCTCGCGTTATCGACAGGTCGTCGAACCT
>Ga0172380_10006763_pt1 | contig 13164 bp, 27 predicted proteins | sample Leawe162metaG_FD_119747 | JGI IMG/M metagenome (GOLD analysis project Ga0172380, IMG submission 119747) | Leachate microbial communities from a municipal landfill in Southern Ontario, Canada - Leachate well 162 metaG | ecosystem: Engineered > Solid waste > Landfill > Unclassified | place... | reverse complement strand
CCATCGCGCAGAGTCAGGGGCCGATCACGGAAATGCAGGCCCAACAACTATTGGCCCAAGCGCGGCATGTCGGCACGCCGAAGGAAATCTTGGACCTCGCGCCGAACAATCCCGACGAGTTCAGGCAATGGGCGACGGGCCTTGCTGCTGCGGCCACGGACCCGAAGGCGCAGGCCGAAATCTGGAAGATCAGGATCGAGGCGCCCGCAAACGCTGCGCGCGACTACGCGGCTGCGGGCAAGTCCACCGAGGAAACGAAGTATGTCGTGCAGGACGCGGCTAGTCGGCGCATGACGGCCGGGGCTGCGGCGAGCAATGCGGCCACGTCGCGGGATAGGCTGACGTTCGACAAGGGCAAGGATGGCGGCGATCAGTGGACGAACGATCTCGCCGGGAATCGGCAGATCAACAAGGCCACCGCCGAGACTCGCCCGTTCACCGAGGGCGGCGTACCCGTCGCGCAAAAGGCAGACGCCAAACGGACGCAGCAGGCGGTGCAGGCGCTGCGCGTGATCGAACAGGCGGCGCCGATCATTGACGAGGCCACCAACAGCTACGCCGGGGCCGCAGTCGATCAGGGCGCGCGCGTGTTCGGCAAGTCCACGAGCGGGGCCAATGCCATCGCCAAGTTGCAGGCCCTTGAAGGCGCTTTGATGATGGCGCAGCCGCGTATGGAAGGCCCGCAATCGAACCTCGACGTGCAACTCTACCGGCAGATGGCGGCGAAGATCGGCGATCCCACGGTGCCGCGCGAGCAGAAAATGGCGGCGCTGGAAGAGGTCAAGAAACTCCACGAACGCTACGGCAGCACTGGCGGCGCTACCGGCGACTTCGGCCCGGCGCCCAAATCGTCGGGCGGTTGGTCGGTCAAGCGAGTGGATTGATGCCGAAATACATCGTCACGGCTCCCGATGGCGCGAAGTACGAGGTCAACGCCCCCGAGGGCGCGACCGAACAGGATGCGATCGACCATATCCGCAAGAGTGCCGCGACCGGGCCGAAGGCGAAAAAGGAACCCGCCTACGATCCGACCGAGGGCATGGGCTTCCTGGACAAAGCCGCAGCCGGCGCGGGCAAGTCAATGGTCGATATGTATCGGGGCGGCAAGCAAATCCTCGGCGTCGGCGGCCCGGAACTGCAGGCAGAGATAGACGAGAGCCGCAAACTGGACGCGCCGTTGATGAACACGGCCGGCGGTGTCGTCGGCAATCTCGCGGGCAGCGTGGCGACAATGGCGCTCCCCGGCATGGGCGCGGCGAAGGCAGTGTCGGCCATGCCGAAGCTGGCGGCGCTGTTGGAAGCTTTGACCGCTGCCAAGCCGATCGCAACAGCAATGGGGCTAGGAGCCACCACAGGGGCCGCACAGGGCGCCTTAGAGCCGGTGGCTACCGGAGAGTCCCGCGCCGCCAACATCGCCACAGGAGCCGGAATCGGGGCGGCTGGCGGGGCGATTCCCGGCGCCTTGGCCCGCATCGTCAAGCCGAACTCGTCGGATGATGTTGCGCGGCTCATTGAAGAGGGTGTGCGCGTCACTCCCGGTCAAGCCTTGGGCGGAATGGCTAAGGGAATCGAGGACAAGGCTACGTCCATCCCGCTGCTCGGGGCCGTCATTAAGCGGGCGCAAACCCGAGGGATCGAGGATTTCAACCGCGCCGGGTTCAACCGTGCGCTGGCACCCATCGGGGAAAAGGTCGGACCTGATTTCAACATCGGCCGCGAAGGTATTGCCCAGGTCGAAAAGAAGATCGGCGCCGCCTATGACACGGTGTTGGACAAGATCAAGATCGTCCAGATTGACGACGCCTTCCAGCAAGAGGTCGGGAAGGTGTCCGGCATGACCGCCGAGCTCGGCGAGAGCGTGTCATCGCAATTCAACGCCATCCTGAAAAACCGGGTGTTGGACAAGATGACGCCGGCCGGCACCATGTCCGCCGAAACCATGAAGGATGTCGAGTCCGAACTGGGCAGGCAGGTGCGACGGTTCGCCAGCAGCGCGGACGCGAATCAGCGCGGACTAGCGAGCGCGTTGCGTGAGGTGCAGTCGTCGTTGCGTGGCAGCGTGGAACGTTCGGCCGGCGGTGAACTTGCGGGCGAACTCAAGTCAGCGAACACAGCGTGGGCTAACTTCGTGCGGATTCAGGATGCAGCCTCCCGCATCGGCGCCGTAGACGGTGTGTTCACGCCGGCACAACTCACGTCCGCCGTTCGCAAGGGCGATGGCTCGGTGCGCAAGGGCGCTTTCGCTCGCGGCGATGCGTTGATGCAGGACTTGGCCGAGTCGGGGAAGAACGTGTTGTCGCAGTCGATCCCGAACTCGGGCACGGCGGATCGGTTGATGAACGCCGGGGCGATGGGCGGGCTTCCGTTCCTGGAACCGGGAATGCTGGCAGCGATTGCCGGCGGGGCGCTGCCTTACACCAACATGGGCGGCAAGGTCACGCTCGCTATGCTGGCGAAGCGCCCGGAGTTTGCGAGCCAACTGGCAGAAATCCTGCGGGCTGGCGCACCGGCCGGCGGGGTTGCTGCAGGGGTGATGGCGCCGCTACTTGCTGGGCCACAGTAGAACGCTTCTGTACCACGAAGGCGGTAGCGTCCGCAGCTTGCGTTTCAGCGCGGCAGAGCCTTTCCACCACAGGTAAATGACCAGCGGCGTTAGAAACGCGGCGAGCGGCATTGTTGACTTCATGAGCCTCCCTCGTGGGGGTTTGAACCACATCACGATACGCCAGAAAGGCACTGAATGGCAACCAGTTTAGCGACCGTTGCAGAGCGGCTAGAGGCTGGCGTTTACCGAGAGCCGATGTCTGGTTGTTGGCTGTGGACGGAATACACCAACGATGGCGGCTACGGGCAAATGAGGATTGGCGGCAGACGCGCACCACTGACGCGCGCGCACAGAGCCTCATGGGAGGCCGCGAACGGGCCAATTCCCGACGATCTATGCGTTCTGCACAGGTGCGACGTTAGGTGTTGCGTGAACCCGGCGCATCTGTTTCTTGGCACAAGGACAGACAACCTAAAGGACATGCACCAAAAGGGGCGCGGTAGGGGGCCGTCAGGAGAGCGAAACCATAACGCGAAGCTCTCTGTAGAAAAAATCGTCTCTATTCGCCGCGCGTTGGCACAGGGCGAAACGCAGGCGGCACTTGCCAAAAAATATGGGGTCAGTGGCCCCCGGATAAGCAACATTGCCACCGGAAAAGCGTGGCGGGGAGTTACCTGTGGCGACTAGCAATTTTGCGTACCCTCTTGGAGTTCCAATCTTCCGCGCGGAGGATGCGAACGGAGACCCACTAAACGGGGGATTGCTTTACGCCTACGCGGCCGGAACCTCGACGGACCTAGCAACTTATCCGACATATGTTGACGCCTTAGCTGGGACAAATGCGAACGCTCAACCCGTCGTGCTGGCGGCCGATGGTTCCGCGCAAGTGTGGGTGCAGGCCAGTTTCTACAAGTTCATCCTGAAAACGTCTGCCGGGACGACGCTCTATACCCAGGACAACGTAGGCGCCGCGCTGGGGCAACCCTACCCGGCGGTGACGGAGTGGGTGGCCGAAACGCTGGCACCTACCTACGTCAGCGCGACATCGTTCACCCTCCCCGGCGTCGACCTCACCGGCACCTACCACGCCGGCCGCCGGCTGAAAACGACGAACACGGCCGGCACCGTCTACAGCACGGTCGTCAGTTCGTCGTTCGCCACGAACACGACAGTGACCGTCCGCAGCGTGACCGGCACGGCGCTGGACGCGGGGCTGTCAGCGGTTAGCTACGGGCTGCTGTCGAACGGGAACCGCTCGTTCCTGGACCCCACTACTGCCTTGTCCGTGCGGCTGACGGGGGACCAGACCGGCTTTGCCACGACGACGAAGGTAGCCACGTGGACGGTCGAGACGGACTCGCTGTCCGAGTGGGATGCGACCAATCATCGCTGGGTGTGTAACTACCCCGGCAAGTATCTCGTGATTCTGGACGCGGAGATCGGCGACAGCGGCACGAACGTCGAAGTGACATTGCAGATCAAGAAATCGGGATCGCTTGTCGCGCAGGCGAACGGGCGGTCGAGTGCGACGGCGTCGCAGATTTGGACGCATCACGCCAGCTACTGCGCCATCTTCACGGCGGCGCAGTACATCGAGGCTTTTATCCTGGGGTCCGCGAATACCGTCGTCAAGGGCACGATCGGCACCCGCTTAACCGTTGTGAGGATTCCGTAATGCCGACCAATGGAACGGAGTGGCTCACCTGGCTTGTCAGTCAAGCGCTGGTGGCGGCGGCGATCTGGGGCGGTATCCGCGCCGATATTCGCAACCTGCACGACAAGGCGAAATCGGCGCAGGCCACGGCCGATAAAGCGCACTCGCGCATTGACGACATGTTGCGTGTTGGAGAAACAGGCAGCCATCAACCGTGGCGGCGATGAGATCAATCATTCGAAACATCGAGGATCACAAGTTGTTCCGCATGATCGGCTGGCTGCCGGTCGGAGTTGTTTTCTACGCGATCAGTGTAGCGCTCGGGACAGATCACCCGCAGTGGCAAACGCTGTTCTGGAAACTCGGGCATGCCTGCACATTTTCGTGGGTCGGCTATTGGGTGGCGCGGCAGACAATCGGAAGACTTGATATTGACGGACGGATCGACACCATGCCAGAGGCGATCCTTTTCGGCTGTGGAATTATCGGCCGCGCGATCATCGTCGCTTACGCCTTCGACGTGGCGCGTGGACTTTAATCAAGCCTACGTCGAGCAGTTGTATCGCCCGCTGGTCTACCAACACGCGGCCTTTTACTTCGGGCTGCCGCCGCCGGTTCCGCTGGTCATGGGACAAATGATGCAGGAATCGGCCTTTGATACCGCCGCGAAATCACGGACCGGCGCGCTCGGGCTGATGCAGTTCATGCCGGCCACGGCCAAATGGGCCGGTGAGACGATGGCGATTCCTGCGGAGCCAGCTGATCCGGCGTGGGCGATCCGCGCCGGGGTCTGGTACGACCGCTTTCTGTTTGATCGCGTGCGCTACCCGTCCGATTGCGACCGCTGGGGAGCGGCGCTGTCAGCGTACAACGGCGGCCTTGGCTGGCACAAGAAACGGCAAGGGAAGGCGCCGGACCCGCAGGATTTTTGGGGCAGTGTCCGCTTCGTCAATCCGGGGATCACGGCTGGCAATCAGGTCGAAAATGTGACCTATCCACATCGCATCATATTCAAGAATCAAAAGCAGTTTGTCCGCCCCGGCGATCGAAAGGTGTGCATTCAATGAATCGACAACGCGGATTTGTGGACGTGGTAGGGCTAGTCATTGGCGGTGTCGTCATCGCGGTCATTGCCGGCACGGCTTACGGCGCGTGGCACACCGTCAACACTTGGTGCAATGCCGCGTGCAAAACCGCGCAGACGGAACGCGACACGGCCCGCACTGCCGTTACCAAACTCACGGACGAGAAACTTGCCGCCGTCGCCGAGAGCAACCGCGTGCGCCTCGCCTGGGCCGCTGATTCCGTAGAGGCGCAAGCCCGCGCCATTCAAGCCGAAGGGGAACGCAATGCCCGATTCACGCCAATCCATGCCGCCGCGAAAAGTCTGCCTACTGCTGACGCTCGCATTCGCATTCCCGCTTCTGCTGTCGAGTTGCTCGACCGCGCCGTCGACGCAGGCAACGTCACGATTGCCGGACCCGCCAGCGAAACTACAGATCAAGCCCGCGCCCCTCCCGCCGATCCCGCGCAGCCTGTGGATGTAGAGGGCGTCACGGTATGGGGGGCGCAGGTGGCGCAGCAGTACGCGGCCTGCGCGGACCAGGTCGCAGGCTGGCAGGACTTTTACCGGCGGCTACAGGAGAAACAGAGTGCGCAGCTTCATTGACCAGCTGCGGGTGTTTCACGCGGAACATCCAACCATATCCGCCTGTGTGGCTACAGGCGTCGTGTGCTTTGTTCTAGGAGCTATCCTACTGTGAAATTGACCATTGATCTGTCGTCGCTCGAAGAATCGAACATCCGCGGATGGGTGAACAAGGGGCTCGCCGAGCCCGACTTCGCCAATCATCCGTACCGACTGGTACTCGAAGAACGCACCCGCGCCCGCTTCGACCAGATCGCTGCGCAGTTCGCCGCGCCGCCGGTGCCGCCGCCTACCGACCCGCTGGCCCGTATCAAAGCCGCGCCGTCGCAGTGGGCGAAGTGGTTTGACCTATCGAGCGCGGAGGCGGAAGCGTTGATCGCGGGAGGACATCTCACGCGGGATCAAAAGAACCTGGGCAATAACTGGTGGGGGCTGAACGGTGTCAAGGGGCGCCGCGATGGCTCGCGCTATGTCTACTTCACGTATCCGGGCGGTGTCGAGACAACGAACGTCGATCAAACCACGTCGGCGCCCGGCGATCCGGTGCGCGGGCGGGCAGACGCGGCCACAGAGCAGACTTGCGGGCTGCCTATTCCGGGTCCGGCGCTGCCGTAGTCACGCGAGGTCGGCGCACTAATAGGCATTAGGTGGCGCCGTTGCCCATAGTTTGTTGACAGGCCGCCACTTGTGGTTACGCTCGGGCGGAAGCGGTAAAGTCCGTGGCCTAGCGCCCTAGTTATCGTGACCACGCGCCCATTCAGTTCCGGCGCCCCCGGCCCCATGTTTACCACGTAGCAAACTGTTCCAGGTTTCATTGTTCCCCCGTCACATTCCCATCAAGTCCGGCTGTTCCCCTATGAAACAAGGGACATGCCCGCTGGCAATCAAGCGGCGTACCGTGCTAAGCGATACGCTGAGCCTACGGGCGGCATCGGCTAGGGTGAGATACACTATGCGGCTTCCGGCAACATCGGCCAGTAGTGGGCGCACGGCTTGGGCGTGGCATCGAACATGTCCCACGATTGCCGCAGCGGATCGGCTGGCGCCAGATACCGCCAGCACGTCGCGCGCTGGTCGCAGTCATTCCCCGCACATTTTGCGATGTCGCTCATTCGTCGGCCGGGCGGGCGGCGGTCAGCGGTTTGGTTCCATCGTAGATTTGCAACGGTTTGTCGCTGGGACCGAGGGTGCGCCAGATGCCGCGCGACGGTGTAATGCCGTCCATTGCCCGCCCCCATGTTCCAGCGGACCAATAGTCTCTAACCTCCGTTAAACCGGGGTCGTGTCCGTTGTATTCCTGAACGAGTCGTCGGACATCGGCGCGACTGTACGCGGCAATGTATACGTGTCCGTCATAAGCGCGATGCGCTCCCGCCCATTCCGGGGCGCCGTGCTTCCAGCACGAAATAGCGCGGCCATTCCACAGTTTTAGCGCTCTCATCACTCGATCCCCTCTGCCAGCGCGCGGACGGTGGCGGCGCAGTCGTCAGCAACGAACGATTTGCACTGTTGTATGCCTGGCAACGGGCTGTACAGTTCCTGCGCAATCTGGGCGCACGCGCTTTCCGCATCCTCGATCGCCATGCGGTAGGCGGCGAGGGCGAACAGTTTCACGTCATATTTGCTGCACGGTCCTTCATGCAATCCGTGGTCGCTTACCAGCGCCATCAACCGCTCCCGCAGCGCGCCCGACTCGGCGGCGGTCATGGCTTCGTGTCCAACAATCCGAGCCGAATCAAAAAGCGCGCGAACCAATTTGGAAGACGTATTTCATGCACGTTGTCTCCGATCACGCGACCGTTCGTGCCTATAGAGCGCAGCTTGCGTTCGGCGTCCGTCCAATCGTCGGCCCAAATTGTCAGACCCCACGTAGCATTGTTGTGGCGGTACTCGACCGCGAATTGCTTGTCAGCGTTCACGTCGTTCTCCGGTTGCAGACGTTTGTGGATAGCGAGCGAAGTGATCGCTCATTCGTCGCTGCAATGCCACGCGCCGTTTCTTGGTCATCTTGCGGCCCAACAAAAGCGCGCTGAACGCTTCCAACGTTTCGGCGAGCATCGTTTCCGCAGAACGTAGGCGATAGTCGATGTCTTGGCATCGGCAGCAATCGTGCTGCACGCACCCAATTTTCTCAATCATGGTTCCGTCTCCCGTCCCTGCGCGCTCGCTGCCGGTTGGGCGGTGGGTGGGGTGGCGCGCGGCAATACATCTTCCGCCAGCCACATCATCGCGTTGGAAAGCCGACACAAGTCTTGATAGCAGGCGTACCGATCCCTCCTGAACGATGCGGCGCTCTGGTCTTTCGGGTCGCCAGAAAGCATGTTGGATGCCGTCCACTTTTGGAGCGTCTCGCGCGCAGCAATAACCACGTCGATTGCCTCCTGCGCAACCGCCGGCGCGGGCGGGCGGAGGGCGGCGCGAGTGTTCCACGCAGCGATGGCCTTGTCGCAAGTCCAACCGTCATCAACTGGCGTGTGGACCCCTTCGATTTGGCAATCCTCATTCTCGCAACAGATTTGGACCCTATCCGGCCAATAGTCGGTCCAACTATTAAGCGCAGGAGCGCTCCCGCAGAACGGGCACGGTAGAAGCGTCACGTCGTCAGCATGGGTTGTCATTGCAAAGCCTCCAGTCCGAAACACCCTAGTATCTTTGCTGCGCATACAGCACAAATGCGAGTTTCCCGCCCGTACCCATGGCTAAGCTCTACAAGTTTCGACGTGCGTCCAACGCAATATGTACAGCCAGAAGCAAGCGCCGCGTGTCCGCGTACAAAACGTACGCGAACTCTCTTGAACGCGCCCGCAGCGTGCGTCACGTCGTCAGTAGGCATGGTCATTCCTTGGGGATGGCGGCGAGGGCGGCTTCCATAGTGCTGAATCGGGCGGCAATGTCTACCTCGCCCACAGACATATAGCCCAATCCTTCGCCACGGCAGAGTTTGACGTAATCGCGCGCCGCATCCACCGCCCGCCCGCGCGCCTCGGCCAGCGATTCGAGATGGGCCACGTAGGCGAGCACTGCTTTGCGCTTATCCGCGTAGCCATGCTTGACCGGCTCACTTTCATGCGCCGCGCGCACCATCGCGTTCAGCAGATATTCAAACGCACGACTCGGCGGGCGGATCATGGCGCGGCCTTGATCCGGCGCATGCGGACACCCGGCACGCGCTCGATGGTGATCTTGCACAGGTAGGACGGCTCGCCAATGTTCGACCACTCGGGATGCGACGCGCACGGCTCCGTCTCTTCCTCGCGCGACGTGCCGGAAATGTGATTGGGTAGGCACCATCCAAGCGTGCCATCGCTCCATTCGCCAACGTACCCGTAGCCAACGGTTTTGTTTTTCCCTGCGCTCATCGCTTGCCTCCATCGTTGCTATCGGAACGCCACCCCAATCGGTCGGTATTCATCCCAACCCTTCCATTTCGTTGCAGCGGCACGGTGCTGGCGCTCCGCAAATGTGGCAGCGATCATCGTCCGTCTCCCGTCCCTGCGCGCTCGCTGCCGGTTGGGCTGGTGAGGGGATCGGATTTGCACCGGCCGGTTTAGAAGTCGTCGCGGCCCCGTTGGCGGCAGCACGTCCCTTGTCGGGCAACCGCACAGCCACGCTCTCCGCGCACGCCCCCTGCACGCATGCAGGCAGCCCCTCAATTGAGTGGGTGGACGGGCCACAAAGTGTGGTCTGCGTGGCATCCGTCGGCCGACTCGCAACCTGTGGAGGGGATGCGTTAGCCACGTCGGTCAAGCCGCCGTCCATTGATCGTTGCGCTGCCGCGCCAGCGCGGATGAGTGCGTGCGTAAACTTGCGCCTGCGCACGTCACCGCTACCGGTTTCCGCGACTTGTTGCTTGCGCACAGCAGCGGCAATTTTGTCGCACTGTTCGTGCGTCAGCATCACGTCGTCAGTAGGCATGGTCATTCCTTGGGGATGGCGGCGAGGGCGGCGCGTGCATCCTGCACCGTCTTGAAGTGCGGCATATCTTCGGCGATGCCAAGCCTGTCGGCGCGCAATTCAGACAGCATGCCGCGGAACACTTTCACCGCCCGGCCGCGCGCCTCGGCCAGCGATTCGAGATGGGCCACGTAGGCGAGCAGGGCGGGGGCGTGATTGCGCAGGGCAACGATGAGGGCGTAGTTCCCCTCGCGCTCCGATAGTCGGTCGTCCCGATAATGATCGAGCGACGCGATATATTCGGACGCATATCCGTTCTCTGCGGTGTGGCTGGATCGAATGCCACCATCACAATCGCGCCCCCACGGTCCCGGCGTCGCCTTCTCCACCAGCCCGGCCAGTTCCTCGATCGGCGGGCGGGTCATGGCGCGGCCTTGGCGCGGGCTGCATCAATGGCGGCGTCTACCGCCTCTGTCGTATGGTTCACGAAAAGAATGTCGCGCACTGTTGTTGAATTCATGTTGTCTCGGATCGTGCGATACCGCTCCGCATCCGCCTCCGCCGCCCGCAGCTTCTCGGCCAGCGCGTCGAGGTCGGAATCGGCTTGCGCAGCGCGTTCACCTTGCTCCTTGTACCCGGCAAGCGCGCTGGCCAATTCGCGGGCCTGCTGCTTGTGGCGTTCGCGCAGCGCCGTTTTGATGCGCGGCAGGTTGAGCGAACCACCATCCGTGCGATACAGGTCAGAGCGCAGTCCTAGCAACTCGCACAGGTCGTCAACGTCGTCGCATTCCTTGCGCCACCCCTCGCGGGCCTGCTGCTCGATTAGGGCGCGGAGCGTGTTGGCGGTTCGCAATTCGTCGTTGCGCGCATCGCGCCAACGATCTGCTCGGGGCGAGCATGGCTTGTCGCAAGTGAACCATTCCCCGCAGCAAGGTGCGGGCGGCGCAATGTTCATCCGAATCTGCATCTTGCAACCGGACTCGCGCCCCGCACATTCGGCGGGCGTCTCGCACACGGCTTTGCGTTCAGGGCAAAACCGTTGCAGCCCATCCGCATCCGGCGCGGGCGCAGGCTCGGGCGGGGCGTGAGGACATCCCGCAACGCTGCCGCGCCCAGCCGTACAGCATGCGCTGCAATATGCGCCGGGGGCGTAGCGCGGCGCGTTGGTGGTATCGGTCATGTCGATTGCTCCGGTGGTTCTTCGATCAGGTCCAGCACGTCCCATTCGTAGAGCGCGTACCACGCCGCCATTTCCTCGTTTTCGCCGGCCGCTACTTCGCGATCAAAGACGGCTAGGCACTCTGCTGCCAAACCGTACTTTGTCGCGTACCGCGTGACCGTGTGCCGGTAGCTCTCGTCGGGCGACAATCTGGTGAATCCGAGACCAGCGCTCACGATTTCCCCTTTCGATGCGCGGCGAGTGCGGCGCGGACTCCATCCAACGCAGCTTCTTGGCGCGGCGTAAGTATCGCCGGCTCGAATGCAAACGCATCGTTCAACTCGGCCAGCGCATCGGCTGGCGCAGTGGCGAACGCCCGCGCGTGCTTACAGCGGCCCCTTGCTAAGCAAGCGGGGAAGTCATCGCAGGCCCGATCGCCGAGACACGTTATGTCGGCTGGCGCAGGAGCGGGCGTCTCTGCCGGCGGCGGGGCGGCGTCCCACATGGCGCGCCAGCAAGCCAGCGCATCGCGCGTAGCCATACCGTCTGGCGACGCGTTGAGCATTTCTTGATTCGGCTCACGCGGCGGACCCGCCACCGCCTGCGCGGCGGCGTAGAGCGGCGTCAATTCCAGCGTGCAATCGTATCCGCACGCATAGGTAGCGCGTTGGGAAACAGTATCCCGCGAACCGTCGTAAAACTTGTGCCACACCGCGCCCAACTTGTTCGGCAGCGCGCTCGCCATCCACGCCACCGGCTCGCGCCCCGGCCCGTTCGTTTCGTCGGTCATGGTGCGGTCCTCTTGCGTTCTTCAATCATCATGTCGGCCGCTTCGTATGCGGCGCGGATGACCGAACCTCCAGACCCCGGAGTGGTATGGTAGTTGGCGAGCATTCCGGTCAGCGCGGCGGCGGCGAACCTGTCGCGCATCGTGTCCGCATCCGCGCACACCGCCCGCACGTCCGCATCTGCCGGCCGCTCGCCAGCAGATAGGGCTGCGCGGACTCGCGAACGGGCGGTCATGGGGCGGGTCCGTCCGGCAACGGCGCCCAGTACGTGACATTTTCGATGCGAGCGCCGAACTTGTAGAAACACGGGCGGTCGTTGATTCGAGTCCCATAGAACGCGGTTGCGTCGCCGTGATCGCGCGGCCAAACCAGCACCTCGATCCAGGAGTGTTTTCCGCGCCCAGCACTAGGAACCCTATCGTTCACATCAATCCACTCGAACATCTCTACCTCCCATTAGGCTGGCAACAGGTCAAGCCACGCGGCGCAACGCATGCGCGCCGCTGGTGTGCCGATGCCACATGAGCACCGATCCCGCGACCGCAACGTTCATGGAGCGCGGGATCACGCTCTCGATCTGGATAACCGAATGACAGCGCGCGAGCATGTCAGCCGGCAGTCCGTGGTCCTCGGCGCCGAGCAAATAGACGGCTTGCTGCGGGTGCCCGTAGGACGACAACGCCCGCGCGCGCTCGCACAGTTCCACACCGACCAGCGGTGCGCCGTGCGGCAGATGTGCGTGCAAGTCGTCGGCCGTTTCGTAGTGAAACAGCGGTACGTGCAACGTCGTGTTCGGCGTGTCGGACGCCTGCCGACGATACCGCCGGCCGATCGTGAACACGAAGGCCGCGCCGAACAACTGCGCGGAGCGCCAAAGCGTGCCGACGTTCGTTTCCGTTTTCGGATGCCAGATACCGATGGCGAAGAATCCACGAGCGATCATTTCATTCCTCATTAGGCTGGCAACAGGTCGTGGCGGCTGCGGGCCAAGTCCCACACGTTGACGCCGGTGCGCGCGATCATTAGGTCCAGCCAGTACGTTTGCGGCCCGTAGCGGTCCTCCCACTCGTCCACGTTCAGATCAAGCGAATATGGCGCGATCCGGTGCAGCAGCGGGGACAGCGGGATCGTGAGCCAATCCATGTACGCCAGTTTCTTGCCCTTGGCCTTCGTGTAGTCGCGGCCAAGTTCGCGGCCACGGATGAGCAGGCTCCCGCCGTGTGTGTGCGCGATTTCACAAGGCCCGCCGGTGATTACGCAACCCATCGCGGCCAGTTGCGACCAGTAGCGGCGGACGGCTGCGGTGCTCACGCGGCGAGCCTCACACCGTGCCACGCAAGCGCGGCCTCTACGCGGTTCCGGCAACCATTGCGCCGGATAGCCCGCGCGGAGTGAATCTTGACCGTGCCAAGCCCCATGTTCAGCCGCCGCGCAATTTCCTTGTTCGACAGGCCAAGGGCCATCAACGCCCATACT
>Ga0172380_10006762_pt1 | contig 13165 bp, 16 predicted proteins | sample Leawe162metaG_FD_119747 | JGI IMG/M metagenome (GOLD analysis project Ga0172380, IMG submission 119747) | Leachate microbial communities from a municipal landfill in Southern Ontario, Canada - Leachate well 162 metaG | ecosystem: Engineered > Solid waste > Landfill > Unclassified | place... | reverse complement strand
TAATCAAGAAAATAATAAGTAAATTAGTCCATTCAATGGTCAATAATCAAACAAAAAAAGAGTTCAACTTACCCTGTTCACTTTCACGCGGAATAGGTGGTTCAGTTTGGTCGGAATATCCATTCAGGGACGTCCTTCTAAACGATGTACCCCTACTATTTAGAAAGGACATTTACGCGATTGCATGTGTTGCTGGTGGTGGCGTATATTTTAGTTGTAAGTTCTTTGGTCTTCCAACGGGTGTTACAGAAATTTTAGCGGTATTAACAGTCATCGTAATCCGACTAGTTGCTGTGAAATTTCACACCCATTTACCACAATTACAACCAATAAAGAGTAAAACACTCAAAAAATAGGGCAAACCCCTGTGAGCATTTGGGGCAAAATCTGATTTTTAACGTAGTTTTGTAAAATCAGTAGTTCTAAAATTTCAGGAACTAATTCCAATTTTGAGGGCTTTTAAATTGTTGACAAAATCTATAATATAAATAACTTTAATGAACTCGATTATATAGATTTTACAGGGTCATTTTTTGCTTTTACCTTTTCTTTGGGCAAAACAAAATTGACAGCAGAAAACAAAATGTATTTCCATAAATAGGAATTTGATAATTGTGACAGAACTGCATCGATTGATTTATTATAAAATTAAAAGACTAATTTTGAAATTATGCGTGTAACAATATTAGTGCTGTTTATTTTGTCTCTTTTTCATTTTTCTTTCATTTCAAATTTTGGAGGAAATGAAGATTTCGGTGATCACTATCAATTTTCAAATCCTAGTGCTTGCTATATCCTACCTGATACGCTTTACGAAATATCCGGTCTTACGGATATTGACTCTGCGCATATTGGTTGTGTTCAGGATGAAAAAGGAATGATTTTTCTTTATAATCTATATAATGCTCAAATCGAATCACATTCTACTTTTTATATTGACGGTGACTATGAAGGTATAACAAAAGTTGGGAACGATATGTGGGTGTTACGAAGTGATGGTTTTCTTTTCAGAGTGAAAGATTACAAAAGGGGTAATTCTTCCATAAGAGATTCCTTTGATGCGCATATACCTATCAATAACAATGAAGGCTTGTGTTTTGATGAAAAAAATAATATGCTTTTAATCGCGGCCAAAGGGAAAATTAAAGAGTCAAAAGAAACGAGAGACCTCCGTTTTGTTTATGGTTTTAGGCTTGACTCATTACTAATGATCGATACTGCTATCCTGGTTATTGACATAAATGACATAAGTACCAAAATGGCGGAAAAGAAAATCAGACTTCCTCAAACAAGCACGAAGAGCGGTGAAATTAAAGATGGAAAATTAAAATTCATGCCATCAAGTATCGCTATTCATCCCATTAATGACAGGTATTATATTTTATCCGCCGTAGATGGATTGTTGGTCATTTTTAATAGAAATGGAAAAGTTGAAGATGTTCATTTATTATCGCGTGAGTTATTTCCAAAACCTGAAGGTCTTACATTTCTACCTAATGGTGACATGTTTATTTCCAATGAGGGAAAAGGGGGCGAACCAACTTTGCTAAGGTTTAATTATATAAAATGAAACCAACCCTATCAGTTATAAAGCATCAATATAAAATTGCTTGTCGTGAAACAGTAAGCTTGATGGAATAATTGAACTTAGGTTTAACGCAACAGAATAGAATTATCATGTTTAAGAGCATAGTAAAAAAACAAAAAAAAGTGAAATTAAAGCGAAGACGAAAAATAGTAACTTATCTGAATATTCTAGATCAACCTGTTAGATTTAATCCATTTGTTTTTAGTAGGTCCTTTTTGTTGTGGGCAACACTTGGATTATTGGGAGGTTTAATAGCCGGAGCTTATTGGGTTGGACTCGAATTTTTAACGCATACTTTATCAATATTTGATGGATGGCAAGTTATTCCGTTGATGGCAATTTGTGGACTTTTGGCAGGTTTGGTAATTCACTTCATTGGCGATCCTGGCGAAATACACTTGATCGTAAATAACATTCGCTTTAATAAAGGAAAACTTGATCCGAAGAACAATCCTTCAATGATTTTATCGTCATTATTATGTGTAGCATCAGGAGGTAGTCTCGGTCCAGAAGCTCCATTAGTTCAAGTAACTGGTTCAACAGGCACATGGCTAGGAAAGTTATTTAGACTTAAAGGAGAAGAATTGAGGTCATTAAGTATTGCCGGTATGGCATCGGGGTTTACGGCTCTATTTGGTGCTCCATTGGGCGGTAGCTTGTTTTCATTAGAGATTCTTCATCATAAACATGCCGTTGAATATTACAAGGCAATTATTCCAGCATTAGTGGCAAGCAGTTTTAGTTATTTGATTTTTGCTTTCATTATTCACTTGGGACTTGGTCCAATTTGGAACCTATCTGCTTACGAATATTCAGGAATTTTTGATTTTGGCTATGCTGTTCTGTTTGCAATTATTGGAACAGCGATGGGATGGGGGTTTATTTTCAGTACTAAATTTTTTAAGTTTCTTTTCGAAAGAAGGCCTATCCCAATTTATATTAAAACTTTAATTGGCGGTGTTTTACTTGGTTTAATTGCATTTTATTTCCCTCTTACAAGATATTTTGGGCATCACGAAATAAACGAACTTTTAACCGAGAACTTTACATTAAAATTTTTGGTAACGATATTAATATTCAAAATCATAGCCATATCCATTACAGTAACATCTGGTTGGCGAGGTGGATTTATTATTCCATTATTCTTTGTTGGGACAACTTTAGGCTTAATAATTCATCAGTTGTTTCCTACAATTAACGTGACATTAGCTATTGTAAGTTGCATGGCCGCAATTAATTCTTGTGTTACGAGAACACCTATGAGCACCACTATTTTGCTGGCAACATTAACTGGATTTGGATATTTTATTCCAATCTTATTTGCAAGCCTCACAGGATATTTTTTAGCACCAAGAATCCCGTTTATAAGTTCACAGATGGAAAAATAATAGCTTCATAGAACGAGCTAACCAAAATATTAGGTCTCTATCCAAAACCATTAAATTGTAAATTTGCGGAGACCGAGATAAGAAAGAATGAATTTAACAATTGAAAATATAATGCTTGTTGGCTCTTTATTACTGCTCGTAAGTATTATTGTAGGTAAAACTTCGTACAAATTTGGTGTCCCCACCCTATTACTTTTCCTAGCAATTGGAATGTTGGCAGGGACTGATGGTATTGGCGGAATCAATTTTGATAATCCACAAATTGCTCAGTTCATAGGTATTGTTTCGCTGAATTTCATCTTGTTTTCTGGTGGTCTTGACACTAGCTGGACTTCAGTAAAACCAATTCTACGAGAAGGGATTGTACTCTCAACGGTAGGTGTTTTACTCACCGCTGTTTCCCTTGGAACTTTCGTTTGGTTCGTTACCGATTTTACAATTTATGAAAGTATGCTTTTGGGTTCCATTGTTTCATCTACGGATGCGGCAGCAGTCTTTTCAATTTTGCGTGCAAAAAGCTTAGCTCTTAAAACCAATCTACGTCCAACATTAGAGCTAGAAAGTGGGAGTAACGACCCAATGGCCTATGTCTTAACTATTGCTTTTTTAACGTTGGTAATAAATCAGGATCAATCCGTATGGTCTATCATTCCAATGTTTCTTCAACAAATGATCGTTGGTGGTATTGCAGGATTTGCCTTTGGTAGACTTAGTAAATTCATCATAAACAAAATAAAACTAGACTTTGAAGGACTTTATCCTGTGCTAGTAATCGCTTTAATGTTCATTACATTTTCCGCTACCGATTTTGTGGGCGGTAATGGCTTTCTTGCAATTTATATTTGTGCCGTATATCTTGGAAATCAAGATCTAATTCACAAGAAAACGATTTTAAAAATGTACGACGGTTTGGCTTGGTTGATGCAAATTGTGCTGTTCCTTACTTTGGGATTACTCGTTTTTCCTTCGCAGATAATTCCCTATTTTGGAATAGGAATGTTGATCTCATTATTTCTTATTATTGTCGCGCGACCAATCAGCGTTTTTATCAGTCTGATGTTCTTTAAAATGAAATTGAGAAGAAGGTTTTACATTTCGTGGGTGGGACTGCGTGGGGCCGTTCCTATTGTATTTGCCACTTATCCTCTTCTGGCAGGAATTGACAAAGCGAATATGATTTTTAACATTGTCTTCTTTATTTCGGTAACATCAGTTCTCATTCAAGGAACAACATTGTCCATTGTCGCGAAATGGCTCAGAGTTGCGCTTCCGGAAAAAGCCAAGAAAATCACCGAACTAGATCGACTCATTTTGGAACTTCCGAAATCATCCATGCAAGAATTTGAAATTTCACCAGAATTTCATGCAGTAAATAATCGAATAGTTGACTTGAATTTTCCTGAATCAATTTTCATCGTGATGATTAAAAGAAATGGAGAATATATCCGTCCAGGTGGTTCAACCAAATTACAAGCAAAAGATATTTTAATGGTACTCGCTGATCGTCCAGAAGATTTTGAAAAAGTGATCGAATGTTTGTATAACCCAAGTAACCTAGAGTGGAATTAAGGCATAAACCGTCCGTTCAAGTATATAACCCGTGGAATTTCTAACGATATAAAATTTCCTTTTCCTATATGGATTTCAAAAAATCAAATACCAGTTCTAATTCATCCGTGCCTGAAATTAACTCACCTACAACAAACTTTGATCAAAATAAATTTAAGATGTTTATAATCATGTTATCGTCAATAAATTATGGAGTCTAACATCGTGTGATTCAACAGGAATCTTATCCAAAAGTTGAAAAGGATAGTGAATACCAATTGTCAGAGCAGATGGATGCTTAATTAAAAATCTGTCATAATATCCTCCACCATAGCCCAAACGATTATTTGCAGTATCAAATGCAAGTCCAGGTGTAACAATTAAATCAAATTCATCCGTGTAAACATCATTTCCTGCAGGATGATAAGTTCCAAAAACACCAGCTTCCGTTTCACTTAAGGAATTTAATCGCAAATTTTGTAGTTGTCGTTCTGGTAATACCTTCGGCGCTATTACAATTCTATCATTGGTCAGTAGCCAACTAATAAACGGGAAAATATTGATTTCATTCTTTATCGGTAAATAAACGTGTACACGTCTGGCATTGCTGCTGATAACATAATCAATTAATTTGTCGTTGATAATCTTATCGAATTTAAGTTTCGTATCCGACATCAATTCAGATCGTTGATCTAGCATCTGTTTTCTCATATTTATCTTCTCCTGCATACGATTCATGAATTTTATTCAAATTTACAATTAATAAAAGACAAAAACATCCACTATTAATTTTTTATCCTTACATTTGTTCTAAATTGGTGAGGAATGTTTTCAAAAACATGCGAATACGGAATAAAGGCAACATTGCATATTGCAAATCAATCTCAATTACAAAAGCGGGTAGGTATAAGAGATATTGCTGAAGCGATAAACTCACCTGAAGCGTTTACCGCAAAAATTCTAGGAGAACTAGTTAAAGTTGGAATAATCCATTCGGTAAAAGGTCCAAATGGCGGCTTTGAGATTGCGCAGGGAAAAATGGAGAGCTTAAATCTTCAAGAAATTGTGCTAGCTATCGATGGTGACAAAATTTATAGTGGTTGCGGTTTAGGATTGAAAGAATGTAATAAATTAAAGCCGTGCCCTATTCATGATAGATTCGTTCAAGTGCGTCAAGAATTAAAACTTATGTTAGAGTCTACCTTAGTCCAAGATTTAGCAAATGATCTAAATGATAAGTTAACCTTTTTGAAACGCTAAAAAAAAAAATTGAAATATTAATAGATATAAAGGTCTTAATATCTACAAAATGAAAGAACAAACAAACAAAATCACTTGGTTCAGCAACCAGGCAGCGAAATTCGAAGAAAGCAGATACGGAGCCATGGCACTTATGTTAACTTTTCAAAGCTGCTTAGGTTCTGCCGCGGCCATGTATGCCTTAAAAATGGACAGTTATCTACTTTTGTCGTTTTGCGCAGTTTCCACTATGGGATCAAATGCAGCCCTTATTGCTTTAGCACCACCGAAATGGTGTCTCGCAGCATTCTACAGCAGCGTATCAATAAGCCTGATAGTTATATTTCTCAATTTTATTATATGAAATCTCGAGCCGACATAACAAAACTTAATGACGTCAAAATCTTTGTTGACTCCTTTTATACAAAGGTACAGAGGGACATTCTACTTAAAGATGTTTTCAACAATGTAATTCAGGACCGGTGGCCTGAACATCTCGAAAAAATGTATCGGTTTTGGCAAACGGTTTTATTGGAAAAACATACTTACTATGGAAGTCCCTTTCTTCCCCACGCTAAACTACCCGTCCAAAAGGAACATTTTGACCAGTGGTTAACATTGTTTTATGAAACAATAGATGAGCAATTTGCAGGTGAGAAAGCAGAACGGGCTAAATGGCAAGGTCAACGAATGGCTGAAATGTTTCTTGCCAAAATTGAGTATTACAATGAGAACTCATCAACCCCATTGCTTTGATAACTGAAAAAATGTATATAGCCGTTATTGCAATCTTTCTTTGGATAGGATTCGTTTGTGCCATTAGTTTTATGGAGGCTTGGCTCAAATTTCGAGCGCCAGGAATAACTGTTCCTTTAGGTTTGGGTATTGGTCGATTGGTTTTTAATGCACTCAACAAAGTGGAATGGGTATTTGCGGTGATTATCATCATCAATCTAATTTGGTCAAGCAATAACCTATTGAAATGGCAGAGCTTTTTATTCGTAGTTCCTCTAATTCTATTGCTGTTTCAAACGTTATGGCTTTTACCGACTTTAGATGCAAGAGCAGAACTACATATTCAAGGCGAATTGGTTTCCTCGTCATACCTGCATTATTACTATGTAGGTTTTGAGGTCATTAAATTAATCTGCCTTTTCACGTTTGGTATAACACTTTTTAAATACCCGCTGTGAACAAAAGAAATATTTACATACAAGGTCGCAACAGCGAAAAATTTCTCGTCGTCTGATGTAAGGAAAAAATAATATTGAGGAAAATCTTATTTAAAAACAATCGAATATGAATATTCAAGAAAATCAAATCATTGGAGAATTGGTAGCACAAGATTACCGAACAGCATCGATATTTAAAAAATATGGCATTGACTTCTGCTGTCAAGGCAATAGAACAATTGAAGATGCCTGTGCAGAAAAAAAATTAAACTCAGAATTAATTGTAATGGATTTGAACCAGCTACAACAGGCACGAACAGACCATTCAACAGATTACATTTCTTGGCCAATCGACTTACTCGCAGACTATATTGAGAAGAAGCATCATCGATACGTGGAGGAAAAAACACAAGAAATTAAGCCTTACCTCGATAAAATATGTCGGGTTCACGGTGAGCGCCATCCAGAACTGTTTGAGATCAATAAACATTTTAATGCGACTGCAGGCGAGTTGGCGATGCACATGAAAAAGGAAGAGCTTGTTTTGTTTCCCTTTATAAGAAAAATGGCAAAAGCAAAACAAGAAGGCGTGAAAATAGAAACTCCCAATTTCGGCACGGTTCAAAATCCAATTCAAATGATGATGGACGAACACACCACCGAAGGTGAGCGATTTAGAGAAATAGAAACCTTAAGCAATAATTACGCCCCACCACACGATGCTTGTAACACCTACAGGGTAACTTTTGCGCTGTTAAAAGAATTTGAACAAGACTTACATCTGCATATTCATTTGGAGAACAATATATTGTTTCCTAAAGGAATTGAACTTGAGAAGGAGCTTATACAAGTAGAATCATGAAAAGCAATCCTTTAAAAAGAACTGAAGCTTTAAAATCATTGAGCCGAGAACACCATCACGGCCTATTGCTTTGTTGGAAGATTCGTCAAGGTATCAAACAGAATGTTGAACCAGACAGGATAAAAAAGTATCTTGATTGGTTTTGGATTAGTTATCTAAAACCGCATTTCGAAATTGAAGAGCAGTATGTATTTCCTATTTTAGGAAAAGAGAATAAATTGGTGAAGCAAGCACTTGCCGAACACCGAAAGTTGAAACGACTATTTGTTAATGAATCAGATATTCAAAAGTCTATTAGTCTGATTGAAGAAGAGTTGGAAAAACACATCCGCTTTGAAGAAAGAGTACTTTTTAAAGAAATACAAGTTGTTGCAAGCAGTGAACAATTACTTCAAATAGAGCTCGATAGTTCTGACAAAATATTTTATGAAAACCTGTCAGATCCTTTTTGGGAATGACAAGAAACGCCGTAAAAATTACAGTTTTTGAAAATGGAATAGAAGAATCCATTGAAACATACATTGGCGAGTATCACAATCTAATGGAATTGCTAAAGGACAAAAGGTATCTGTATTGCTTTGGCGAATGTGGCGGAATGGGCAGATGTGCTACTTGTATTATTAGAATTAGTAATTTAGACGGTAATTCCCAAATTAAAGAACGAAACGAGCCTGCAACACTTACAAAGTTTGGTTACGAAGAAGATGAAATACGTCTATCTTGTCAAATTCTAATATCATCAGATTTGGATGGTGCAACAATTAGAATTTTGGAATAAAACAATAGCCTTACTTCTAAAAGCTATTGCATGAAATAGCGTGTTGGATTCAACTTATGAAAAAATCTAAAATGATTTACTTGTCTTAGGGGCGTAATCCCTTATTCTTCAATTTATAAATTTGCTTTTTTGCCGGAGAAACAATCCACTTTATACTTCTTGAAAATCTTCCATCTGTTGGATATTTTCGATGTCGTGTGATGTTATTAAAAATAAGTGCCACGAGGAGTAAAATACTCACCCCGGTTAATATCGGGGATAAAACATACCAATACCCTAATGACGTTATGTTTTCAGTTCCAACAACCGCAATTAAAGCGGTAGCTCCTCCCGGTGGATGTAGTGTTTTAGTGTATTGCATTGCAACAATAGAAAGAGAAACTGCTAAAGGTGCATTAATCCAAACTGGATCGGGTATCAGCTTGTAAATAGTAACTCCAATCACTGCGCAAATTAGATGTCCACCAATCAAATTTCTTGGTTGTGCCAAAGGGCTTTGAATAGCACCGTAGATTAATACTGCTGATGCTCCAAAAGAACCAATTAAAAAAACATTTTCCAATGGCGATAAATATATGCTTTGAAGCAATCCAATAGCCGCAATACCAAGAAAAGACCCTATAAATGACCAAAACGTTTCCTTGTAATCTACAAGTGTTTCTTTGTAGACAATGTACTTACTTATTCTGTATCCTCTGGTAACCGTCTTTTTAATCATTTAGCTGCTTTTTCTGGCAAAAATAGGATTCCTGAGAACATGAAGTGTAAAATTATTTCGATTCAAGGAATACAAACAATTAATGACTTGTGCGTCATATTGTATATCGCTAAAATGTAAATCCAATTACAATCTCAGTTCTCTCACCTGAGACAACATTAACTTAAGTTCAGCGCGGAAATAATTCATTCCATTAATGTGCCTTTTAATATTCTAGTTCTTCTATACTTGTTGAAACCCCAATTCAATAGATATGAAAGAAATAGAAATTGCAATAGGTTCATTTTATAAACCTGTAACCGATTACGGCGGATTTGCATACCATATACTCTCAGATGATTTTGAGCATAGTTTCTCAAGCTCCTATTACAATACAACGAGCCAAAGAATGGAGATGAAAGCATTTATTGAAGCTATCTCTTACATTTATGACAAATATGGCACTGAGGTCAATGTGACGGTTTATACGAAACTGGGTAGTCAAATAAAAGCATTAAAAAGAAAGGCTTTTCAAGGATCAAATAAAGACTTGTATGATAGTGTTATGAATCTTCCAACTCAAATTGTACGAAACGTTGTTCATCAAAAACCTGGAAGTGAATATTATGTTCTTGTAGATAAACTCTGTGCTTTAGAGGAATTTAATATCCCTGTAAAACAAGATAAACCTGATAAGCCAATGGTGACGCAACTATTTTGAACCATATAGGAATCCCATAATCTTACTTTGACTAGTAGTAAAGTTTAAGAAGTAGTTATCGTATGCCTTTCTATATTCTTTTGATTCAGGTTCAAATTTAGATGAATATTCAAACCAGGCATTCTGAATCGAGTCGGTTACTTTTGTTTGAATTCGAGATCCTGATTTTATTGATTTATCAGATTCATTGTACTTAATGAGAAATGAAGTGTAAAGAGATGCGCCAAGGGAAGCACAATGAATTGAATCAGTTCTTGTGAATGTTTGTCTGGACTTATTCGTTATAGACTCATGCTGGGTTTCTACCTGATCAGAATTGTTATTTAAGTCCTTTGATGAAAGTAATGTAGGTATGATAGCTTTATTCGTATCCGTTGCTTTAATTATTTGCTCGTTAGAAGATTCTGGGACAATTGAATAAATAATCAAAATGATTGCAACCAACATTACAGCACTAAATAAGATCCTTTTTGTATAATTCTTTTTGTCCTTCTGTTCAATTACTTCCAACAATTCAGAAATAGTTTCATATCTATCATTTACATCCTCTTGAAGGCACTTCTTGATAATTGGCGTCCAATTGTTGATTAGGTTTTGAGGTTCATTTGAAAATAGAAATTCAATTATTTTGCCTACGGCATAAACATCATTTCCAACTCCGTATTTATTACTTAACTGTTCTGGAGGCATAAATTCTTTGGTACCTCCCATTATACTTAGGTCACCGTCGGATACAGAATGCCCGAAATCAATCAGTTTCAAATTCTTACCTCTAAACGTGATCATTAGGTTTGATGGCTTGAGGTCGAGATGATAGATTTGCTTAGAATGAAGGTATTCCACAGCGCTGCATAACTGGGTGAGTATTCTCTTTTTGACTTCAACGGAAAGCGCAATAGTATGTTTATTGATTGCGTTAGACAGATTTACGCCGTCAATAAATTCAAGCAATATGGATGGGTCTTCTGAATTAGAGTTATACTCCAAATACCTGATAATATTCGTATGATCTAGTTGGAATCCAATTTCAAACTCTCTTCGAAGTGATTCAATGTGTTGCGGTGTACCTTTGTATTCTTGTCTTAATTGTTTGATTACATGAAACTTGTTGTGAATCATTGTTCTCCATAATTCACAAGTACCACCACTGCCAATTAACACAGAGAGTGTGTTTGATTCATTTTTGTTTGATATAAATTCTGATGATTCCACAAGGCAAATTTAGCCTTATTCTTTTATCTTTTCGATAGAAGTAATTCCTGAAATTTTCCCTGCAACATATTGTCCCAGACTGGTTTTCTTTCGAATAACATCCTTAATAAATAAAGGATGTGACAAGACAATTTGATTGAAAAGAATGTAATCGCCTTGCTCTAATTTGGAATTTAACACATCAACGATTTCGAAAGTATTGTCGGTTAAATATTTGACGGTTATTTCCCTATTGGGTTGATATGTAAACTTAATTAATTCATTTTCCACCAAATCCTGAGTTGACAAGTCTTCAATTTTTAAAAATTCAGAATAAGTTGAATTATCAAATTCTTTAATTAAATCATCGAATGACGAATAGCCCAAATATTCAGCTATGGCATCTAGGGTGTAAAGTCTTGGTTCTTGAATTCCTTTTACAAATCCTAGTAATCGCTTGATTGTTGAACCGCTAACTGTGTGACTAGTGTTACCGGAAATATCCAAAGCAAGGGCTTCACAGTCCTTAGAATATCTAACTGCTTGTCCAAATCGAACTTCTATTTTTTCTTTGATAACACTTGAAATCATTATTACAAATGTAGCCATCAAAAAGATGCCTTTAATCAAATGAACGAAATGAATGAATTTACTGGAACGAATGAAATGAACGATAAGAACGAAATGAACCAATAGAATGAAATGAGTATTGGATATTTTTGAAAAAACTTAAAAACAAATTAATTATGGCAACCTATTGTGTAAATTGTAATAAAAAGAAAAACCTATTATCAGGATCAATAGAATCTTGGTACACATGTGTTCGATGTGGTGTAATTTGCAATAATTGTGATCAAGGAAGTGCTGTCAAGGCTATGCTTGGAGGGAATAAAAAATGTCCAAAATGCAGTGGAAACCTAAAGCCAATGTAGTTTTTAAATACTGAAAAACTCAATTTTTAATAATTGTCGGTTAAATTGCCTTCATAAACCAATCTCATTTATCATGAAAAACACATTATTCACCTGCTTACTTTCAATTATCTCAATTTGTTCCTTTGCGCAATCTATCAAAAAGGAATACTACGACTACAGGAAAACACAATTAATGGCTGAATACCAGGTGAATTCAGTTGGTGAAAAACACGGTTGGTTCAAAGGATACGACCAACAGGGTATTTTGGTCTATGAATATAACTACAAGAATAACCTTTGGGATGGTGTGAATAAAGAGTATTCTACATACACGGGTAGTCGAACCTTATCTCAAAGCGAAACCTATAAAGCAGGTGTGCTAAATGGTCCAGCTATTTATTACGCAGGTGATGGTAGTTATAAAGGACGTTTTGTGAAAGCACAAGGAAGCCATAAGGACGGAGAGAGAGATGGAGATTGGGTTTTAATGGAAAGTTTTGATAGTTATGGATGGTCTGATGATATTAAAAAAGCTGCTCAATATACTAAAGGAACCTTTCGATACATAGATGGTGAAATAGTCTATCCAGATGGAGAGTTTAAGGCTTACTACTATCCCTCCGAAAAAACATATTTTATCGGTAGTTATTTAAATGGAAAAATGGTTGGTGACCATATTCAATATAATCCTGACGGTACAATTAAAACTCAGCAGCATTTTGATACAGCTGAAGAAATAGCATTAAAGAAACAAAATGAACTTAAAATCATTGATAGTGCGCTAGTAGCCATTGAAAAAGAGGAATTCACGAAGGCGGAAGCGTTTTTTAAATCAATAAAATATAATGATGCCAGTAATGCGATGAATTATTTAGTTAAAGCAAAGAAGTTCTCAGAGGAAAAAAATTACAAAGCATCAATTGAAAATATTACGCATGCCTATAGTGGATATTCCGACCAAACTGAACCACCTATTCCGCGTGAAAGTGAACAGGGTAAGTTGAACTCTTTTTTTGTTTGATTATTGACCATTGAATGGACTAATTTACTTATTATTTTCTTGATTA